>Ga0105248_10001394_pt1 | contig 26961 bp, 27 predicted proteins | sample KBSS34metaG_FD_81524 | JGI IMG/M metagenome (GOLD analysis project Ga0105248, IMG submission 81524) | Switchgrass rhizosphere microbial communities from Kellogg Biological Station, Michigan, USA - KBS S3-4 metaG | ecosystem: Host-associated > Plants > Roots > Rhizosphere > Soil | place... | reverse complement strand
CCTCGAGCGCCGGATCGTGGTTGCTCTGACAGGAGCGTTGAACGAGGCTCCTGCATTCACGCCCTCTCCCGGTGATGGGAGAGGGGCAGGGGGAGGGCCGTCGGTACGTCACGCTTCCTCGTATGCGCTCATCGGCACGCAGCTGCAGAAGAGGTTGCGGTCGCCATACACGTTGTCCACGCGACCCACGGGCGACCAGTACTTGGTGCGCCGCAGATCGGGCGTGGGGTAGGCCGCTTCCTCGCGGGTATAGGCGTGCTCCCAGCTCGAGCCGAGCAGCGACTCGGCGGTGTGAGGCGCGTTCTTCAGCGGGTTGTCCTCGAGCGGCCAGCGGCCCGATTCGACGTTCGCAATCTCGCGGCGGATGGCGATCATCGCGTCGCAGAAGCGGTCGAGCTCGAACAGCGACTCGCTCTCCGTGGGTTCCACCATCAGCGTGCCGGCCACGGGGAAGCTCAGCGTCGGAGCGTGGAAGCCGTAGTCGATGAGGCGCTTGGCCACATCCTCGGCGCTCACGCCGCTGCTGTCCTTCAGCGGGCGCAGGTCGAGGATGCATTCGTGCGCCACGCCGCCGCCCTTGATGCCGGGCACGTTGCCGCTGAAGTGCACCTCGTAGTGGTCGCTCAGGCGCGCGGCGACGTAGTTGGCGCTGAGGATGGCGGTCTCGGTGGCCGCCTGCAGGCCCTCGGCGCCCATCATGCGCACGTACATCCAGCTGATGGGAAGAACCGCGGCGTTGCCGAGCGGGGCGGCCGAGACGGCGCCCACGCGCTTGGCGTTGTCGGCGCCGATGCCCGCGCTGCGATGCGCCGGCAGGAAGGGCACGAGGTCCTCGACCACGCACACCGGGCCCACGCCCGGGCCGCCGCCGCCGTGCGGGATGCAGAAGGTCTTGTGCAGGTTGAGGTGGCTCACGTCGCCGCCGAATTCGCCGGGGGCGGCCAGGCCCACCAGCGCGTTCATGTTTGCGCCGTCCACGTACACGCGTCCGCCGTGGCGGTGCACGATCTCGCACAGCTCCTTCACGCGGGTGTCGAACAAGCCGTAGGTGGAGGGGTAGGTGATCATCACCGCGGCCAGCTTGTCGGCGTGCTGCTCGCACTTGGCGCGCATGTCGTCGAGGTCGACGTTGCCTTCGGCGTCGCAACGGGTCACCACGACCTGCATGCCCACCATCTGCGCGCTGGCCGGGTTGGTGCCATGCGCCGACTCGGGAATGAGGCAGATGTTGCGCTGCGCCTGGCCGCGCGACTCGTGATAGGCCTTGATGACCAGCAGGCCGGCGTATTCGCCCTGCGAGCCGGCGTTGGGCTGCAGGCTGATGCCCGCGTAGCCGGTGGCCTGGCACAGCCATTCGCGAAGCTGCGAGTCGAGCAGTTCGTAGCCGGCGAGCTGCTCGCGCGGCGCGAACGGGTGGATGTGCGCGAACTCGGGCCAGGTGATGGGGATCATCTCGCTGGTCGCGTTCAGCTTCATCGTGCACGAGCCCAGCGGGATCATGCTGCGGTCCAGCGCAAGGTCCTTGTCCGAGAGCTTGCGGATGTAGCGCAGCATCTCGGTCTCGGAGTGGTGGGTGTTGAACACCGGGTGCGTGAGGTATTCGCTCGTGCGCGACAGCGCCGCGGGCAGCAGCGGGGCGGCGCCCTTCTCGAAGCGGTCGAACGAGGGCATCGGGCGGCCGGCGGCGAACAGGCTCCACAGCGCGCGCACGTCCTCGCGGGTGGTGGTCTCGTCCAGTGTGATGCCCACCTGCGTGGCCGAGGTGCGGCGCAGGTTCATGCCCTGTGCGAGCGCGCGCTCGTGCACGGCGGTGGTGTCGCCACCGGTGGTGAGGGTGAGGGTGTCGAAGGCGCTGTCGCCCTCGATCGCGCAGCCGAGCTCGCGCAGGCCCTGCGCGAGGATCGCGGTGTAGGAGGCGACGCGCTGCGCGATGCGCTTGAGGCCCTTCGGGCCGTGGTAGACGGCGTACATGCTCGCCACGACCGCCGGCAGCACCTGCGCGGTGCAGATGTTGGAGGTGGCCTTCTCGCGGCGGATGTGCTGCTCGCGCGTCTGCAGCGCCAGGCGATAGGCCGGCGCGCCGTGCGTGTCGACGCTCACGCCGACGATGCGCCCGGGCAGCGAGCGCTTGAATTCGTCCTTGCAGGCGAGATAGGCGGCGTGCGGGCCGCCGTTGCCCATCGGCATGCCGAAGCGCTGCGTGTTGCCCACCGCGATGTCCGCGCCCTGTTCGCCGGGCGACTTCAGCAGCGTGAGGGCGAGCAGATCGGCCGCGGCGACCACGAGGCCGCCTTGCGCGTGGACCTGCGCCGCCACCGGCTCGATGTCGTGCACCGCACCACCCACGCCCGGGTACTGCAGCAGCACACCGAAGTGGGCTGACTTGCCGGCGTCGGCGAAGGGACCGACCACGACCTCCAGGCCCAGCGGCAGCGCGCGCGTGCGCACCACTTCCAGGGTCTGCGGCAGCACGTCGTCGGCGACGAAGAAGCTCTTCGACTTGGACTTGCCCATGCGCTGGCACAGCGTCATGGCTTCGGCCGCGGCGGTGGCCTCGTCGAGCATGGACGCGTTGGCGATGGCCATGCCGGTCAGGTCGCAGACCATGGTCTGGAAGTTGACGAGCGCCTCCATGCGGCCCTGCGAGATCTCGGCCTGGTAGGGCGTGTAGGCCGTGTACCAGGCCGGGTTCTCGAGGATGTTGCGCAGGATGACGCCCGGTGTGAGCGTGCCGTGGTAGCCCTGCCCGATGAAGCTGCGCAGCACGCGGTTGCGCTGCGCCAGCGCCTTCAGCTCCGCCAGGGCCTGCGCCTCGCTCGTGGATCCCGGCAGCTTCATGGCCTGTGCGCGCGCGATCGACTTGGGAACGATCGCCTCGATCATGGCGCGGCGCGATGCCGCCCCGATCACGCTGAGCATGTGGTGCTCGTCGGCCTCGTCGATGCCGATGTGTCGGGCGATGAACTCTTCGGGGTTTTCAAGTTCGCGCAGGGGCGGGTGGCTTTGCATGAGCATGAGGGCGCAATCGAAAAAGGGCGAAAGGAAAGGGCGGCGCGCGCGACCGGGCGGGCCGTCAGGAGTTCTGGACGAGCTTGTCGTAGGCCGGGGCGTCCATCAGGTCGTCGAACTCGGCCATGTTGGTGACGTGAACCTTGAAGAACCAGCCCCTGCCGAGCGGGTCGCTGTTGGCGAGCGAGGGGTCGGCGCGCAGCTCCTCGTTCACTTCGACGACCTCGCCGGACACGGGCATGTAGAGGTCGGCTGCGGCCTTCACCGACTCGACCACGCCGGACACCTCGCCCTTGGCGAAGGTCTTGCCGACTTCAGGCAGGTCGACGAACACCACGTCGCCGAGCGCGTCCTGCGCGTGCAGCGTGATGCCGACAGTGGCGGCTTCGTGGTCTTCGATGTTGATCCATTCGTGGTCGGCGGTGAACTTGGTGGTCATCGGTCGCTCCTGGGATGTGAGGGGGTGGGACGGGGCAAGTCGGCCGTTCAGCCGCGGAAATAGCGATGGGGGGCGAAGGGCATCGGGCTCACGCGCATGGGCAGGCGCTTGTTGCGCACCACCGCATAGACCTCGCTGCCGTGGTTCGCATGATTCGCGGCCACGTAGGCCATGGCGATAGGCTGGTTCACCGTCGGCCCGAGCGTGCCGCTCGTGACGTGGCCGAGCTGGCGGCCGTGGCTGTCGACGATCTGCGCGCCCTCGCGCACGGGCACGCGCTCCAGGCCGAGCAGGCCCACGCGCTTGATGGGTGCGCCGCTGGTGAGCTGGGCCTCGATGACCGCCGAGCCGGGGTAGTGGCCCGCGCGCGCGCCGCCGGGGCGACGGACCTTCTGGATCGCCCAGGTAAGGCCGGCCTCCACGGGCGTGGTGGTGGTGTTGATGTCGTGGCCGTACAGGCACAGGCCCGCTTCGAGCCGCAGGGTGTCGCGCGCGCCGAGGCCGGCCGCGCCGACCTCGGGCTGGGCGAGCAGCGCGCGGGCGAGGGCCTCGGCGTGCTCGGCGGCGACGGAGATCTCGAAGCCGTCCTCGCCGCTGTAGCCCGAGCGGGTGACGAAGCAGGGGGCGCCGGCGAGGGTGAAGTCACCACCGGTCATGAACACCAGGCGCGAGACGCGCTCGTCCAGGCGCGCCAGGGCATGCACCGCCTTGGGGCCCTGCAGCGCGAGCAGTGCGCGCTCGGGCATCGGGACGACGGTGCAGCGGTGGCCGATGTGGACGTTGAGGTGGGCGATGTCCTGCGTCTTGCAGGCGGCGTTGACCACGACGAAGAGGTCGTGCTCGCGACGCGTGATCATCAGGTCGTCGAGCAGGCCGCCGTTGCTGTTGGTGAAGAAGGCGTAACGCTGCTTGTTCACGCCGAGGTCGGCGACGTCCACCGGCACGAGGGTTTCGAGCGCGCGCGCGGCGTCGTCGCCGACCAGGCGCAGCTGGCCCATGTGCGAGACGTCGAACAGCGCCGCGGAATCGCGGCACTGGCGATGCTCGGCGAGGATGCCCTGCGGATAGGCCACGGGCATGTCGTAGCCCGCGAAGGGCGTCATCTTGGCGCCGAGCTCGAGATGCAGGCGGTGCAGGGGAGTGGTGAGCAGGGGAGCCGCGGAGGCTTCGGCGGGCGTGGACATGGGCATCCTTCGAGGGCGTTCGTGAATTCCATCGTCGCCGATGGAACGTGAAATAGGCACCGCTTTCGCCGTGCATCGCCCTCGCTGTCCGCTTTACCTGAGAGATTGGCCCTTGCGCTGTTTCAGCGCTCGGGCTTGCCCCTTCGGTGGGTCACCTCGGAAGTGACCTCTCTCCAGTGAGGTAACGCCCCCAATGAGGGAGCGTTTGCCAGTCCTTTTGCCTGAGCGTTCGAGGCCGTCTCTCTGGTGCCTCTGCGCCTTCGGCGGCTGCCGCGAAACGGTTCGGGCAGCTCTCTCCTGGCAGGCGGCGAGTATAGCGGCCGCCCCCATGGGAGCGACCCCTCGCCGCGGGGGTGTCACATGCCCGAGTAGTTCGGGCCGCCGCCGCCCTCGGGCGTGACCCAGACGATGTTCTGCGTCGGGTCCTTGATGTCGCAGGTCTTGCAGTGCACGCAGTTCTGCGCGTTGATCTGCAGCCGCTCGTCGCCCGCATCGGTTTTGACGAACTCGTAGACGCCGGCCGGGCAGTAGCGGCTCTCCGGGCCGGCGTACTTCGCGAAGTTCACCTTGACCGGCACCGACGCGTCCTTGAGGGTGAGGTGCGGCATCTGGTTCTCCTCGTGGTTGGTGTTGCTGATGAACACCGAGGAGAGGCGGTCGAAGGTGAGCTTGCCGTCGGGCTTGGGGTAGGCGATCTGCGCGCACTCGGCAGCGGGCTTGAGGTAGACGTGGTCGGGCTTCGTGCGGTGCAGCGTCCACGGCGGGTTCTTGATGCCGAGCTTGGGCAGCAGCCACTGCTCGATGCCGGTCATGAGGGTGGCGGTGCTGCGCCCCTTCTTGAACCACTGCTTGAAGTTCTTCGATTGCAGCAGTTCCTCGTGCAGCCAGCTCTGCTCGAAGGCGACGGGGTAGGCGCTGAGCTCGTCGCACTGGCGGCCTTCGGCCAGCGCGTCGAACGCGGCCTGCGCGCACAGCATGCCGGTCTTGATGGCCGCGTGGCTGCCCTTGATGCGCGAGGCGTTCAGGTAGCCGGCCTCGCAGCCCACGAGAGCGCCGCCGGGGAACACCGTCTTGGGAAGGCTGAGCAGGCCGCCCGCGGTGATGGCGCGCGCGCCGTAGCCCAGACGCTTGCCGCCTTCGAAGGTGCCGCGGATGGAAGGGTGGGTCTTCCAGCGCTGGAATTCCTCGAAGGGGCTGAGCCAGGGGTTGGCGTAGTCGAGGCCGACCACGAAGCCGACCGCGACCTGGTTGTTGTCCAGGTGGTAGAGGAAGGAGCCGCCGTAGGTGTCGGACTCGAGCGGCCAGCCGGCGGTGTGGATCACGAGGCCCGGCTGGTGCTTCTTCGGGTCGATCTCCCAGAGCTCCTTCAGGCCGATGCCGTAGCTCTGCGGGTCGCGCCCTTCGTCGAGCTTGAAGTGCGAGATGAGCTGGCGCCCGAGGCTGCCGCGCGCGCCCTCGGCGAACACCGTGTACTTGGCGTGCAGCTCCATGCCGAGCTGGAAGTTGTCGCCGGGCTCGCCGTCGCGGCCGACGCCCATGTTCCCGGTGGCCACGCCCTTCACCGAGCCGTCCTCGTTGTAGAGCACCTCCGCCGCAGCGAAGCCCGGAAAGATCTCCACGCCCAGGCCTTCGGCCTGCGTGGCCAGCCAGCGCACGACGTTGCCGAGGCTGACGATGTAGTTGCCGTGGTTCTTGAAGCAGTCGGGCAGGAAGAAGTCGGGGGTCTTCTTCGAGCCTTGCTCGTCGAGGAAGAGGAACTGGTCGGAGGTGACGGGCTGATTGAGCGGCGCGCCGAGTTCCTTCCAGTTGGGGAACAGCTCGTCGAGGCCGCGCGGATCCATGATGGCGCCGCTGAGGATGTGCGCGCCGGGCTCGGAGCCCTTCTCGAGCACGCACACCGAAACCTCCTTGCCCTTGGCCGCGGCGAGCTGCTTCAGATGAATGGCCGTGGCCAGACCCGCGGGGCCGGCACCGACGACGACGACGTCGTATTCCATGGCCTCTCGAGGACCGAATTGCTCGAGGATGGCTTGCGGCGTCATGTGAATCCTTCCGGGGAGTTGTGCTTGTGCGCGCAGGCCCGCCGCGCTTCATCGCAGGGGCTCGGTCGAGCCAGCGATTCTAAGTCGCGACCCCATTGAAAAGAACGGTCGTTCGCCTCGTGTTCTCCCCATGGCGAGGCTTGCCGCGCGTGCCGTAACGGGGCTGCCGCGCGCAAGGTGGCGTGCTATCTTGGCCGTCGAACAAGATGGATGCCTTGAGGCGCGCACTGCGGCAAGCCCCGTGCGCCCAAGGCGTCGTAGCGAGGAGAAGTTCGCATGAGCTACAGCATCGACTTGTCGGGGCGGGTGGCGCTGATCACCGGGGCATCCAGCGGACTGGGCGCGCAGTTCGCGCGCACGCTGGCCGAGGCCGGTGCGGCCGTGGTGCTGGGTGGGCGTCGGGTGGAGCGGCTGAAGACGCTGCGCTCGGAGATCGAGGGTGCCGGGGGCGACGCGCACGTGGTGGGCGTGGACGTGACCGACCTCACGAGCATCCGCTCCGCGGTGGCTCATGCGGAGACCGAGGTCGGGCCGATCGACATCCTCGTGAACAACTCCGGCGTGAGCACCACCCAGAAGCTCACCGACGTAGACATCGAGGACTACGACTACATCTTCAACACCAACACGCGCGGCGCATTCTTCGTGGCGCAGGAGGTGGGCAAGCGCATGATCGCGCGCGCCAAGGGCGCGGCGCCGGGCACGTTCACGGGCGGGCGCATCGTGAACATCGCCTCGATGGCCGGGCTGCGCGTGCTGGGGCAGATCGGCGTGTACTGCATGAGCAAGGCGGCGGTCGTGCACATGACGCGCGCGATGGCGCTCGAATGGGGGCGCTACGACATCAATGTGAACGCCATCTGTCCGGGCTACATCGACACCGAGATCAACCACCATCACTGGTCGACCGAACAGGGCAGGAAGCTCGTCGACATGCTGCCGCGCAAGCGCGTCGGCCAGCCCAAGGACCTGGATACCGTGCTGCTCATGCTGTGCGCCAACGAGAGCCATTTCATCAATGGCGCCGTGATCCAGGCCGACGACGGCTTCGCGACCTGAAGGGGCCGGCATGCGCATCGACGTGCCTGAGTCGAAGAAGCTCGTCTACGAGATGACGATGCCCATCCAGTGGGGCGACATGGATGCCATGGGCCACGTCAACAACGTGCAGTACTTCCGCTACATGGAGACGCTGCGGCTGGAATGGATGCGCTCCGTGGGCTTCGTGCCGGACCCGACCGGCGAGGGGCCGGTGATCGTCAACACCTTCTGCAACTATCACGTGCAGCTCGAATACCCGGGCGAGATCGTGGCGCGGCTGTATGTGGCGAACCCGGGGCGATCGAGCTTCGACAAGTTCGTGACCCTCTCGCGGACCGACCGTCCCGACGTGGTGTACGCCAGCGGCGGCGCGACGACGGTGTGGGTTGATCTTCCGAAGCAGAAGTCCGTGCCGCTGCCGCAGCGGCTGCGCGAGCTGATCGGGGGCTAGCGCTCAGCCCTCGATGATCTTCTGCACGAGCTCAGGCGTGCTCGATGCGGCGTACTTGCGCAGAAGGCGCGCGCGGTAGATGTCGACGGTGCGGTGGCTCACGCCGATGGTGCGGCCGATCTGCTTGCTCGTGCGTCCCTCGATGAGCAGCGTCGCGACCTCGCGCTCGCGCGCGGTGAGTCCCGCGCGCCCCGGCGCCGTGATGGGGCGTCGCGCCGCCAGGTCCTCGAAGCTCCAGATGCCTGCATCGTGCGGGGCGTTGCGATCCAGCGAGCGGCCGGTGACGTGACACCAGAAGAGCTCGCCGTCGGCGCGCTTCATGATGCGGTCGTCCGCGTAGCGGCCCTGCGCATTCATGATGGGCGTAATGCGCTCGCCCGTGCGCTCGAACTCGTCCACGCTCGGATAGATGGTCAGGAAGGACTGGCCGATGAGCGCCTCGCGCCGGGTGCGGAACATCTCGGCGAGGGCGTCGTTGCAGTCCACGATGATTCGATGGCGCGACAGCACCAGCCCCACAGGGGCCAGCTCGAATGCGGTGCGGTAGTGGTCGTTCTCGCTCAAGCCGGTCGACATCCAAATGAGTCCTTAGGCGATTTTACGTATCGGCATACGTAGTACGCTTGTCGGCTCGGTCGAACCTCAACGAGCAGGAGACATCGGTCCATGAACAAGGTCTACCCGAGCGCCGCGGTGGCGCTGCAGGGCATCGTGAAGGATGGTCAGCTGTTTGCCGTGGGAGGCTTCGGCCTTTGCGGCATTCCCGAGGCCCTCATCGATGCGCTTCGCGACAGTGGGGTGCGCAACCTCACCGTCATCTCGAACAACGCCGGTGTCGACGGCTTCGGTCTGGGCAAGCTGCTCGAGACGCGCCAGATCAAGCGGATGATTTCCAGCTACGTCGGCGAGAACAAGGAGTTCGAGCGCCAGTTCCTCGCCGGCGAACTCGAGCTCGAATTCACGCCGCAGGGCACGCTGGCAGAGAAGCTGCGCGCTGGCGGCGCCGGCATTCCGGCCTTCTTCACCAAGACCGGCGTGGGCACGATGGTGGCCGAGGGCAAGGAGCTGCGCGAGTTCGACGGGCAGACCTACGTGATGGAGCGCTCGCTCGTGCCGGACGTGTCGCTCGTCAAGGCCCACATCGCCGACAAGAGCGGCAACCTCATCTTCCGGCGCACCGCGCGCAACTTCAATCCCGCGGCCGCGATGGCCGGGCGCATCACGGTAGCGGAAGTGGAGAAGGTGGTCGAGGTCGGCGACATCGACCCCGATGACGTGCATCTGCCGGGCATCTACGTGCATCGCATCGTGGTGAACGCCACGCCCGAGAAGCGCATCGAGAAACGCACCACTCGCGAGAAGACGGGAGCTTGACCATGGCCTGGACCCACGAAGAGATGGCGGCGCGCGCCGCGCAGGAACTGCAGGACGGCTACTACGTGAACCTCGGCATCGGCCTGCCCACGCTGGTGGCCAACCATGTGCGGGCCGACATCGAGGTGTGGCTGCAGTCCGAGAACGGCATGCTCGGCATCGGCCCGTTCCCGACCGACGACGAGGTCGACGCCGACGTCATCAACGCCGGCAAGCAGACCGTGACGACGCTGCCGGGCTCCTCGATCTTCGGCTCGCACGACAGCTTCGCGATGATCCGCGGCGGCAAGATCAACCTGTCGATCCTCGGCGCGATGCAGGTCAGCGAGCACGGCGACCTGGCCAACTGGATGATCCCGGGCAAGATGGTCAAGGGCATGGGCGGCGCGATGGACCTCGTTGCAGGCGTCGGACGCGTGGTGGTGCTCATGGAGCATGTGGCCACCAAGAAGGACGGCACCACCGACCTGAAGCTGCTGCCCAAGTGCACGCTGCCGCTCACCGGCGTGGGGGTGGTGAACCGCATCATCACCGACCTCGCCGTGATGGACGTGACGCCTCAAGGGCTGAAGGTCGTCGAGGTCGCGCCGGGCGTGACGCGCGAGGAGCTTCAATCGAAGACGGGCGTGCCGCTGCACTGAGGCGAAGTTCGCACACATGAATGAAAGAGGGGCGCCCGGTGCGCCCCTTCTTCATGCCCGGCTGCAGCCCTAGGCCGCGGACTCGCTCCACTGGCCGTCGATCAGCAGCTCGTGCGGATGGAACTGAGCCTTGTAGGCCATCTTGGCGCTGTGCTCGATCCAGTAGCCCAGGTACACATAGGGCAGCTTGAGCGAGCGGGTCTGCTCGATCTGCCACAGCACGCTGTAGGTGCCGTAGCTGGCCGTTGGCTCGGGCTCGTAGAAGGTGTAGACGGCGGACAGGCCGTCGTTCAGCACGTCGAGGATGGACACCATCTTCAGCGCGCCCAGTCCGTTTTCCGCCGGCTCGCGAAACTCGACCAGGCGGGAGTTCACCCGACTTTGCAGCAGGAACTGCGTGTATTGGTCGATGGAATCGTGATCCATGCCGCCGCCGGCATGGCGCCCCGCCTGGTAGCGCAGATAGAGCTGGTAGTGCTCGGGCACGAAGCACAGGCGCAGCACGCGCGCCTGCAGTCCCTGGTGCGCCTTCCATGCGCGCCGCTGGCTGCGCGAGGGCTTGAAGCGGTCGGCCGCGACGCGCAGCGGGACGCAGGCCTGGCAGCCGTCGCAATAGGGACGGTAGGTGAACATGCCGCTGCGGCGAAAGCCGCTGGCCACGAGGCCCGAATACGCGTCCGCGTGAATCAGGTGACTGGGCGTGGCGACCTGCGAGCGCGCAAGCTTGCCTGCAAGGTAGCTGCAGGGGTAGGGCGCCGTTGCATAGAACTGCAGCGACGCGAGAGGGAGTTCCTTTGGGTGGGTCACAGGCCGGATGCTTGTGGATGCGCCGGGCGCCTCGCGATGCCCAGCTGAGCCCAGAGCGACGGATCATAGGACCATTCAAGCGGGCTCGGCTCAACCACGGCCCGCCCGAGGTGTTGCTCGAACTGCGAGCGTGGAATCTCGCGCGCGCCGAGCGAGGCGAGGTGCTGGGTGCGTTGCTGGCAGTCGATCATGCGGATGCCGTGCGCGCGGCAGAAGCACACCAGCGCCGCCAGCGCGATCTTCGAGGCGTCGGTGCGGCGCGCGAACATCGACTCGCCGTAGAACATGCGCCCGAGGCCGACGCCATACAGGCCGCCGACCAGCTCGCCGTCCATCCAGGTCTCGAAGGAGTGGACCTCGCCGGCGCGATGCCAGGCGGCATAGGCCCGCACCATCCCGGGGAGGATCCAGGTGCCGTCCTGCCCCGGACGCGGAGTGCTCGAGCAGGCGCGGATGACGGAGGCGAAGTCGCGATCGATGCGTACCTCGCAACGCGGCGCGCCGATGAAGCGCTGCAGCGTCTTGCGCAGCGAATGCGAGAGCCGGAACTCGTCCACCGGCAGCACCATGCGCGGGTCCGGGCTCCACCACAGTACTGGTTGTCCTTCGCTGAACCAGGGGAAGACGCCGCGGGCGTAGGCCTCGCGCAAGCGGTCGGTCGACAGCTCTCCCCCCGCGGCGAGCAGGCCGGGCGCCTCGCTGCCGGGCGGCAGCGCGCGACGCGTGTCCGGCAGCGGGGTGGCGGTCGAGTCGAGCCAAGTGATCACGCATCGATTGTGGTGTCGCGCCCGCGGTTTTCCTAGGGAGCCTTTGGTCCAGTGGTGGCGCTAAAGTGGCCGTCTCCCCGCGTTCCGGGTGGTACGCCGGGCAACTGATCACGGGCCCCGCGGTCCGCAGACGAACCCATGGACAGTCTCGATCTTCAAGTGCTTGCGCAGGCGCGCGACTGGAAACATCAGGGCCGCGATGTCTGGCTCGTGACGGTGCTCGAAACCTGGGGCTCGGCGCCGCGCCCGCCCGGCGCGCTGCTGTGCCTGCGCGGCGATGGACTGGTGATCGGCTCGGTCTCGGGCGGCTGCGTGGAAGACGATCTGATCGCGCGCGTGCGCGACGGCGAGCGGGTCGCGCGGCCGTCGCTCGTCACCTATGGGGTGAGCAAGGAGGAGGCGGCGCGCTTCGGGCTGCCTTGCGGGGGCACCCTGCGCCTGCTGCAAGAGCCGCTGACCGACGTGGACTGGGTGGAGGAAGTGCTGGAGCGCAGCGCAAGGCACGAGCTCGTCGCGCGGCGGCTGGACATCGCAAGCGGCGCGGTCGTCGTGGAAGACGCCTCGCGCGCCGAAGGCTTCAGCTACGACGGGCACACGCTGCGCGCGGTGTACGGGCCGCGCTGGCGGCTCGTGATCATCGGGGCCGGTCAACTGTCCCGGGTGGTGGCATCCATGGCGCTGGCGCTGGACTTCGAGGTGATCTGCTGCGACCCGCGGGAGGAGTACCACCTGACCTGGGACGTGCCCGGCACCGTCTTCAGCCGCGAGATGCCCGACGATCTGGTGGTATCGCTGCAGCTCGATCCGCACAGCGCGGTGGTCGCGCTCACGCACGACCCCAAGCTGGACGACATGGCCCTGCTCGAGGCGCTGAAGTCGCCGGCGTTCTACGTCGGCGCGCTCGGCTCGCGCGTGAACACGGCCAAGCGCCGCGAGCGCCTGGCGATGTTCGACCTCAGCGACCAGGAGATCGATCGCCTCTACGGGCCCGTCGGCCTGGACCTGGGCGCCAAGACGCCCGCCGAGATCGCCGTGTCGATCCTTGCGGAGCTGGTGGCGGTGCGCAATGGCGTTGCGCTCACGCAGAAGAAGCTGGGGAGTTCGCTGCCCGCCGCGGCTGCGGGGACGGCGCCGGCCTGCGGCACGTGAGGTGCTGCCGGGCGGCCGGGCAAGCGGCGCACACGCCCGGGACCGCGTGGCCCCGGGACTTGGCGCCGAGCGCGAGGACGACGATCAGGTGGACGAGGACGAGGCCTCGAGCATCTTCTTGTAGCGGGGGTTCTTGTCGCACATCGGGTCGCACACCGGCTGGCTGCGCCCGAGGATCTTCTGCATGGTGCGCTGCGCCGGGGCGCGGTGCGAGCCGCAGAAGAAGCACGACATGGTGTTCACCGCGCCGGAGAACGCGCCGGGGCGCGGGGAGAAGGGTGAGCCCGGGGCTTTGCTGCGATAGCGCAAGCCGTCTTCCTGGATTTGGGTCTTGGTGTCTTTGGGAGATGCCATGGAAGCGGATTGTCGAGTGGCGAACCGGCACTGAAAACGGCATTTGCCCGCATGGAGCCTCCCGCTCCTATGCGCCAAGCGCGCTGTCCATTCGACGAACCGGTCGCATCTGGGGTTTGCCAAAACCACCTTCGTGCACCGCGCCGGCCAGACACTCTTTCGAGTTAAGCGCTTGATTTTTCAATGAAATTTGCCGGGGATTCTATCAGCAGGCACCTGAATTGCCGAGGGCCGGCGTGTCGCCCAACACACTCGCGGGCATGAACCGGCGCCGCGACGCGCAGCGCGAGCGCGACCTCGCGCGCATGAAGTTCATTGCATTCGTGCTGCTCGCGGCGGCGGCGGCGCTGTATGCCGTGGCCACCGCGTTTCGCGAGCGCCACCCCGCCTGGGGCTACGCCGCCGCCTTCGCCGAGGCGGCCATGGTCGGCGCGGTGGCCGACTGGTTCGCGATCGTGGCGCTGTTTCGCCATCCGCTGGGCCTGCCGATTCCGCACACGGCCATCATCGCGCGCAGCAAGACGCGCATCGGCGGGAACCTGGCGCGCTTCATCGTCACGCATTTCCTCGACACCCCCCTCGTCCTTGCGAAGCTGCGCGATCTGCAGCCGGGGCGACGCGTGGCGCATTGGCTGGCGCGCCGGCGCAATGCGCGCACGCTGGCGCAGCACGCGGTGGCGGTGTTCCGCTATGCGCTCGTCACGCTGGACGACGAGCGCGTGCGCGCCTTCGTGCGCAATGCGCTGGTTTCGCGGCTCGAAGCGGTGGACGTGACGCGCCTGGGCGGGCAGCTCCTGGACGTGCTCACCTCGCAGGGACGCCATCAGGTGCTGCTCGACGAGGTGTTGCAGCAGCTCGCGCGACTGCTGCAGGACGAGCGCCTGCGTGAGCGCTTCGCGGCGCTCGTGGCGGCCGAGTTGCGCGTGCTGCGCTATGTCGGGCTGGACACGGTGGCCGGTGCCATCGCCACCGACAAGATCGCCGCCGGAGTGGGCCGCCTCATCGCCGAGATGGCGGACGACCCGCAGCACGAGCTGCGCCAGCGCTTCGACACCTTCATGGCCGACTTCGTGCAGCGGCTGAAGGAGGACCCGGAATTCCGCCTGCGTGGCGAGGACATCAAGCGCGAGGTGCTGGCGCATCCGGCGCTGGCCCACTACCTGCAATCGCTGTGGAGCGAGCTGCTCGCGTGGCTCGGCGCCGACCTGGCCCGGCCCGACTCGAGCATCCGCCAACGCGTGGAGGACGCGGCTTTCGCCATCGGACGCAAGCTGCTCAAGGACCCGGCGATGCAGGCCTGGATCGACGCGCAGCTCATCGAGAACGCGCCGCGCTGGATCGAGCGCTATCGCGACGACGTGGGTCGCTACATCGAGGCGCGCGTGGCCGGCTGGGACACGCGGGAGCTCGTTCAGGAGCTGGAATCCAACATCGGGCGTGACCTGCAGTTCATCCGCATCAACGGCACGCTGGTGGGCGGCCTCGTCGGGCTCGCGATTCACTGCCTGACGCAATGGGCTCAGGCCTGAAGGCATCATCGCGGCCCCCCTTGTCGCCTCGCCGCCATGAACACCACCCAACCCGATTCCCTGATCAACCGCCAGTGGATCTACGCCAGGCGCCCCGATGCGCGCGTGGGCGTCGAGCACTACGAACTGCGCGAGCAGCCGCTGTCGGCCGAGCTCGCGCGCAACGAGGTGCTGATCGCGGCCCGCTACGTGAGCGTGGACCCGTACATGCGCATCCAGCAGGCGCAGCGCGACACCTACGACGCGCCCCACCCGCTGGGCATCGTGCAGCGCGCGGGCGTGGTCGCGCAGGTGCTCGCCTCCCAGCACGCGGGCTTTCGCGAGGGCGACTGGGTGCTCGCCTACAGCGGCTGGCAGACCCACGACAAGGTCCACGGCAGCGAGCTTCAGAGGCTCGACCCGCAGGCCGCTCCGGTGACCACGGCGCTTGGCGTGCTGGGCATGCCCGGTCGCACCGCCTGGTTCGGGTTGATGGAGGCGGGCCGCCCGCGCCCCGGTGAGACGCTGGTCGTCTCCGGCGCCGCAGGGGCCGTGGGTTCGCTCGTGGCGCAGTTCGGCAAGAAGGCGGGCTGCCGGGTGGTGGGCATTGCCGGAGGCGAGGGCAAGTGCCGCTTCCTGCTGGAGCGGCTCGGGCTGGACGCCGCGGTCGACTACAAGGCGCACCGCGAGCCCGATGCGCTGGCACAGGCCATCGCGCAGGCCACGGGTGGCGTCGACGTCTACTTCGACAACGTCGGCGGGGCGATCACCGATGCCGTCATTCCCCTCATCAAGCGGCGCGCGCGCATCGTCATCTGCGGAACCATCGCGCAGTACGACGGCGGGCTCGACCGACCCGACCTCGGCCCGCGCTTCCTGCAGCACATGCTGTTCCAGCGCGCCACCATCCAGGGCATCCTTGCGCGCGACTTCACCCACCGCATGGACGAGATGCGCGCCATCGTGGCGCCGTGGGTGCGCAACGGCGAAGTCGTGTTCGAGGAAACCATCGTGGACGGCTTCGACGAGCTGCCCCGCGCGCTGTCGATGCTCTTCGAGGGCGCCAACCTCGGCAAGCTGCTCGTGCGGATCTGAGCTCAGGGCCCCGACGCGGCGCTTGCAGGCTGGGCCGCCTCGGACGCCGGCGCCGCGGCAGCGGCCTTGTCGTGAGCCTCGCGCTGACGTTCGTGCACGCAGTCGTCCGCGAGGCGCCGGCCAGTGCGCGTGTCCAGCAGCATCGACTTCGAGGCGATCTGCACCACCAGCCCGCGCCCCTTGACGTCCTCGATGCGCACCGCCCCGGTGGGCGATTGCAGTGGTCTTGACAGGTACGTCAGGCGGTTGAATCTGACATTCACGTAGCCCGGGTACTTGAGCTCGCGCGTGACGCTCAGGCCCGGCCCGGCCGCGCAGACGTAGTCGCCGTAGAGCACCGCATCGGCGGCGGCGAGCTGCTCGTCGCTCGCCGGCGGCACGGCAGCGGGCTTGGCCGCGGGTCGCTTCGAGGGCGCAGTCTGCGCGGCGCAGACGCCGGGCAGGGCCATCGCGAGACTCAGGCCGGCGCAAAGCGCGGCGGCTGGAATGCGGTTCATCGCAGGATCCTTGAGGAGGCGCCCAGGCTGGCGCTGGCGGCCTTGCGGCACATTGCGTGCCGGGACCGTGCAAGCCGCAGCGGGCACGCGACGTGCTGCGCGCCCTGATACGTTCCTGCGCGAGTCGAGGCAATGTGCTGGCCGGGGTATTGCCGGATGTCGTGCGGGCGCCCAAGGAGACCTGCGTGGAGACCCCTGTGCGTGGGCGTTCCAGCCACCGGCCGCCGTTTCGAGCGAGCGTGGCCCTGCTGTTGGTTGCGCTGGCCGCGCTGGTGGCCCTGACCACCGTCATGGTGGCGAGCGCCTCGCAGATCCAGGACATCACGATGCGCCAGCGCCAGATCGCGGCCGAGCTGCCGATGCTCGGCGAGCTGGTGACGAACCTCGCCGTGGCCGAGGCCGGCCAGCGCGGCTTTCAGCTCACGGGCGACGCGCAATACCTCGAGCCTTTCCAGCGCTCGGTGGGCGATCTGGAGCAGGAGGTGGTCCGGCTCACCCGCATGCACCAGCTCGGCGACCCTTCCTGGGAGGAGCTTGCACGACTGCACCAGCTCGTGCGCCTCAAGCTTGCGGAGCTGTCGGAACTCGTGGAGTCCCAGCGCCGCGGCCGGGGCGACGAGGTCGTGAATGCCCTGCGCGACGGGCACGGCCTGCGACTGACGCGCGAACTGCACAGCCTCGTGAACGCGCGCACCGCCCGGCTGGACAGCGAGCGTGCGGCGCTGGCGACCGAGCTGCTGGCGCGCGCCGCGCAGCAAAAGCGCCTGGCGCTCGCTCAACTCGCGCTGGTGATCATCTTCGTGACGCTTGCGATGGGGCAGCTTCGGCTGGCCTGGGGCCAGAACGTGCGGCTGCTTGCGCGCCTGAGCCGCGAGGCCACGCACGACGGGCTGACCGGCCTGCCCAATCGGCGCTACTTCCTCGAGCTGATGGACCACGAGTTCGCCGTGGCGCTGCGCAGGCGCGAGCCGCTGTCTGTGCTGCTCATCGACCTCGACGGCTTCAAGGCGGTCAACGACCACCATGGCCACCAGGCGGGGGACGCCCTGCTGCGCGAGGTGAGTGCCGCACTCGGCGTTGCGCTGCGCCGGTCAGACTTCCTGTGCCGCCTGGGCGGCGACGAGTTTGCGGTGCTCGCGCGCGGCAAGGCGCCCGACGGGGAGCTGGACAGGCTGGCCCACCGCCTGCTCGATGCGGTGCGCAACTGCGCGGCGCGTCAGGGCTACGACGTCGGGGCGAGCATCGGCATCGCGAGCTGGCCCGACGACGCGGCGGACATGCACGCCCTCATCGGCGCGGCCGACCATGCGATGTACGAGGCCAAGCACGCCGGCAAGGGTCGCGCCCAGCGCGCGCGACGCAGCGACCGCCTGAGCCCTGCGGCCGAGGCGCAGCAGGACTTCGGCGCCGACGAGCCCGAGCCGCCGGCGCCCGGGCGAACATCCGATGCGCAGGACAGCGGCGACGGCGCCGCCGACAGCGGGCACGCCGCGAGCGGCGGCGAGAAGAACGAGCCGGCGCAACTGCGCGGGTGACGCGCTGACTGGCAAGCGGCTCAGCCCGCGCTCGACTCCGCGGCGATCTGCCGCAGCGCCTGCTCGAAGGCTTCCTTCGGGTGAGCACCCTGGATCAGGTGCCGGTCATTCACGATGACCGAAGGCACGGAGTGGATGCCCAGCCCCTGATAGCGGGCCTCGAGCTCGCGCACTTCGCGGCTGAACTGGTCCGACTCCAGCACCGCGCGCGCCGCCTCGACATCCAGCCCCACCTCGCCCGCAAGCCGCAGCAGCACATCGTGCGCGCCCGGGTTCTGCGCGTGCGTGTGATAGGCCTTGAGCAACGCATGCTTCAGCTCGCGCTGGCGGCCGTGCAGCCCGGCCCAATGGAGCAGTCGATGCGCATCGAAGGTGTTCCACACGCGGGCGCGCTCGCCGAACTCGAAGCCCACTGCGGCGCCTCGCTCACGGATGGCCTGGCGATTGCGATCGAGCTGCGCGGGCGGCAGGCCGTACTTGCGCGAAAGGTGCTCCGTCGCGTCCTCGCCTTCGGGCGCCATCGAGGGATTGAGCTCGAAGGGCTGGAAGTGCAGCTCCACCTGCACCTCGCCCGCGAGCGCCTCGACGGCACGCTCCAGCGCATTGAGGCCCACCGCGCACCATGGGCACGCGACGTCGGAGACGAAGTCGATCTTCAATTGAGGGGTCATGACAGAACTTGGGATGGTGGTGTTCGGGAAGGGGGCGCATCTTCTCTCGCATTCGATGGCCTCGTGAAAGGCCGGTCATGCGCGCCGCTTGGGGGAAAACCCCACGCCCACTCGATGGTCCCGCCTGGAACTGAACGGCCTCGCGGCGGTTCGAATCGAACCCCGAAGCGACCCATGCGATCCGGCGAGGAGCAAGCCATGCACGTCCAACGCAACGCCTCTCGCTCGCTCATGGTGGCGGGCCTGTGCGCCGCGGCAGCGATGGCCGCGAGCGCGGTCCAGGCCCAGGAAGACACGATCACGCTGGGCGCGGCCGTCTCCATCACGGGCAAGTACTCCACCAACGGGAAGAACACGCTCGACGGCTACCAGATGGCCGTCAAGCGCATCAACGAGATGGGTGGCGTGAAGGTCGGCACCACGACCTACAAGCTCGCCATCAAGTACTACGACGACGAGTCCACCTCGGCGCGCGGCGCGCAGCTGATGGAGCGGCTCATCGCCCAGGACCACGTGGCCTTCGTGCTCGGCCCCTACAGCTCCGGCCTCACCAAGGCGATTGCGCCGGTGACCGAGAAGTACCGCATCCCGATGGTCGAGGGCAACGGGGCGGACCGCGACCTCTTCACGCAGGGCTACCACTATCTGTTCGCGGTGCTCAACACCTCGGACTACTACCTGCGCGAAGCGGTGAACCTGCTGGCCGAGCAGGCCGAGCGCATCGGCAAGAAGCCCTCGGATCTGCGCATCGCGATCGCCATCGAGAACGACAACTTCTCGCTGGACGTGCGCAACGGCGTGATGGAAGACGCCGCCAAGCACGGCATGAAGGTCGTCATCGACGACAAGCTGCCGCCCGAGCTCAACGACATGTCCTCCACCCTCACCAAGGTGAAGGCGCTGCGCCCGGACATGCTGGTGGTCTCGGGGCACGACAAGGGCGCCACGCTCGCGGTGCGTCAGACCTCGGACCAGAAAGTGCACGTGCCGATGCTGGCCCTCACCCATTGCGACTCCGCGCAGGTCGCGGAGAAGCTCGGCGCGGCGGCCGAGTACGCCGTGTGCGCATCGCAGTGGGACCGCAGCCTGAACTACAGCGACCGCTGGTTCGGCAGCGCGAACGACTACGCGCAGCGCTTCGAGAAGGAGTTCGGCTACGCGGCGCCCTACCAGTCGGCCGAGTCGACCGCGTCCGTCCTCGTGTATGCCGACGCGCTGGCGCGCGCGGGATCGGTGGATCCGCAGAAGGTGCGCGACGCGATTGCCAAGACGGACCTGATGACCTTCTACGGACCGGTCAAGTTCGACGACACCGGCAAGAACATCGCCAAGTCGATGGTGCTCTACCAGGTGCAAGGCGGCGCGTACAAGGTCGTGGCCCCGTCGCGCTGGGCGCAATCCAGGCTCGTCTTCCCGGCGCCACGCTGGGAAGAGCGCGAGTCGGCCAAGCGCAACTGACCTCCGGGACCGCGACGACACCCAGTGCGCTGCGAGCATGGACAACCTCGCCATCCTCGCGCAGGCGCCGGTCTTCAACCTCCAGCTGCTGGTCGATGGCGTGCTGATCGGCGCGCTCTTCGCGCTCGCCGCGTTCGGCATGGCTCTCGTGTGGGGTGTGCTGCGCATCATCAACATCGCGCAGGGCGAGTTCGTGATGCTGGGCGGCTACGTCGTCGTGTATGCGGCCGCGGCGGGCGTGCCCCCGCTGGCCGCCGTGCCGCTCGCGGCGCTCGCGCTCTACGTGCTCGGCTGGCTGCTCTACCGAGCGGTGATCTGGCGCGTGGTCGACCAGGATCTCTTCGTCTCGGTGCTCGCGACCTTCGGTCTGTCGATCCTCCTGCAGCAGCTTGCCAATCAGCTCTTCGGCGCCAACGTGCGCAGCGTGGACCCGGGCCTGGGCACGCTGCTGCTCGTCGAGGGGAGCATCAGCGTGCCCTACGTGAAGCTGGTCGCCTTTGCCGCGTCGCTCGCGCTGGGCGTCGCCCTGGTGCTGTTCCTCAAGCGCTCGCGGCTTGGCCAGGCGATTCGCGCGACGTCGCAGAACGCACGCGCGGCGCGCATCGTCGGCGTGGACACCGACCGCGTGTTCGCATCGACCTTCGCGCTGAACGCCGCCATCTGCGGCGCGGCCGGCGCGCTGGTGTCGATGACCTGGGTCATCCACCCGTACTTCGGCCTCGCCTACACGGTGCGCGCCTTCATGATCGTCGTGGTGTCGGGCCTCGGGAATCTCGCCGGCATCGTTGCCTGGGGCGCCGGGCTCGGCGTGGCGGAGCAGTACGCGGGCTTCCTGCTGGGCGCCCAATTCCAGACGGCGTTCGTGTTCGGCCTGCTGGTGGTGATCCTCGTGGCGCGCCAGCTCGCGCTGCACCGGCGCCGGATGGTCCTGCGATGAAACGCGGCGCGAACGCATGCCGGCTTGCGGCGCTCGCCGCGCTCGTCGTGGCGCTCGGGCTGGTCGCACCGTGGGTGTTCCCGCAGGCCGTGACGCAGCTCGCCTTCTTCTGGTTGATGGTGCTGTTCGCACTCACCTGGGATGTGCTCGGCGGCCAGACGGGCTACAACTCGTTCGGCAATGTCGTGTTCTTCGGGCTCGGGTGCTATGCAACGGCGCTCGTGCAGCGCGACGCGGGTCTCAGCTACTTCACCTCGCTCGCCGCCGGGATGGGCCTGTCCGCGCTGCTTGCCGTCGCCGCGGCGGCGCTGCTCGGGCCCTTGATCCTCGGCATGCGGGGCCAGTACTTCGCCATCGCGACGCTGGGCCTTGGCACCGTCGCGGCCGATCTGTTCGCCGGCTGGGACTACGTGGGTGGGGGCTCGGGCATCGTGCCGGCGCTCTACCCGGGGCCGATCGGGGAGCGCAACCGCTTCTTTTGCTACGTGCTGATGGCGCTGGCGCTTCTCACCTTCGCGAGCCTGCGCTGGCTCTACGGCACCCGCTTCGGCGCGGTCCTCAACGCCATCCGCGACGACGAGGACAAGGCCGAAGCGATGGGCCTGCGCACCACGCGCCACAAGGTGGCGGCATGGATGCTCGCGGCGTTCTTTCTCGGCCTCGCGGGCGGTCCGGTGGCGGGGCTGGTGGGCTTCGTCGACCCGCGCGAACTCGCATTCGCGGGCACGAGCTTCGGCGTGTGGATGGTGCTCATGGCCGTGCTCGGCGGCAAAGGGACCTTGTGGGGCCCGGTCATCGGCGCGGCGGTCTTCCACGTCACGCAGGAGCTCTTCTGGACCTACCTGCTGGGCTGGCAGCGCGTGGCCCTGGGCCTGCTGATCGTCGTGATCGTCGTGTTCTTCCCGCAGGGCGTCCTCGGGTGGCTGCGCGCGCAGCGGCCGCAGTGGTTCCACGAGACGCTCGACGAGGGGGCCGCTGCGGCCCAGCCAGCGCAGCGCGACGAAGCCGGGATGCGAGCACATGAGCGCACTGCTTGAAGTGAGTGCGGTGACGAAAAGCTTCGGCGGCGTCGTCGCCAACCGGGTGATCTCCATCTCGGTCCCGCAGGGCGCCATCGTGGGCCTCATCGGCCCGAACGGCTCGGGCAAGACGACGCTCTTCTCGTCGATCGTCGGCGCGCACACCATCGATGCGGGCGCGATCCACTTCGACGGCCGCGACATCACGCGGCTGCGCGTGGATGCGATCGCGCGACTCGGCCTGATCCGCACCTTCCAGCAGACGCGCGTCTATCGAGGGATGGACTGCATGCGCAACATGCTGGTCTGTGCGCCCTGCGAGCGGGAGGGCCTCGGCGCAATGCTGCAGCGCTTCCCGCCGGCACTGCTCGAGCGCGCCGAGTCGCTGCTCGACTTCGTGGGCCTGCACGCCAAGCGCCAGCTGCGCGCCGGCACGCTGTCGTTCGGTCAGCAAAAGCTGCTGGAGATCGCGATGGCGCTGATGCGCGAGCCCAAGCTGCTGCTGCTGGACGAGCCGACCGCCGGCATCAACCCGACGCTCATCAACTCGCTCGTCGAGCGGCTGCGGCGCGCCAATGCGGAGCTGGGCGTCACGCTCCTGGTCATCGAGCACAACATGCGCGTGATGATGAGCCTGGCCGAGCGGGTGTACTGCCTCGCGCACGGTGAGCTGCTCGCGGCCGGCGCGCCGCAAGAGCTGCGCCGCGACGCGCGCGTGATCGAGGCCTACCTCGGCTCGCACTGAAGAGAACGACGATGCAGGCCGACGCCGTCCTCGAGCCCGCGCTTGCGCCGCCCGGCGTCGACGAGCTCGACGCGCTGGCCGGCGGGGCGCCCTGGCTCGCGGTCAATGAGCTGGTCGCGGGCTATGGCCGGATGCAGGTGCTGCACGGCGTCAGCCTGCGTGTCGCGCGTGGCCAGTCGCTGTGCCTGATCGGCCCCAATGGGGCGGGCAAGTCGACGGTGCTGCATTCGATCTATGGCCTCGCGGACATCGCGGGCGGGAGCGTCACGCTCGCCGGCGCGGACGTGACGCGCATGCCGGCCGGCCGCAAGCTGCGGGACGCGCGCATCGCCTATCTCCTGCAGGACAACTCGGTGTTCCCGGACATGACGGTGGAGGAGAACCTCTGGATGGGCGGCTACCTGCTGCCCCGCCCCGAAGAGGCGCGCGAGCGCGCCGAGGCGGTGCTTGCGAAGTACGACGGCCTGCGCCAGCGCCGCGCGCAGCGGGCCGCGGTGCTGTCGGGCGGCGAGCGCCGCCTGCTCGAAATCTCGCGCGCGCTGATCATGGACCCGCAGGTCCTGCTCGTCGACGAGCCCTCGATCGGCCTGGAGCCGCGCTTCGTCGACATGGTGTTCGAGGTCCTGCGCGAGCTGCAGCGCGAGCAGGGCAAGACCATCGTCATGGTCGAGCAGAACGCGAGAAAGGGCCTGGAGTTCGCCGACGTCGGCTACGTGCTCGTGGCAGGCCGCGTCGTGATGGCCGCCCGCAGCGCCGAGCTGCTCGACCATCCCCAGGTGGGGCAGATGTTCCTCGGCGCGTGAGGGGTTGCGCGTTCGGATCCTTGGGCAAGTTTTGCGGACGGATGGCGCCACGCGAGCCGCGTCGCGCTTCGATCATGGGCGCTCCTCAACCCCCATCGATCGAGGCCATCATGCAAAGCGTCCCCGCTGCCAACCCGTACGCGAAGGTCATCGCGAACTCCAGGCGAGTCCGCTGGGACATCGACCGCGACGTGATCCGTCGCCGCCGCTTCGACCTCGGCCGGGACTTCCTGCCCGAGGGCTTGTCCCTCGTGAACGAGCTGGATTTCCTCACGCGCGGGGACCGGCGCCTGCTGAGCCAGGTGCAGGGCCGCAGCTATGCGTCCATCTTCGGCCTGGTGGAGCGCTTCATCGGCGCCAAGATGCTCGACATCAGCCGGGAGCATGCGCTTGGCGACCAGGTGGCCATGGAAGCCCTGGTGCGCATGACCGACGAGGAGCTGAAGCACCAGGAGCTATTCCGGCGCCTGGAGGCGTTGATGAGCGAGGACATGCCGCCCGGATACGTGGCGACGGCCGAGCCCAACGCGGTGGCCATGGCCGTGCTGGGCAAGAGCACCTGGTCGGTCCTCGCGCTGACCCTGGACATCGAGCTCTTCACGCAGGCCCACTACCGCGCCAGCATCCAGCCGCGCGACGACCTGTGCGAGCTGTGGAAGGACGTCTTCCTGGCCCACTGGAAGGAGGAGTCGCAGCACGCGGTGCTCGACGAAATCGAATTCCTGCGCGAGGACGCGCGCCTCACCGCCACTGAACGCGACGCGGCCGTCGCCGACCTGATCGACCTGGTCGTGGCGGTCGACGGCATCCTGCAGGCGCAGGCGAGCGCCGATGCGAGCTACTTCGAATCGATCGCCTCGCAGCCTTGCTCCGACGCGCAACGCAAGCTCATCGGCGCGGGAATCCTGAAGGCCTACCGCTGGCAGTACATCGTGTCGGGCGTGATGGAGCCGCGCTTTCGCAAGGCCCTCTTCGGTGTGCTCGATGACGCTCAGGCTGAGCGGGTGACGAGCGCGCTCGCGCCGCTGCTGTATGCAATGCCTGCGGCACTGCGCCAGTGAGTCCGGGGCCCAGGGGAGGAGGGCGCTTGGCTCTCTTCTTCATTCGGTGGCGTGGCCTTGTGAGGCCTCGCCCGGTGCAGGCGAGCCCGTGAGGCTGTTCGCGCGGCGCCAGGATGCCGGGGGCATGCCGAACTCGCGCTTGAAGGCGCGGCTGAAGGCCGCGTCGGTTTCATAGCCGACCGCCAGCGCGATGTGAATCATGCTCAGCGCACTGCGGCGCAGCAGGTTCGAGGCGAGCGCCATGCGCCACTTGACGAGGTATTGAATCGGCGACTGTCCGACGTAATGCGTGAACCTCTCGGCGAGCACGGAGCGCGAAGTGCCGGCTTCGCGCGCCAGGCTTTCCAGCGTCCATGGATGCGCCGGCCGCTCGTGCATGAGTGCCAGGCACTTGCCCACGACGCGATCGCGCAAGGCGGCGAGCCAGCCTGTCTGTTCCGCGGACATCTGCGAGATGTACCGGCGCAAGGTCTCGACGACCAGCACCTCGGACAACTTGGCCAGCACGCCTTCGCCGCCGGGCTCGGTCGAGGCCGCAGCCGCGACCGCATGAACGAAGGAGCGCTCCACCCAGTCGGCGCCTTCGCTGCGCCTGAGCCGGACGGTCAGCACCCGGGGCAGCGCCGCCAGCACCGGGCGGCAAAGAATGGGGTCGCAGGAGAGATAGCCGCAGATGATGCGGGTCGCCTCCCCGCCGCCGCCCAACTGCAATTCGTCGGGCCGCTCGCGCAGGAGCCCCCGCACATCGAGCATCGGCACGGGCCCGGCCATTGCGGACGAAGCCATCGTGTGGGCATCGCCATGGGGGAACAGGATGATGTCGCCCGCGTGCAGCGCAAGCGCGGGCATGCCCTCGAGCTTCACGGTGCACGAGCCGTCCGCGACGAAGTGATAGAAGAGCAGCCGCTCGGACCCAGCGTTCACCTGCGTGGCCACGGCCTGCGCCTGCGGGGACGCAAAGCACCACGGCGCGGTGAATCTCGCGTTGAAGAAGATCGCGCTGTTGAGCTGCAGGACCTTCAAGACCTCGGACAAGGCATCCATGACGACTCTGCGACGAGCGCCGCCATTTTGACCAGCTTGCACTCGCGCGACGCGGGCCCAGAATCGTGCGCTTCTGGAACCACCGGCAAGGAGCCGTGAACATGAAGAAGAGCCAGTCGAATCCGACCGAGTCTGCAGCCGGCCTGATCGACGCGAGGATCCGGGAGCTGGGCGACTGGCGGGGCGAAACGCTTGCGCGCTTGCGTGCCCTGATCAAGGAGGCCGACCCAGGGGTGGTCGAGGAGTGGAAGTGGAGCAATCCGGTCTGGTCGCACGACGGGCTGATCTGCACCGGCGAGTCGTACAAGAAAGTCGTGAAGATGACCTTCGCCAAGGGAGCCGCGCTGCCCGACCCCGCGGGACTTTTCAATTCCAGCCTTGATGGCAATGTGCGGCGCGCGATCGATGTCCACGAAGGGGAGACGCTGAACGAGGCGGCCTTGAAGGCACTCATTCGGGCCGCGGTGGCCTTGAACAAGTCGTCGGCACGCGGCTAAGGCCTGGACCACGGGGCGCCAGCGGATTGGAGTGCGGGGTGTCACGGCTCGCCGTGCCAGTAGTCGAGCGCGTCTTCCTCGCGGCCGATCTGGCTGAAGCGCTTGCTGCCGTCCGCAGCGTCGTGCGAGGCGTAGTACTTGCCGGAGTCCGGGTACTCGCAGATCTCGGGGCTGTCCCTGGTGCTGATCGACAGGTACTCGAGCGGCTCGTCGGAGGTGTTGATGATCTGGTGCGGGTACTCGGGCCCGGGCGGAATGAAGATCGTGTCCCCCGCACGCACCGGCAGCATCTCTCCCGCCACGCGCAGCGTGCCGTGACCGCGCAGGATCACGAAGGCCTCCTCCTGTGCGTGGTGAAAGTGGTAGGGGCAGCTGAGCTTTCCTGGGGCCACCGTGTCGATGCTGATGCCGAGCTTGGTGGCGGCGGTGCCGCGGCCCAGGCGCGCGCACAGCGTGTCGTAGAGGGGCGCGCGCTGCTGATGCTCGCGCTCGATCTCGTGGTAGTTGCGGATCAGCTTGTCGCGCAGGTTTTCGGCGGTCACTGCCATGAGCGTGTTCTCCGGAGGAAGGGGCTCGATGCTGCACAAACCTTGCCCGCAGCGCCAGCCCGTCGCATGCCTTCGGACGCGCCCGGGGCCGGAAGCCCCGACGACAGCGGCGAGACGAACCGAAGTCCTTCTCGCCGCCAGGCAGCGGGCCTGCGAGCTTGCTGATCAGGGCTTCACCTGCAGCAAGGGACCTTCGAGGTCGGGGAAGTTGCTGGTGTTGAGCACTTGCACGCCGGCGTTGTGCTCACCGTTGAACGGCGTCGTGTTCCCCGAGCAGCCGGCCTT
>Ga0105248_10001391_pt1 | contig 26976 bp, 19 predicted proteins | sample KBSS34metaG_FD_81524 | JGI IMG/M metagenome (GOLD analysis project Ga0105248, IMG submission 81524) | Switchgrass rhizosphere microbial communities from Kellogg Biological Station, Michigan, USA - KBS S3-4 metaG | ecosystem: Host-associated > Plants > Roots > Rhizosphere > Soil | place... | reverse complement strand
TTGGAACCACCCGCGCTTCTAACCTGTTGCAAAAGGAGTTCTTAGCCAAAAGAGTGGGGGAGGGTATCTCCGTGCGAGATCCCCCTTGCTCAAGTTCAGAGGATGCCGTCACGTCATGCCCGCGGGGAGGAGCCGCCAAAATCTAGCGTATCCGCGGTCTGTTTTACTGCTTTAGGTAGCAAACTTCAGGTGGCTCTCAACCACTCCAAATAGGCCCATAATCGACTGAAGCACGCCTCAATTGAAGGTTCTGAAGGTGTCCAAGGCGCTATTGCGCAAGTTTGCGATGCTCCGGGTACAGCACGGATCGACGTGAAGAATGCCGGCGTCATGATGCACAGACTGCAACTCACCACCCAGCTCGCACGTAAAGAGTGCGAAGAGCGACCCATCTCACGTTGTTCACGACTTGCACCTCGACTTCTGACGTTTGCTGTGGAGCGCCGGACCCTAGCGCCAGCTTACGGCGAGGTGCCATTTGAGCTGGTATTTCTCGGTTTTGGCGAGGACGGTTTCGTATTCGCGCAGTTCCAGAAGGACAGGCTGAGTTTCGGATCCGAAAGAAGCAGGCGAGTCGGAAAGGAAACGAATGAGAGCCCTCACGGTTTCCAGGCCATCGCAGGGATCAAACCATTGGGGCTCGGGCAGATGATGCGCCCACTCAGGATCTCCAGCACCTTGCTCAAGCAGCACGCACATTGAGTTTTCATCCGCGGAGAAAAACTGCAGAAGCGGCGCGACGCCCAGCGACTCAGCGAGCCGGTCGAGGGGATCTTCGTTGCGGGCAAGGGCGTGGCCGTTGACAAAGATGTCAAAGCCAGGGTCCTCCCCTTCCACGACGATGTATAAGCTGGCGGCCATAGAGCTAATTGAACACCTAGTTTCCCTCAGGTTTTCCAAAGGTTCAACGATTTCCGTCCGGGTGCAAGATTACGCAAGTTTGATATGAACCCTGTTCGCCATACAACGAAAGGGTTACATCCAATAGTCAAAAAGGGAAACGCAACTAGAATCAAAGTCACCATAGGAGTTGCGCACAGGATATTTCGTGGTGGATTGGAGCAAATTACCGGACCTGGCGGCCATCGCCGCGCTAACGTGTGCATTTGCATCCGTTGCGCGACGGGGGCAGACCACTACCTCCCGCCATTGGCTGATGGGGTGGGTTCTGATTGCGGTCCATTTTGCTGCCTCAATCTTTCAGCCGGTCTCGCCCTTCTGGGGCGCTTTGCTGGCCGACATCGAGTATGCAAGCCTTACTGCCGCCGGCGTGGTTTTCATGTGGGCTGCGGTTCCCTACCGCATCGAGCGTTCGAGCCAGCTAATGCTGGCCTCTCTGCTGCTTACGAACACGCTGTACATCGTTCTGCTGGGGTTCGAACACCCGGCTCCCTGGGCTCTGAACGTGGCGGCTTGCCTCTTCGGCGCAGCGCCCCTGGCTATTGCACTGGGAGCACAAAGGCACTTTACCCATGTGCTGCGCTGGCTCCTGGTGGGTATCTACTGCATGTTGTCGGTCTTCCTGCTTGCGATTCAATCCCGCCCCGGAAATGGTCTTGCGGTGGCGCTCAACGCCGTCTGCTTCACCGTCTACTTCGGATGTTGCGCGCATGTGTGGTACAGCTACCGCAAGCGAGGCAGCGCGGGTTCCCTGATCAGTATTGTTGGATTTCTAGGCTGGTCGGCAGTCTTCGTCCTTGGCCCGCTGGTTCAGTCTTTTACGCTCAGCAAGCCGATCGAAACCGAGGTCTGGAATATCCCCAAATATGTGGTGGCAGTGGGCATGATCCTGCTGCTGCTGGAAGACCAGATCGAGCACAACAAGTACCTCGCCCTGCATGATGAGCTTACGGGGCTGCCGAACCGCAGGCTGTTTCTTGATCGCCTGTCGCTGTCGCTGGAGCGGGCGCGCCGCATGGAATCGAAAGCAGCGCTGCTCGTGATCGACCTGAATCACTTCAAGCAGGTGAATGACAGCCTGGGGCATCATGCAGGCGACCTGCTGCTTCAGAAGGTAAGCCAGGTTTTCTCAAGCCGCGTGCGGCGTTCCGACACGGTGGCCCGAACGGGCGGCGATGAGTTCTCGCTGATTCTCGAGGAACCGACAAACCGGTCGAATGCAAAACTCGTAGCGAAGTCGTTGATGGACATGCTGCGCGAGCCGCTGGAGATTGGAGACAGCAGCGTGCAGGTGGGAGCGAGCATCGGGGTAGCGGTATTTCCTGACGATGCAGAGGACATCGAGGCGCTTTGCATTGCGGCCGACCTTCGCATGTACGACACGAAGAATGAGTCAAGGGATGCGGAGGAAGATCGTCTGCCGGTGATGTCCCAGCGGCCTCTGGAGTCACCCGGCGGCGAGAGCACCGGCTTTAAGGTAGCTGCGCACGCACCGAAGGCGTAAATTCTTCGAAAGCAGAGTAAAAAAAGAGCTCGGACTGCTGCGCTCGTCTCTCAGGATGAGAGTCGGTGAGGTGCGGTCAGGAGTGCGGAAGCTGTTACCGACTGCAAGAGAGAAGCCCGGGAGCGATCCCGGGCTTCTCTTGTTTTGATACTGAAACCAGCGCTCAGCTTCTACCGCCTCCGCCGCCCTGGCCAGGACCGCGACCGCCACGACGACGACGGCGACGACGGTTGTTCGCGCCTGCTGGCCCACCCGCCCCACCACCGGGGCGAGGTCCTGCTCCCTGCCCGGCCGGAGCAGGAGCACCGTCAGCTCGATTAAAGTTGGGCTCGTTCTCTTCGTCAATTTCCTCTCCGCCCTCTTCTTCGTCGAAGTCTTCGCCGCCCTCAATCAGAATCGTGCTCTGGTTAGAGCGAGGCTGACGTTCATCAAATTCGTGGCGGGGACGTGATTGTTTGGGCTGAGAAGGTTCTTCAGACTTGCCACTGTCTTGAGCGGAGTCGCCATTCTCAACCGGAGCGCCGGAAGTTGCTGCCAGCTTGGCCTTCTGCTCGCGGATGAGCGCTTTGCGGCTCAGCTTGATGCGGTTGCCTTCAATGGCGAGGACCTTGACCATTACCTGATCGCCTTCGCGCAACTCGTCCTTGACTTCCTTAACGCGATGCTCTGCGATTTCGGAGATGTGGAGAAGCCCGTCGGTGCCAGGGAAGAGTTCGACGAACGCGCCGAATTCCGCCAGGCGGACAACTTTGCCGAGGTACACCTTGCCGATCTCGGGAACGGCGGTGATGTTGCCGATAATTTCGAGCGCACGCTTCAGGCCGTCCGCGTCGCTCGAAGCTACGCTGACCTTGCCGGTGTCGTCGACATCGATCTTGGCGCCGGTCTGCTCGACGATGCCGCGGATGGTGGCGCCGCCTTTGCCGATGAGGTCGCGGATCTTGTCAGTCGGAATCATGAGCGTCTCGATGCGCGGAGCGTATTGCGAGCGCTCGGTGCGCGGGCCGCTCAACTCGGCGTCCATCTTGTCGAGAAGGAAGAGACGGCCGCGCTTGGCCTGCTCCATCGCTTCCTGAAGGATCTGACGTGTGAGGCCGCCTATTTTGATGTCCATCTGCAGAGCGGTGATGCCCTTACGGGTTCCGGCAACCTTGAAGTCCATATCGCCGTAGTGGTCTTCGGCTCCGGCTATGTCGGTGAGGATAGCGTAGTCGTCGCCTTCCTTAACAAGCCCCATCGCAACTCCGGCGACCGAGCCGGAGAGCGCGATGCCTGCGTCAAACAGTGCGAGGCTGGCGCCGCAGACCGATGCCATTGACGACGATCCGTTGGACTCGAGAATGTCGGAAACGATACGGATGGTGTATGGCTGATCCGCGCCTTCCGGGAGAACGGCGGTGATCGCCCGCTCGGCGAGAGCACCGTGGCCTATTTCACGACGGCCCACGCCCGTCATACGTCCTGTTTCTCCAACGCTGAACGGCGGGAAGTTGTAGTGAAGCATGAAGTTCTTTTTCTTCTCGCCTTCGAAGCTCTCCAGGCGCTGACCTTCGTCAGCGGTTCCGAGAGTAGCGGTAACGAGTGCCTGCGTCTCGCCGCGAGTGAAGAGCGCCGAGCCGTGAGTGCGCGGAAGAACCTTGGTCTCGATCGAGATCGGACGAATTTCGTCGAAGGCGCGCCGGTCCGGACGAATGCGGTCTTTAGTGACCTGCTCGCGGAAGGTGCGCTCGCGCAGAGCTTCGTAATAGTGGGCGAGCTTCTTCTTGGCATCAGGATCATCAGCGGGAAGGCCGGCAGCGAGCTCGTCCTTGATCTGCTTGATGAGCGAGTAGCTTTCAATCTTGCTATGCGCCTTGGTGTCGAGCGCGTCCTTGAGGCGGTCGCCGACCTTGGCCACAAGCCCGTTGTAGTACTCATTGTCGAAGACGGGCGCGTTGAAGGAACGCTTCTGCTTTCCTGCCTTGGAGACGAGCTCTTCGATCCCGGCGACAATCTTCTTGATCTCTTCGTGACCAAATTCGATGGCCGCGAGGATGACTTCTTCGGTCTCCTCTTTTGCGCCGGACTCAATCATCACGATGCCGTCTTTGTGCCCGACGACCATGATGTTTACCGAGGTGTTGGCGCGCTCCTCGTAGGTGGGGTTGATCACGAACTCGCCATTTACGCGGCCCACGCGCACGGCACCGACAGTTGCCCCGAACGGAATATCGGAGAGGGCCAGGGCGGCGGCGGCGGCGTTTATGCCGATCACGTCAGGGTCGTTTTGCTTATCTGCGGAAAAGACAAGTGCGATGACCTGGGTCTCATTCCGGAAACCATCCGGGAACAAAGGGCGGATAGGGCGATCGATCTGACGAGCTGTCAGGATTTCTTTTTCGCTCGGGCGGCCTTCGCGCTTGATGAAGCCGCCGGGGATGCGTCCGCCAGCGTAGGTGTACTCGCGGTAGTCCACAGTGAGGGGGAAAAAGTCGATGCCTTCGCGCTGGTCAGGAGACGCGACCGCGGTGGCCAATACCACGGTCTCGCCCGTGGTTACCAGTGCAGCGCCGGAGGCCTGCTTGGCCATGCGTCCGGTCTCAAAGACCAGGCGCTTGCCGCCAGCAAGCTCGACTGTCACTTCTTGTTTAGACATAGTGTCCTCTTTTCGTTTTTTCGCTTGGGAAACTTTTCAGGTGCGCCGGACCGGATGGCAGGGATTCGGACCAAAGAGAAACGCCGTCTTGAGCGAGAGGCCCCAAGGCGGCGTTTGTTGAGGTCTGAAGCCGGTATGCGGATGGGATAAAGCCGACAGGTCCACGCAGGACCCGGCGCGATTCATCATCTGCCAGGTACACCATCGCCCCTAACTCAGAATGTGAAGGGGCCATGACCAGGTTCCGGTCTGGGTGCTTCCGGTTCAACGTATGCTTTCTGATTTACTTGCGGATACCGAGCTTTGTGATCACGTCGCGGTAGCGATCGGAATCGTGCGTCTTCAGGTAGTCCAGCAGGCGGCGGCGCTTGCTTACGAGCATCAGCAGACCACGCCGAGATGCGTGATCTTTCTTGTGGGTCTTAAAGTGCTCGGTCAATTCGCCGATCCGCTCACTCAGAATCGCGATCTGGACTTCGGGGGAACCGGTGTCCGTATCGTGGGTGCGGAAGCGTTCGATTAGTGAAGTTTTCTTTGCAGTCGCCAGCACGGCGTGAGTTACTCCTCTTGCGTTCTCAGTCCACTCTCAAGTGTCTGCATAGAGATTAACATGAATGACTTGCGGGTCAAAACCAGCCCTGACCGCAGAAGGCGGCATCCGCTTACAGGAAAGGGGTTGTCGCCGCCACTCCACCTCGAAAACCTTGGATAATAGGTAAAATGCCCTTCACCATTTCCCATGCGGCTGCGGCAATTCCCTTCCGTCGTACCCGCCTGGTCATGTCCGCACTGGTGTTTGGCTGCTTTGCGCCTGATATGGAGTATTTCCTATGGCTGCGGCCTCACGGCCATTTCGGTCACACTCTGCCAGGGCTGCTGCTTTTCGATTTGCCGGCGTCTCTGGTCAGCCTCTTCTTCTTTCACCGGTACGCAAGAGCTCCGCTTGTTGCTTGCCTGCCAGCGCGTCTGCGCGAGCGGCTTCGCAAGAGTGACAGCGCTTCGTTGCGATCCGTTTCAGGACTTGCGCTGGTCTGCATTTCCGTCATCGTGGGGTCGGTGACGCATCTGATCTGGGACTCATTCACTCACACCGAGTACTGGGTCGGTCAGCACTGGGTGTTTCTCCGGTCGGCAGTTTCGTTGCCGGTCTTTGGAAATCGGAGTTGGGCCGCGATATTTCAATACATCAGCTCTGTGGCTGGATTGCTGGCGATCCTGGTCTGTTTTATCAACTGGTATCGGAACTCGCCGCCCGATCATGCCGAGATAGAGCAAGCGTCAATTTCGCGTGATCGGATCGCGGTTGGGGCTGCATTTGTTGCGGCAGTTCTGGCAGGCATGATACGTGCCGGCATCGATGCAATGCCGAACGGAATTCACGGATTTCAGCGATTCACAACCGAAGCACTGATTACCGGAATCACAGTGTTCTGCTTCGAGATCATCGCCTATGGATTTTTCCATAGCCGCTTGCAGGATTCATCGGAGCCGGCGTGAGGACATCCGGATCGGACTATGCAGTCCATCAGGCATCGGTCAGTCATCTCCGCGCCAGTAGTTTGCGCGGGCAACGATTTTTGCGCCGTAATCGTCGACGGTTCGCACGCGGATGGTGTGAAGGCCGGGGCTGGGGTCGCTCGGGCTGAAGGTAATGAGATAGCGATTTCGAACCTCTTTCGCTGCCTCCATGACACGCTCTTCAAAACGATGGTCGCCGACAAAGGTCATGTACTCTCCGCCGCTCATGATGGCAATCTGCCGGGCTACGTTTTTCTTGAATGCCTGGACGGCCATCACGAGTGTGCTGACCATATTCATGGTGCGGTTTTCGCCGGAGTCCTTGATGTCGTGAGCGAACTCCGCCTTTGAAGGCGAGTAGGAGACGCTGACTACGAGGACATCGGAACGGCCTATCTTGGAAACGAGTTGCGCGGGCTTGGTGTGCTTGCTGCCGTGATCGCGCTGCTCGCTGATAAGCAACAGAACGCGGCGATACTGCTTCGGCTGATCTTCGAGCAGACTAACGCCGTAACTGATGGTGTCGAGTATTGCCGCTCCACCATCGCCGGGCTCGAGCTGCTGAAGGCTCTGGGACAGCTCTTCTACAGAGTGCGTGTAGTCGCGGATGAGGCGCGGGACTGAGCTGAAGCCGACGAGCGCTGCCTGACTGCGCGGATCGGATAGGAACATGTCGAGCAGAGGGCCCATCTTTCCGAACTTCTGGAACTCGAGCCAACCGGACCGGCCCTCCTCCATGGCGATGACCAGAGCGATGGGGGCGGTGTCGAGCTCCTCCTGAACGTGAATCTTCTGGGGGACGCCGTTGTCTTCGACGATGAAGTCAGACTGCTTGAGACCGTAGACGATGCCTCCGCCATGTGGCTTCTCGACGAGTGTGGGAACCAGGACCTCATTGGTGGTGACGCGAATCGTTGGTGCAGCCGATTGCGAGCCGGGCATCGCCTTCGGAGGCTCGACCGGCGGTAACTGAGGTTGTTGCGCCTTGGCGGAGAAGGCGTCGCTGATCAGGAAGAGCGAGAAGAGAAGCCTATGCCATCGGGTCAGTCCGAACTTCATCTCTATGAAGACTCCCGTCCTCGATGATAGGTGATCTGTCCCAACCGGCATTTTGGGAGTGAAGGTGACCCAAATCACGATATTGCCGGCAACATTTCCGGTAATTTCGTTTCCTCGGCCTTTTTTGGGCCTCCCAAGTAACCTGAAAGTCGGTAATTTATTGCACTGTCGTGGGATAGAGAGCGTTACGAGTGTGCCCTATTTTTGATGACGGGAGTAAGGAGAAAGTCCCATGGGTCGAACCACTCTTGACGAGACATATCTCAACGCATTCAACGCAGCTATTTCACAGCGCGAACAGATCTACGCGGAGGTAGAGCGGCTGAAGAGCCGCAGAGCCCTGCTTGAGACGGCTGCCAGAGCCCTGGAACCGGTCATCTATCCTGACGAATTTGCAAAGGCTGATGTGGAGCAGGCAAAGTCTGCCGTAATCGAGATTGGCCGCCCTGCCCCCAGCCCGGAAATCTGGAATCCTACGGCTCCACTGGAAAACATTGCGCCTGTGCCCGTACAGGAAGAGCATCAAGAACGCCCGACCGTGCAGGCAGTGACGCAGGTCTACGTTCACGGACACGGCGAACCGGTTGACGAGATCCGTCGCCGCATCAGCATCGCGATCGGGCGGACTGCCGCTGACTGACCGGACGGTTCGGCGACTCTAGTTTTGAAAGTGATGGCCTCGGTGCGTTCCGAGGCCATCGCTGTTTCAAGGAATTAAATCTGGGCTTCGCCCTGATTATGAGGGTTACGCACGGACCCAGATTCTGTATCGATAGGTGATCACCCGTTCCACGCCAGGCGCCAATTTGATTTCCCAGCTCAAGCGCGACTTTGGATTGTCGCTCTCAACTCCCTCTCCGAGTTGCACAGTCTTTCCCAGGTCGGATTGGAATTCAGTTTTGCCGCGGAGAGTTTTGGCGATGGCGAGATGAACTTCCTTTGACTTGAAGTTCTTGACCTTCAGCCTGCCTTCGACAGTGACCAGGTCGTAGTTGTAGTTGCGACGATGGTTGATGTCGGGCTGGCGTGCGACTTCGCGCTCTTCGTGGTTGGCACGAATGTCTGTAGCGACGGTGACGCGGAGCGTTGATGTGGCGCCTTTCTGGGTGTAGGTGAGGGTGTCCTGCGATACAGGCTTTTCACCGGAGACGACGAGAGCCGGAGCACTGGTCCATGGAAATTTTGTTGAGTTCTTGAGGCGGATCGAATGCCAGATACTGTCGGCGCGGGCGTTATCCTGCGTGTTCTGTCCCGGGTTGATCACATTGCCGAAGGCATCGACGCGAGGCTGATCTTCAACTTCCCAGTTGTAGAGATGCTCATATCCAACACTGCCGGAGAAGACGTTGTAGCTGGCGCGTTCGCCTTTGGCGAGGGTTACGTCGGAACGGCTGTAGAGAAACAGGTCTTCTTCCGGAGCGCTCGCCATCTCATCGACGCCGTTGGCGAGATTGATCGGCGATACCGCTTCTGCGCGATCGTACATAGCGGCCTGACCGGCAATTGCATTTGAGAGGAAGCCAAGTGACTTCTTCCGGTCTTCATCTCGCTCAGCGTCCTTCATGAAGTCGACCAGCGTCTGCTGGAGGCTCATGGGAGAAATGGTGTTTGCGTAGGCAAAGTTGGGCACTCCTACAACAAAGAAGAGCTGCGCATTCTGAAGATCCTCGGCATCATCGGTGACAACGGCCTGCATGGTGATCTGCGCGTTGGTGTCGTCGGTGAGGGAGACGAGATAGGACGGGGTCCAGCCGAGGCCGTGCTCGAGATATCCCATCGACAACTTTTCTTTCGCCGAGCCGCCTTTGAGCTTGAGACGAAGTGCCTGGTTCTGCGTCTGCACTGTCTGGTGCAGAACGGCATCGTCAGGAAAGCTCGCCATGGAGATACCGCCGAGCGGGAACGCCATTAGGCGCTTGTCGGTGCGCAGAAGGAGATAATCTTCGTGCTGCTGCGGGTAGCGAGCGGCGTCTGCGGGCATGGGCGTGGGGTCTGCAGGGTCAGGGGAGTTGTCTTTCAGGCCGACGACCTCGCCGGTGTAGTCCTTCATCTGGTAGGTGATGGTGACGGTCTTGCCGGCGTTGGCGCGGAGGATTTCGCCGATGGATTGGATGGGCCTCTGTGTCGGAGTGTTGTAACGATAAGCGACGATCTCATCGATCCTGGCGTCGGGGTTGACGGGGGCAAGCCATAGAGTGCCGAGTGTGGCAGTGGGGATGGGAGAGAGCCGCGCAGAGCCACCGGAGAAAGATATTTCGCCCTGACGCAGGACAAAAGCCAGGCCGTTTTTGAATGCGGCTACGGCGACTGTTTTTGGCAATGGTGTGGGAGCGTCGGCAGTCTCTCCGGCAAACAGGGCGGCGGGTGCGATCAAGACAGTGGCGAGACGCAGGGCTTTCAAGGCGAAACGCATCGTTCATCCTCCAGAGTTCTGATTGGAGAACGGAGGAAGGATGAAAACTTGCAGATCTTATTTATCCGGCATTTTGGATGCAGGCAACAAAGGAGCACGAACTGCGGATCCTTCGACTCCTCGCTGCGCTCGTCACTCAGGATGACAGTCAGGGTTGGGTTGGATTGGCTGCAGGCCTCTGCCCCGTTATGGGCGGCGACGGGCTTCTTTTTGTACCTGGCCGGTCCAGAGAAGAAAGCTCAGGAGCTCCCACTTCGAATCCCACATGAAGGCGAAGATGTCGCGGGCTCGGAGGGTCTCGGCAGGCTTGCTGGAGTAGGTCTCAACGCGCCAGCGAAGGTATTCGCTGCGCCAGGGCGCGAGGCGGTGGCCGCGGGTGGCGTTCCAGATGAATTTGAGTGCGCCGAACATCCAGAAAAAGGATAGCAGGGGGGAAACGAGGAATTAGCGGGCCAGAGGTTTCGCTTGGACCTCATCGTCCCGCTCATCATCCAGCCATGCTGCGCCACATGCTTCGCAATGCCAGGCGGCCTCCTTTGGGGGCACTGGAACGGCAAGAAGGTAGAGAGCTACAAATGACCGCCCACGTTCAGTCCCGCCGCCAAGCGTTAACTCGGCCGATCCACATTTTGGACATGTGGGCTGTACGTACTCTTCTTCGGCGCCGTAGGCGATGGTTGGTGGGACCGCCTGCTCGAGAATTTCGCGCGAAGCTCCTTCATCGGATTCCGCGACCTGCAGGCGCAAGCCGCCAACCAGATTTGAGTAGAACCAGTGCATACGCACGAGATTTTCATCCGCGATCCAGGACTGGATGCCGGCTGACTCCAAGAGTGAGCGTCCTGCGTAGGCCTCGGCCAGATCTCGATAGCTTCGCACCGTCACAAGACGACGGAGATCCCACTCCTGCGGCTCTTCCACGAGCGGCGGCTCAAGCCCGCGCCGTGCAAATTCCGCACGCAGCGCTGTCTGTGCGACCTCCAGCAGGTCATCGTACGAGCGAGCGAGTTCCATCAGTTCCGTCTCGCTCATCTGCGCATACTGCGCCGCCAAATCCTCGGGCGTGGGTGTCATGCAATGACATCGTACCAAGAACTAGAAGTGGGAGACTTTCAACCGAGGAGCAGATGGTGCTGTGGGATCGCGGCTAATTTGTCGCGTCTTGTGTTCGACGGTGGGGTGATGGTCGGCTGTTTACGAGTGTGTCAGTGATCGTTCGGAATTGCGAATAAAAGCAACTACAGGCCCCTCGGCTCCCTCTGGTCTCTCGGGATGACAGCCACGTTTGATGGGACAGGAATTGTTGATTGAACGGTCCGTTTGTTCTGCCACAGTTGAGGTGCTTCGATAGACTTTGCTCGGGAGAACGTGGAATGGATGTGAATGAGTTTCGAGTCGCGGGGCACAAGGTCGTGGATCGGCTGGCGGAGTATTTCGAGAGCATTGAATCGAAGGCGGTGTTTCCAGATGCGGATCCGAAGATGATTCGCGGATTGTTTGATGAGGTTTTGCCGGAGAAGCCAAAGTCGATGGACGATGTGCTGGCGGAGCTTGAAGAGAAGCTGCTTCCCTACTGCACGCATGTGGGACATCCGGGATATATGGGGTTGATCACGCCGTCGCCAAACCCGGTGGGAGTGATCGGAGACTTTATCTGTTCGGCTCTGAATCAGAATCTGGGCGTGTATTCGATTGGACCGTCGGCGGTGGCGATGGAGCGGCGCGTGGTGCGGTGGCTGGCGGAGATGGTGGGATATGGCGCGAAGGCAGGTGGGAACCTGACGAGCGGCGGTATGCTGGCGAATTTCATCGGGCTCAAACTGGCGCGGGATTGGGCATCGAAGGATCGGGCGCAGCGGGAGGGAGTGCGCGAGCGCTGGGCAGTGTATGTGTCGGACCAGAGGCACGTGTCGGTGGACAAGGCGGTGGATGCGATCGGGCTGGGACGCGAGGCTCTGCGGGCACTGCCGACGGATGCGGAGTTCCGATTGAACATTGATGCGCTGGAAGAGGCAATCGAGAAGGACAAGCTCGCTGGTGTGAGGCCAATGTGCGTTGTGGGGATTTTCGGGACCACGAATACGGGTGCGAAGGATGATCTTCGCGTCTTGCGGAAGATTGCGGATCGCGAGGGGATGTGGCTGCATGCGGATGCGGCGTATGGCGGTGGAATGTTGCTGTCGCATGATTTCAAGATGAAGAACGCGGGACTGGAGTTGGCGGATTCCGTGACGATCGATCCGCACAAATGGTTCTATGCACCGTTGGATGCGGGGGCGGTTCTGGTGAAGGATGAGACGCGACTGACGAAATCGTTCGGGATGAAGCCGGCTTACTTGACGGATGAGATGGAGGGGGCGGAGGAGCGTTACCAGTACTACGTGCATGGCTTCGAGCAGTCGCGGCGCTTCCGGAGTTTGAAGGTGTGGATGAGCTTCAAGCGGTATGGGACGACGCAGATTGGCGAGTGGATCGACAACAATGTTCGGCAGGCTCGGCATCTGTTTGCGCTGGTTGAGAAGGATGCGGAGTTTGAGGCTGCTAGCGAGCCGCCGATGTCGGCGATCTGCATCCGGTATGTGGGGCCGGGTTCAGAGCGAGTGGATGAGAAGCGGCTTCATGCGGAGGTTGCGGATCGCGTGGAGCGAAGCGGGAAGTTCTGGATTGGGACGACGGAGTTGAAGGGGAAGATGTGGTTCCGCATTAATCCGGTGAACTTCAGGACACGGCAGGAGCATATGGAGGGGCTGCTGGAATTGTTGAGGCACCAGTGTCGAGCGGTGATCCGGGGCTAAAGCTTTTTGTTCTCCAGGGAGGAATCTAAGGGGCCTGAAGGCCGCCGCTCCATCCTGTTTCTGTTGTCCAGACTCTTCGTTTTCCTACTCAAAACCTCGCTATGGATGGGCAACCGTTGGTGTCCGATTCCCTTCCGCGGACGTTGCCAGTTGAGTGAACAGAGTGCAACTGCGGGTCCCTCGGCTCCCGTTGGTCGCTCGGGATGACAGTCGGTATTGAGATGGCGTCTATTTGCACAACGTGCGGGCGCTCAGGATAACAGCCATGATTGAGTTTTATAGATTTTGCGATTCGGCGCGCCTTGCCAGGAAGCGTTCCATGAACTTGGTGTCGAATTCGCCGGCGCGAAATTCTGGGTCGGCGAAGATTTCCTGGTGCAGGGGGATTGAGGTGTCGATTCCCTGCACGATGAATTGGCCTAGGGCTCGCTCCATTTTCGCGATGGCGGCGTCGCGATCTACGCCATGGACGATGAGCTTGGCGATGAGAGAGTCGTAATAAGGCGGGACGACTCCTTCGGCGTATTGCGCGGTGTCGACACGGACGCCGTTGCCGCCGGGCACGTTGAACGCCGTGATTTTGCCGGCAGAGGGCGTGAACTTGACGGGGTGTTCGGCATTGATGCGGCACTCGATGGAATGGCCGCGGATTTCGATCTTGTCGGGAAGGATGTCGGAGAGGCGCTCGCCGGATGCAATGCGAAGTTGCGCCTTGACGAGATCGACTCCCGTGATCGCTTCCGTCACGGGATGCTCCACCTGAATACGCGTGTTCATCTCGATGAAGTAGAGCTTTTTGTCTTCATCCATGAGGAACTCGATGGTGCCGGCGTTTTGATAGCCAATATCCGAGAGGCTGCGGCAGAGGGTCTTATGAATCTCCTCGCGCAGTTTGGGCGTGACCTGGAGCGATGGCGCTTCTTCGATGAGCTTCTGGTGGCGGCGCTGGATGGAGCATTCACGTTCGAAGAGCGTGGTGACATGGCCGTGTTCGTCGGCGAGCACCTGGAACTCGATGTGACGCGGCTGCTCGATGAACTTCTCCATGTAGAGCTCGCCGTTGCCGAATGCATTGGCGGCTTCGGTGGAGGCGGAGTGATACAGGTTCGGCAGCTCCTCAGAGGTGCGCACGATGCGCATGCCCCGGCCACCACCACCGGCTTTGGCTTTGAGAATGACAGGGTAGCCAATTGTGGAGGCCACGTCCTGTGCTTCTTCGGTTGAAGTGATAACGCCATCAGACCCTGGAAGGATCGGGACCTTGGCGGCCTTCATGGCCTGACGCGCTTTTTCTTTTTCGCCCATGAGGCGCGTGACTTCGGGAGGCGGTCCAATGAACTTGATGTTGGAGGCGCGGCAGACTTCTGCAAAGTTGGCGTTCTCGCTTAGGAGTCCATAACCGGGGTGTATGGCGTCGACGTTGGCGATTTCAGCTGCGGAGATTACGGCGGGAACATTGAGATAGCTGTCGGCTGGACGCGGAGGACCGATGCAGATGGCCTCGTCCGCGAATTTGACGTGGAGCGAATTGCGGTCGGCCTCGCTGTAGATAGCGACTGTACGGACGCCGAGCTCGCGGCAGGCGTTAATGACGCGAAGGGCAATTTCACCGCGATTGGCAATCAAGACCTTACGAAACATTCGTGACCTTTAAGAAGCAGCGGGGTTCGCAGAGTTGGTATTTTGCCCCCCGGTTGTTCGATAAGAGATGAGCAGAACGGCTAGACCGCTAACTCCGCAAACAGCGCAGCGCTAGCTCCGCTTTCTTTTATCCAACTCGAATGGAAAACAATGGCTGGCCGAATTCTATGGGCTGGCCATTGGTAATCAGGCACTTGACGACTTCGCCGGAGGCATCGGCTTCGATCTCGTTCATCAGCTTCATAGCTTCGACGATGCAGATGACCTGGCCCTTTTCGACATGATCGCCGGGGGAGACGAATGCTGGCGCGCCGGGTGAGGGTGATCCGTAAAAGGTGCCTACAATAGGCGACTTGACGATGTGGAGGTTGGCATCGGGATCGGCTGCAGGCGCGGCAGGGGCCGGCTGTGCTGCAGGGGCGGCAATGGTTGCTGACGTTGTGTGCTGTGCGACTGGAGCGGCGGTAACGAGTTTGGCTATGTCGGCGGGGGCAGCGGCAGTCTGGGAAAATACGAGACGGATCTTCGTGTCGCCGCGGTCGAGGTCGAACTCTGCGACTTGATATTCCTTGAGGAACTCGATCAGTTCCCTGAGATCCTTCATGTCCTGTGGTTTCATTCGTTCCTTAGCTTTCTCGCCTCAGTGCGAGTGACAAATCTGTTCGTTCAAAGATTTCGATCAAAGTTCGATGAGGGCCTTGGGTGCGGGCGTCAGCACCTGGCCTCCGGTTTTTGTGACGGCCACCATGTCTTCGATGCGCAGGCCGAACTTTCCCGGCCAGTAGACCCCGGGTTCAATGGTAACAACCATGCCCGGCTGAAGCCTTGTTTTCTGTCCCCCGCCGAGGCGGGGTTGTTCGTGAATCTCTAGCCCTACACCGTGGCCAGTGGAGTGGGAGAAGGCATCGGCCATTCCGGCTTTGCGTAGGATGCTGCGGGCGGCTTCGTCGACCTCGCCACAGCTGATGCCTGCACTCACAGCGGCAACGGCAGATTCCTGGGCCTCCAGGACGGCTTCGTACGCTTTACGTTCTTCAGACCTTGGGGAGCCCAGGCAGACGGTTCTCGTCATGTCGGAGCAGTAGCCCTCCCGGATTATACCGAAGTCGAGTGTCACGAATCCTTTGCGGGGGAGGGGGGCGGCAGAAGCTTTCCCATGAGGTAAAGCGGAGCGCTGGCCCGAGGCAACAATGGTTTCGAAGCTCATCCCTTCCGCTCCGAGGAGACGCGCCTGGTACTCGAGTTCGGCGGCAATTTCGACTTCGGCGATTCCCGGACGGAGCACAGTGAGGATGTGGTCGAAGAGGCGGCAGCCGATAAGGGCGTTCTCTCGAATTATGGCGAGTTCCTCTTCGTCCTTGATCAGGCGAAGGGGTTCAACGAGCGGGGCGGCGAGAGGGGTCAAGAATGTACGGCGGAGTTTTGACGGGAGCTCGGATCGAAGCCGGGTGAGTTCCGCAACGGTCGTGTGGCCAGGGTCGAAGCCAGCCATGGTGGAGGCGGGCTGGGCGGCGAGCCATTGCACAGCGGCGATTGCAGGAAGTCCTGAGACGATCTCGACCGTCGCTCCTTTGACCTGCTCGACTGCCTGGGCCGTGTAGCGGCCATCGGTAAACAGCCGGGCGCTGCGCCGGGTAACGGCGAGAGCCGCACTGGAGCCGGTAAAGCCGACCAGGAAGCGGATGTCTACAAGATGGGTGACGAGAAGACCGGTGAGTCCGGATTTGGTGAAGCGGCGGCGTAGCTGGCCGAGACGACGTGCGTGGTCCATCGGGACAGGTATATCACGCGAAGGCGCGACAGAAGTGGTGCGGCGAGGACGTTTTTCGGAAGAGGGCGAGTGCTCCTGAAAAGCTGCAAATCACTATCCGCTTGCCAGCCGCAGTGATCTGCATTTAGTTATGGTCAAACTTGAGCCCGCATGGCGCAGGAGGCAGAAGAACAGGATGAAAAACTCCGGAAACGATGTGCGGCACGCGCTCAAGATGTTCAGGAAAAATCCCGGATTTACAGCTGCGGCGGTTGCGGCACTGGCATTGGGTATCGGCGCCAACACCGCGGTGTTCAGCGTTGTGAATACGGTGATCCTGAAGCCGCTGAGTTATCCAGACTCAGAACGGCTGGTGCAGTTTCAAATGCATTCGCCGAACGGCGGCCAGATGCTGTCGTCGAATCTCTGCTCGATTCCGCTCTTCCATATCTACCAGGCACAAACGGCTGCGCTGCAGGATGTGGCCGCTTTCGATTTCACGAGCCCAGGTTTCACCCTAACGGGAGAGCACCCGGAACAGCTGCGCGGCATCCACGTCTCTGAAGCATACTTCCGGCTCTTCGGTGCCCGACCCATACTCGGCCGCACCTTCCTGCCTGCGGAGGACACGCCGAACGGCGGCAAAAACGTCGTGATCAGCTATGGCTTGTGGCAGAGACGTTTCGCGGGCGATGCATCTATTGGCGGGAAGAAGCTGCTTCTTGGGAATGAGTCGTACACGATTGTCGGCGTGATTGGATCGGATTTCCGGCCCGATCCTGAAGCCGACATCTGGCTACCATTCCAGTTCCCCACGGCGAGCAATAACCAGAACATGTTTTTCCAGGCAGCGGCGCGGCTGAAACCAGAGGTGAGTCTTGCTGCTGCAAATGCGCAGATGAAACTCGCCGCTGCAGAGTTCTATCGCCAGTTTCCGATCCCTGCGGGAGCGACGCCCTCGATCATCAGCTTGCTGCCGCTGCGGGATTCCATTGTCGGCGATGCGCGCCGGTCGCTCGGCGTAATGCTCGGCGCGGTAAGCCTCGTTCTGCTGATTGCATGCGCCAACGTCGCAAATCTTCTATTGGCTCGAGCGACCGGACGACGCCGCGAACTGGCAATCCGGTCAGCGCTGGGCGCAAGCCGCATGCGCATCGTGCGCCAGCTGTTGACAGAGAGTGCGTTGCTTGCATGTGCAGGAGGAGCGGTTGGCATTGCTCTGGGGTACGCGGGGATGCGGGGTCTGCTGTCGATCAGTCCGGCGGGACTGCCGAGGCTCGGAGAGGGAGGTTCAGCGGTTGGCCTGGACTGGCGGGTGTTGTGCTTCACCCTGGCTATTTCTTTGGCGACCGCAATTGTGTTCGGCCTCGTTCCGGCCTTTGTGGCTTCGCGTTCCGACGTGAGCACAGCGTTGAAAGAGAGCGCAAACCGTACGGGCACGGGATTCCGGCAAGGCAAGGTTCGGGCGCTACTGGTGATCAGCGAGACGGCGCTCGCAGTGGTGCTGCTGGTGGGTGCAGGGCTGCTGATCAAAACGCTCATAGCACTTCGGGGCGTCGGCCCGGGCTTCGATGCGCGAAACGTTCTGACTGCCGAGATGTCGATGACGGGAGCAAAACTGCACACGGCTGCCGGCGTCGCGGATCTGTCGAGACGCGGGCGAGAGCGAATCAATTCCCTTCCAGGGGTCGTGGTGTCCGGTTCAACGACCTGGCTTCCGATCAAGGTGGATGACGGCTTGCCCTTCCAGATTGTTGGAGAGGAGAGCAAAGGGGTTATGGGAAGCCGCTGGATGAGCTTCTCGCCAGGCTACCTGGATGCGTTCCGGATTCCGGTGTTGCGAGGGAGAGAATTCGTCGAGACCGACACAAAGGCGAATCCGGGAGTTGCGCTGATCAACGAATCGTTTGCCAAGCAGTTTTTTCCAGACAAGGACCCGATAGGCCAGCATCTGCTGGTGGGAGTGGGAATGGGGCCTGACACTGTGGAGCCACCGCGCACCATCATTGGAATCGTTGGCGACTCGCACAACACGGGGCTGGGGCACCCTGTCGACGCGATGATGATGGTGCCGACGGCGCAGGTCACGGACGCCTACACAGCTGCGTACTCCGACACCTCGGCGCTAATCTGGGCGGTTAAGACGCGCGACGATCCACATGCGCTTATCGGAGCTGTAAGTGAGCAGTTGCGGATTGCCAGCGGTGGATTTCCCATTGGACATGTGCGGACGATGGAAGAAGTCATGGGGAATTCAACGGCCCGCGAGAATTTCAACATGCTGCTGCTGACGATTTTCGGGTTCGCGGCTCTGGTACTGGCTGCTATCGGTATCTACGCATTGATGGCCTACTCCGTTGCTCTGCGTACCCAGGAGATGGGAATCCGCATGGCGCTGGGAGCGGATCGCGCGACGATTCGCCGACTCGTCGCATGGCAGGGCATGCGGCTTGCCGGCGCTGGTCTCGTGCTTGGCGTAGGGGCCGCACTCTGGCTCTCCAGGTTGATGGAGAGTCTGCTGTTCGGGGTTAAGCCGTGGGATCCGGCGGCCTTTGTAGCGGCGCCTTTACTACTGGCAGGTGTAGCCGTGATGGCGGTGTTGATCCCGGCGATGCGGGCAGCCCGGGTGGATCCGATCGAGGCTCTTCGCGTGGAGTGAAGCCGGGTCGCATTCCGGCGCGCCAGTCAAATCTACATCGCGGGCTTGACGGGTTTCTTCATGTCGGTATTGACTTCGGCGGCGGTCGCGTCGGACTGACGATCCATCCACTCGTCGAGGCGGGAGCGCTTAAAGCGCCAGCGGTTGCCGAGCTTAAAGGCTGGGACGAAGCCCTCAGAGGCGTATTTGTAGAGGGTGTCTGGCGAGATGCCGAGGTAGTCGGAGGCCTGGCGGATGTCCATAACTTCGCGGATTTCGGGGACAAGAAGGTTAGAGCGAAGAGCTGAATTGCGCATGATGGGTACCCCAGGCAGGATTCCGACGGTGCCGTTCGGCGCCGACCGGTGATCCTGTTTATACCGCGGTTTTAGCGGGGATTTCAAGGAGTTTTCGGGAGTTCTGCCGCTATCGGGGGTACTTGCCCGACCGAACCGTCGCGGAACGTGGACCTTAACTCGATTTATCGCAATCTGTTGGGGTCTGGAGCCGCATGGCACGCAAGGGCTGGGATTGTTGAAACACATGGTTCGGGCCGAGTCACCCGTTCCGGACTCATTGATGAGCGGACGGGAATTTGTGACGAGCGCTGTGACGGCTACTCGCGCCCACCAGTACACTAGGGCGTAATCCGGTGGTATAGCCCCAGGTGGCAATGGTTAACGCAAGAGACTCGATCCAAACTGATCCAAAGAAGATGCGGTTCTTCCCTTTCCTCGGCAGCTTCATGGCGGTCGGCCTGCTGTTCGCGCTTCAGCAATACTTGAATGCGCGGATCTGGTATCCGAAGACACATATCAGTCCATTGCGACTCATCAGCGCCTGGGAGGTGCAGTACTTCCTTTGGGGCGTCATCTGCTGGACGCTTTGGCGCTGGCACGGCGAGAAGCTGCGCCGCGCGGGTTGGCGTTATCTCCTGTTTGTGATGGGGCCGCTGAGCGTTGCGCTTGGTATCGGCGTGGAGATGGCGCTGGTGGAGATCTTTCCGCAGTTGACCATGGCTCGGGGACACCTGACATTCTGGCAGAGGCTGAATTTCTCTCTCGGCGAGGAATTTCTGCAGAACACAGCGGTGTTCTGGGCCGCCTATGCCATTGTGCGGGGAGCCCGACACTATCGGGAATCGCGTCAGCGCGAGAAGGCCATGTCGGAGCTTGCGGTGGAGCTGGCAGAAGCGCGAATGATGGCGCTGCGCATGCAGATCAATCCGCATTTTCTGTTCAACACGATGAATGCTATCTCGAGCCTGATGTACACCGATGTTCATGCGGCAGACAAGATGATGGAGCAGCTGAGCAATATGCTCCGCGTCTCTCTGGCGCGTGGCTCCAAGCAGGTGATCACGCTGCAGGAAGAGATGGAGTTCATCGAAATGTACCTTACGCTTCAGGACATCCGGTCTTCGGGGCGGGTACGGCAGGAGATTGACATCGATCCGCATCTGCATGACGCCCAGATTCCGGCGATGTTGCTGCAGCCCATCGTCGAGAATGACTACGTTCACGGATTGTCGAAAGTGGATGAGGGCGGGTTCATCGAGATTACTGCGAAGCCTGTACGCGACATGATTGAAATCGCGGTTCGGAACCGCGGAGTGGGGCTAGCGGCTGCGAGTGAGAACGGATCGCATGGAGCGGGAATCGGTCTCAGCAATGTCCGGAGCCGGCTGCGCCTGCACTTCGAAGATACGGCTCATTTCGAACTGAAGGAAGCTGCTCCCGATGTGGTGGAAGTGACAGTGAGGTTCCCTCTTACATTCGCTACATCCAGTGAGCTTGATGCTCTGGCCGGCGGTGATTCCGGAGTTCTCTACGAGCCGGAACAGAGCGCCCCAGAAGAGCTACCTGGACATGTACGCGTCGGCTGAACGCGCTCGGACGATCTTAACCTGTAGACAATCGAACTGAACGAGAGAATCTCTCTTGCCGGCCAGAGGGGCAGGAAATAAAAACGCCGCTCGAATGAGCGGCGTTTCGACGGTGCCTCAGGCGCGCCGTTCGTGCAATCGGGTTACTGATTGTTCTGGTCGTCGCGGCGATGGAGCGTCGGACGATCGTCTCCATCTTTTCCCTGCCCTGCCTGACCATTCTTGTCGTCGGTCGTGCTGGCGCGGCGGAGAGACGGCTTGTTCTTGTCCTTCGTATCCAGAAGACGGCGCTTGTTCTCGATGCGGGCGAGGCGTGCCTTTACGTCATCGAACTCGGAGGTTGTGACGGTGTACTCGTCTCGCGCCGGAAGAATCTTGGCAATCTCGTCCTGCGAGTGAAGAATGCGGTCGGGTGTCTGCGGGTGATCAGAAAATGCCTTGGCGACCAGACCGGGCTTGCGCTTCTCGAGTGCCTGCACCTTTTCGAAGAATGCGATGAAGGCTTGAGGGTCGTAGCCGGAGCGGTACATGTACTGGATACCGAGGTAGTCGGCCTGAGCCTCGAAGTCACGCGAGAACTTGAGGAAGGTTAGCGGGACAGCAAACTGCGTGGCTTCGTAGATGCCATAGCCGGTCCAACTGTAGCCGGTCATCATGATCAACGGGATAGTGCCGAGCTGAGCGTAGTTCATGCGGGTCTGCTCGCGGACCGCGTGATGCGCGCAGACGTGTGCAGTCTCATGTGCCATGACACCCGCGAGTTCGGCTTCTTCATCGGCGTTGAGGATGAGGCCGGAGTTGACGTAGAAGAATCCGCCGGGAAGCGCCATGGCGTTAATCTCGTCGGAGTCGATGACCTTGATGGTGAAAGGAACTTTGCAGTCGGAGTTCTTGACGATGTTCTGGCCGACGCGATTCACATACTCGGTGATGACAGGATCGGTGATGAAGCGGGTACTCTTCTCGATCTCGGTGGCGTACATCTTGCCCATCTTGATCTCGGTATCCGTGGAGTACCAGTTGCCCATACCGCGGCCGCCGATATCGCGATTGCCGACGGCGCTGACGTCCTGAATGCTGCCGGGCTTTACGTTCTGCTTCTGGCTGCCGACTTCAACGATCTTTTCCGGGTCGACCTTGGTGTTGGTAGCCGCGACGTCGCCCGACACAGGCTCGGTGCCGGCCGGGCAAGGATTGTTCTTGTCGGCTTTATCTTTATCCTTGTCCTTCTTCTTGTGCTTGTCTTTCTTGTCTGTGTCGCTATCGGCAGTGGGGACACAGTCGGAGATGTCCGCGGCAGCGCTGTCCTTCTTGTCTTTGTCGGTATCGGACGCCTTGGGGGGAGCATCACCGGTCACAGGCACGGTGCCTGGAGGAGCGGGCTGAGCGGAAGGCGCCGTGGACTGCGGCGCAGATTGAGCAGACGGATCGGCCGGGGAGCCGGGCTGCGGGCTAGACTGTGCCCATGCGATCGTCCCGACTGCCAACGCAAATGCCGCGAGAATCGCCGCCCTGGAATTATTGGAAGATACTGTCATGACCTCACCTCTGGTCTGCTCTGCTTGCCATGCAACTGACGGCAATGGTGCCGCTTCGCTGCACTTAATTAGACGCTAATATGACGCCGGCGGGGAGCGGAAGTTTGGACTATTTCGGTGAAATGTGCACCTTGCATCGCGCATGAGACCTGCGAGAAGCTGGTTTTCAGCCCTGCTTCGGCAGTGCCTCTTCCTCTTGGATCGGGACGCCCGGTGAATTAAAGTGGTGAGCACGGCAGAAAAACTGCGGAGGATACGTGCGCCGGGCATTGTTATGGGCCATTGCCGTTCTAGTGCTTTGCGCGGTGCAAGGTCCTGCGCTGCAATCGCATCCGCACATCCCGCCGCGCGGAACCGCCCAGAAGGCCGAGCAGAAGCAGGGTACCCCGGAAGGTCCGGTTGTCGATGCATCCGGCATCGGCTCTCCCATCGTTTTGAACAAGGGCTGGAGAGTCGGAGTAACCTCGGACCCGGCCGCAAACTCCCCCGGTTTTGACGACACGGGATGGGCTGTTCGAGACGTGAGCGGGACCATTGCAGACGTGTCGGATTCCGACGGAGACCGTTCTCCCCGCGACGACAAATATGCCTGGTTCCGGCTGCACATCCGCCTGGCGCAGAATCACGGTCCGATTGCGCTGCTGATCGAATTGCCGGTGACCCAGAGCGCGGGTATGAGTCTTTCCACAACTGGACCCGCCCCAGAAGTGTTTGTGAATGGAAAACTGGTGCTTCCGGGAGGACCACACCCAGACGACCAGTCGGAATACCAGCAGATTTCCAGGCTCTACAAGCTGGATATTCCTGCGGAAGAGACATCGATGGTTCTTGCGGTCAGAACCTGGTATGTTCCCTTTGGCCTGAGGGGATATACCAACTTTTTCGATCGCAGAACTTTCCGACTGGGAACTCCGGACGACCTTCGGCAGAGCCTGGACCTGTGGTCGGTGCGGACGCTTTTTGAACGCCTGCCGCGACTTATCATCGCGGTTCTCTTGCTGGTGCTTTCCGCGTTTCTGTTGACGCTCTATTTCACTCAAAAAGGGCACCCGGAGTATCTGTGGTTGGCGTTGCATGAACTGGTCCAGGTGCCGATCGGAATCATTGATCAAGCGGGTAGCTCGGCGTGGCTGGACAACATCTGGTTCGGTGCGCTTTACACGCAGTTTCTTTTCCTGTCGGCCTATCTCTATTTCGAGTTTCTGATTTCGTTTCTCGGGCTCGAGCGACGCTGGTACATCAAGGCGCTGCGTTACACAGCGCCGATCCTTGTGCTGATTGCGCCCATGATTCTGCTGGCGGGGCATAACGGAGCAATCAGAATTGTTCTCATTTTGGTGATGGTCTGCTCGATCATCTGGATTGTCTGCTGGATAACCTTCGTTTTCCTGACATTGATCGTGGCGACAATCAAACGCAACTATGAAGCGGGAATGTTGCTTGTTCCGCTGATCCTGACAATGGTGGGAATTGCGGAGCCGATCCTCACGGGCGGATTTAATGAGTTCGGGGGCAGCACCTACACGTCTCCGCTCACGATCGAGGCGGGACCGATTCCCATTCACTTTGCGGCGATTGCGGATTTCGCGGGACTGCTGGCCATCGTGGTGATTATCTTCATGCGCTTCCTGCGTATTCATCACGAACAGGAACGAGCGATTGGAGAGCTGGAAGCAGCGCGAAGCGTCCAGGAACTGATGATTCCGCGGGAGAAAGTTGATACGCCGGGGTACGAGGTCGACTCGGTTTACAAGCCAGCGGCGGAGGTAGGCGGCGACTTTTTCCACCTGGAGACAACACCCGACGGTGGGCTGCTGGTGATCCTGGGAGATGTGGCGGGACACGGCATGCAAGCGGCGATGAATGTGTCGATGCTGATGGGTGTGCTGCGGTACACGCAGGAGAAGAGGCCGGCACGCATGCTGGAATCGCTGAACCGGGTACTGCAAGGCAGCGAGAGTTTCACGACATGCCAGGCCGTGTGGTTCGGACCAGAGGGCGAAGTAGTGATCGCGAATGCCGGACATCTGCCTCCATACCTGAACACGCAGGAAGTCCGGTTGCCTGGCGGATTGCCGCTGGGTGTTGTTCCCGACGTGAAGTACGACGAGGTACGGCTGTATCTGCATCCCGGCGATCGGCTGCTGATGATGTCGGATGGAGTTGTGGAGGCGCGTCAAGGGTCGGGAGAGTTGTTTGGATTTGACCGCGTGCACAACCTGAGCAATCAGACCGCGTTTTACATTGCGGATGCGGCGAAGGCCTTTGGGCAGGAAGACGACATCACAGTGCTGACGATTCGGCGCTTGGCAAAGGCGATGGCGGCGTAATACGGCTAGCGCGAAGATGCTGAAGAGGCCGTGAAGGGCGGAACCTCGGCACGAAATGCGGGTCCTTCGATTGCAGTCGCTCGCTTAAGCGAACGACCATCGCTCAGGATGACAATCATTTAATGCGAGCAGAAATTGTCCAGGAACTCAGGGGATCGCTGCTATCCAGACGATGTTGGGCCTTCGTTCACAGACGAGCCGGGAATCTGCACACAACGAGTGGTAAGTTCCCTGCATCGTAGAAGTTAATGAGTCGAACGCTGCTTCCAGGAAAGCCCTACCCTTTAGGTTCCACAGCATACAAAAAAGGCACAAACTTCGCGCTGTTTTCAGAGTATGCGTCGCGCGTGGATGTGTGTTTCTACGATGCGGATGGAAATGAGACTGACTGCATCACGCTGATTGAAAGAACTGCCTTTGTCTGGCACGGATTTGTTAACAACATCAAGCCGGGCCAGCTTTATAACTTTCGCGTGCATGGACCGTGGGATCCCGCGAACGGGATGCGCTTCAATGCGGCGAAATCACTTGTCGATCCATATGCAAAGGCGATCTCAGGGGACGTGGATTGGAAGGCGCCTATCTTTCCGTATGACGTCGCCTCCGGCGATCCGATGAAGAAGGATGAGCAGGACAGCGCGCGGGGCGTTCCGAAATCGGTGGTGATTGTCGATACGTTCGACTGGTCGGATGATTGTCCGCCCGAAATTGCTTTGCCTGACTCGGTAATCTATGAGACGCATGTGAAGGGGTTCAGCTATCGGAATCCGGATGTGCCTGAAAATCTGCGCGGCACTTATGCGGGGCTAGCGCATCCGTCGAGCATTGAGTACTTCAAGAATCTTGGCATTACAGCAGTGGAGCTGATGCCGGTACATCACTTTATTGATGAGGGGAATCTCGTCGAAAAGGGGATGCGAGATTACTGGGGCTATAACACACTTGGATTTTTCGCGCCGATGGCACGCTACAGTTCGTCGGGAGACCAGGGCGGGCAGGTACGCGAGTTCAAGGAGATGGTGAAGGCGCTGCACAAGGCGGGCATCGAAGTGATTCTCGACGTGGTGTACAACCACACGTGCGAGGGAAATCACATGGGTCCGTCGCTTAGCTGGAAGGGCGTCGACAACGCCACGTACTACCGTCTAGTGCAAGATGATCCGCAGTTCTACATGGACTACACAGGCACGGGCAATTCGCTGAATGTGCGAAATCCGCAGGTGCTGAAGATGATCATGGATTCTCTGCGGTACTGGGTAACCCACATGCATGTGGATGGCTTCCGCTTCGACCTGGCAGCAACGCTGGCCCGTGAACTGCACGATGTGAGCAAGCTGTCGTCGTTCTTCGACACCATCCACCAGGACCCAACATTGGCGGAGAAAAAGTTGATCGCCGAGCCATGGGACGTGGGCGAAGGCGGATATCAGGTCGGCCAGTTCCCTGTTCTGTGGGCGGAATGGAATGGGAAGTATCGCGATACCGTGCGGCGGTTTTGGAAGGGCGACGGCGGGATGCTGTCGGACTTCGCATACAGACTCACGGGATCAAGCGACCTGTATCAGTACGACGGGCGCAAGCCATACGCAAGCATCAACTTCATCACCGCCCATGATGGCTTCACGCTGTGCGACCTGGTGAGCTACAACGACAAGCACAACGAGGCGAACGGCGAGGACAACCGCGATGGATCTGACAATAACGATTCATGGAACATGGGTGCGGAAGGCCCTACGGACGATCCCGCGATCAATGAGCTTCGCGAACGGCAGATGAGGAATTTTCTCGCGACGCTGATGCTTTCGCAGGGCGTTCCGATGCTGACGATGGGAGATGAGATTGCCAGGTCGCAGATGGGCAACAACAACACCTATTGCCAGGACGATGAACTCAGCTGGATGGATTGGAATCTCGATGATGCGCGCAGGCGGCTGCGGGAGTTTACCTGCAAGATCATCAAGCTGAGATTGCAACATCCAAATCTGCACAGACGAAAGTTCTTCCAGGATCGCGAGATTCGCAGACGCCGCGATGGCAGCCTCGTGCTGGTGGAGAAGGATGCAGACTGGTTCAATCCGAATGGCAATGAAGTTTCAGACGAAGAGTGGAATGCCGGATGGACCAAGGCGGTTGCCCTGATGCTCAATGGTTGCACGTTGCAGGCTACGGATGAAAACGGAGAGTGGATCGTGGATGACAGTTTCCTGCTGCTGATCAATGCGGCAGATCAGGGTGTCGAGTTCACTCTGCCGTCGTCTCCGCGGGGTAAGCCGTGGAGGCAGATCCTGAACACCGAGAATATCGAAGATCCGTTTGCACTGAGCGACATCAATGGAAAAGTGATCGTCGGAGGGCGGGGACTGAGACTCC
>Ga0105248_10001389_pt1 | contig 26980 bp, 21 predicted proteins | sample KBSS34metaG_FD_81524 | JGI IMG/M metagenome (GOLD analysis project Ga0105248, IMG submission 81524) | Switchgrass rhizosphere microbial communities from Kellogg Biological Station, Michigan, USA - KBS S3-4 metaG | ecosystem: Host-associated > Plants > Roots > Rhizosphere > Soil | place... | reverse complement strand
CATGGAGTTGACGTTATCGGTCAAGTCTTTCCACGTACCCGATACACCTTCGACTCGAGCCTGACCACCGAGTTTACCTTCAGTACCTACTTCTCTGGCCACACGTGTTACTTCTGACGCAAATGACGAGAGTTGGTCAACCATTGTGTTGATCGTATTTTTCAGCTCTAAGATTTCGCCTTTTACGTCTACCGTAATCTTTCTCGACAGATCGCCTTTAGCCACAGCCGTCGTAACGTCGGCGATATTTCTCACCTGCGCCGTCAGGTTGTCGGCCATTGAGTTGACCGAGTCGGTCAAGTCTTTCCAAGTACCCGACACACCTTTGACTCGGGCCTGACCTCCGAGCTTACCTTCCGTACCTACTTCCCTGGCCACACGGGTTACTTCTGAGGCAAATGACGAGAGCTGGTCAACCATTGTGTTGATCGTATTTTTCAGCTCTAAGATTTCGCCTTTGACGTCTACCGTAATCTTCTTAGACAGGTCACCGTTGGCCACAGCTGTCGTAACATCGGCAATGTTTCTTACCTGAGATGTAAGGTTGCCGGCCATGGAGTTAACGTTGTCGGTCAAGTCTTTCCACGTACCGGAGACGCCCTTAACGTGAGCCTGACCTCCCAGATTTCCTTCTGTACCTACTTCCCTGGCCACACGGGTTACTTCTGAGGCGAAGGACGAGAGCTGGTCCACCATGGTGTTGATCGTATTTTTCAGCTCTAAGATTTCGCCTTTTACGTCTACCGTGATTTTCTTTGACAGGTCGCCATTGGCCACAGCTGTCGTAACGTCAGCGATATTTCTAACTTGCGCCGTCAGGTTGCCGGCCATGTAGTTAACCGAGTCGGTCAAATCTCGCCAGGTACCCGATACTTCTTTTACATCGGCCTGACCGCCGAGTTTTCCTTCTGTACCTACTTCTTTGGCCACACGTGTAACTTCAGCGGCGAAGGATCCCAGCTGGTCAACCATCGTGTTGATAGTGTCTTTCAGCTCTAGGATTTCCCCTCGCACGTCTACCGTAATCTTTTTAGACAGGTCGCCGGTCGCCACAGCGGTCGTAACTTCGGCGATGTTTCTCACCTGCGAAGTCAGGTTGGAAGCCATGTAGTTTACGGAGTCGGTCAAGTCTTTCCACGTACCGGACACACCTTTTACATCGGCCTGACCACCGAGTTTCCCTTCCGTACCTACTTCCCTGGCCACGCGTGTTACTTCGTCCGCGAAGGATCCCAGCTGGTCAACCATTGTATTGATTGTATTTTTCAGCTCTAAGATTTCGCCTTTGACGTCTACCGTAATCTTCTTCGAGAGGTCACCAGTTGCCACGGCGGTCGTAACTTCAGCGATATTTCTTACCTGCGCCGTCAGGTTGCCGGCCATGTAATTTACAGAGTCGGTCAAGTCTTTCCACGTACCGCCCACACCTTTGACTCGGGCCTGACCACCTAGTTTTCCTTCGGTACCTACTTCTCTGGCTACACGGGTTACTTCTGAAGCGAATGACGAGAGCTGGTCCACCATTGTGTTGATCGTGTTTTTCAGTTCTAAGATTTCGCCCTGCACGTCTACTGTAATTTTCTTGGAGAGGTCGCCGCCGGCCACAGCCGTCGTCACATTGGCAATGTTTCTAACTTGAGCGGTAAGGTTACCGGCCATTGAGTTGACGTTATCCGTCAAGTCCTTCCACGTACCCGATACACCTTCGACTCGGGCCTGGCCTCCGAGTTTTCCTTCAGTACCGACTTCCCTTGCTACACGTGTTACTTCCGATGCAAATGACGAGAGCTGGTCAACCATCGTATTGATAGTGTTTTTCAGTTCTAAGATTTCGCCTTTAACGTCTACCGTAATCTTCTTGGACAGGTCGCCTTTCGCCACAGCCGTGGTCACATCTGCGATGTTTCTAACTTGTGCCGTAAGGTTGTCGGCCATCGAGTTTACTGATTCCGTAAGGTCTTTCCAGGTACCGGACACGCCCACTACCTGCGCCTGACCGCCGAGTTTTCCGTCCGTCCCTACCTCTCTTGCCACACGTGTTACTTCAGAAGCGAATGACGAGAGCTGGCTCACCATCCTGTTGATTGTCTTGGCCGTGCGTAAAAATTCCCCCTTAAGTGGACCGCCCTCAATTTCCAGGGCCATAGATTGGCTGAGGTCGCCGTTTGCTACCGATCCGATAACACGGGCCACTTCAGTCGTCGGTCGGACCAGATCGCCAACCAGCTCATTGACCGAATCAATAGCCGTGGACCATGAGCCGCCGGCATCGCCCAGTGTGGCTCGGTAAGTGATCTTCCCTTCCCGTCCTACAACAGTCCCCAGCTTCTGCAACTCCGAGACCAGCAGTTCATCGAGGTCGGCCACACTATTGAAGGCGTCGGCAATTTCACCATCGACACCGGTCATATCCAGTGGCATGCGGGCTGTAAAGTCGCCCCGCTTAAGCTGTCGCAAAGCCTTGAGAATGGGCCTGGCATCGACCATGTAGGCAGATTCGGCGGTAGTCATGATTCGCTCCTATTCCTGGACGGCGCTTGACATTGATTTTTGATTAGCGAGGCCGTTGGTGGGAAAACGCCCCGAGTGGCGCAAGAAGAGTGGATCAGTTAACTGAACCACTCAAATGCGCGAATATAAACAAATTTTACGATCATTTCAAAGGAATGACAGACCGCAAAGGCGGAAGTTCCCGCTTTCCCTTGGCTTATTTTTCAATTTAATCTATTTGCAAAATAGCCCTGCATTTTGCCCAGCGACAGTTTAGCGGAGGACCTTTTCGCGCTCAAGCTTGCGGTCAATATCAGAAACGGTTTTTTGAGGGAAGAGCCTATCGCGGTAACGATACATGAGAATGGCTGCAACCGGCGTACCGATGGCGATGGCTATTGCAGCCATAACGATAGCGCCGAGTACCAGATTGAGCTGGGTCTCCACTGCTGAAAGGGGCTCGGACACACCCTCAAGAGGTTTTTGAATAGAAAGAATAGGCGATTTCAGATCGGCGATTTCTTTACGCATCTTGGCCAGGTCATCACGGACGCCGCCCATTTGACTTTGAACATCGCTCAATTGCCCTTGCATCTTGCCCATAGAACTTTCAACAGTGGTCATTTTGCTCTGAAGATTGACCATTGGTGGTTGCAGTCCGGCAATAGGCCCCTCCAATTTGACAATTTGTTGCTCCAGCTTGACGCTCATTCTTTCAAGACTCTCAACCGGTTGCAGGGCTCGCCTAATCGGGTGCCATCCCTTAATCGGCGCTGGCTGAGTCATCGGTTCAGCGGCTTCCCGGGCTGCTTGCTTAACCTCGGCCGGCTGTGATTCAGTTGCAGCAGCCTTAACGGCAGCTGAAGTAGACTTTGTTACTACAACCGGCTTAGCGATAACTAAAGCTGGATCAGCCAGGGGTGGCCCTGCCTTATCAGCCTTGTTGCTATTTTCTGCGATTACTGGCAGTGCGCTAACGCTTACCACCGCCAGTAGTGTCGCATTTGTCAATGTGGACACAAGTCTACAATTTAACATCTATCCAAATCTCCAGTCCTGGTTACACCGCAGAGCGTCGTCCGGTGATCACATCGTAGAGAAAAATAGCAACGGCCAGAACCAGAAGAGTGTGAATAAACGAACCGCCGATGTGGGATACAAGGCCAACTAGCCAGAAAAAGAAGAGCAGTGAGATAAGTGTATAAAGCATGATAGACTCCTAAAAATTTCACTTGGGGCAGCCGATAAACTACTGATTTATCGGGGCCCCTGGGCTTACTTCCGAAACGACCAGAGAAGAGCGACTAAGTTCCCATTTTGCAAAGGGCCGCCATGAAAGAGAGATCCATAACTATATTGATGGCCGAAGACAGTCCTTCGGATGCGGAGCTGGCGCGTCAGGCATTTAAGAACGGCAAATTACTCAATGAATTGGTACTGGTTAAAGACGGTGTCGAGGCCATGGCCTATTTGCGCAGAGAAGGTCGCTTTGCCGATGCAATCAGACCGGATGTGGTTCTGCTCGACCTCAATATGCCGCGCAAAGACGGGCGCGAAGTGCTGGCAGAAATGAAAACAGACCCTGACTTGATGACAATCCCTGTGGTTGTTTTAACCACTTCAGAAGACGAGCAGGATATTTTGCGATCCTATGAGCTGCAAGCCAGTTGCTTCATAACCAAACCTGTGGAATTTGAAAAATTCCTGGAAGTGGCCCGCAGTATCAAGCACTTCTACTTCAATATAGTGACTCTGCCACCCAACACTGACAAAAAATAATCTTGGGAACTTTCAAGTTGTCTCTCTGTCTGGAAAGTCAAAGACCTTGAGAGGATTTTCATATGTTAGTTCACTCTAGAACTCTCCATCATTTATACCCTGAGCAGCAGTGGCTGGATAATTTGCAGGATGCGCGCGCTAGAAAAGACGCGGCTGGTTCAAGAAAAGCAAACGTAAGTGTAAATGAACAAGAGACCCAGCCTAAGCCCTGCAAAGCAAACACCACAGCCTATACTTTGCGTCGCATGCAGTCCAGAGAAGATCTGCCTACAGTGTTCAGTCACCTGAAAGATTTCCTGGAACTCTATCGCGCAGCCTGATCCCGGTAGCACCAAATCAGACTTTAGTTTTCCAGAATGCGCTGCTGCGCAGTGTCTAATCTGTTATTACGATTTTTGATCGAAGACAATATCGCCACGGCAATGCGGTTGCCGTCAAAACTGTCTTTTACAAGATAGTTGTCGGCGCCCATTTTCAGTGCATCACTGACAAGGTCGCGATCATCGTTGCCGGTGACGATAATAATCGGTATTTGTTCATCGACTACGTTTCTCACTGCCTGGTAAGTAGCTATGCCAAAAGAATCGGGCAGGGCCAGGTCTAGAATGATGGCGTCAAAAGCTGGCCCGTCCGTTTTCTCCAGACCCCTGGCCAGGGTGGCAACGTGCTCCATGACGAAAGAAAACTCGGTCACCTGCTGTAGTTTGGCGCTCAAAAGCAAGGCATCCGTCTGACTATCTTCAATCAGAAGAATTTTCAGCGGATTTTCTCTAGTCGCTTGATTGAGCGGCGTGCTCATTTGGGCCTCCAGCTACAACGGGTATGGTGAAGTAGAAAGTTGAGCCTTTGCCTGGTTCGGATTGGGCCCAAATACGACCACCGTGTCGCTGCACTATTTTCTTACACAGTGCCAGTCCGATGCCAGTACCTTTGTACTCATCTCGACCATGTAAGCGCTGAAATATTACAAAGATCCGCTTTGCATGCTCTTCCTCAAAGCCGATGCCATTATCCATTATGGAAAAAGTCCATTCGCTATGCCTTTCCATAACCCTTATGACAACATGCGGTTTTTGCTCTGCTTGAAATTTAATAGCGTTACCAATTAGATTTTGAAAGAGTTGCGCCAATTGTCCTTCGTCACCGATAACCGTGGGCAACTCGTCACTATCAATCAGGCATTGGCTTTCATCGATAAGCACAGAAAGATTGTTTTTGGCCTGATCTAAGGCGCGGTTGCAATCGGTAGGGACGAGGGCCTTACCTTGTGACTCCACCCGGGCGTAGCTGAGTAAGTCATTGATCAAGGTGCGCATGCGCTGCGCGCCTTCGACGGCGTGGTTGATCCAGGCGTCAGTCTCGGGATCAAATTTGTCCTTGTTTTTGGAGACAATTAAAGTAAGAAATCCCGCCACAGCCCTGAGTGGTTCTTGCAAATCATGCGAAGCGACATAAGCAAACTGTTGCAAGTCAGTATTGGAGCTGGCCAATTTTTGGGCGGTAAGAAGCAGATCGCTTTCAACTTTTTTGCGCTCCTCCACCTCCGCTTGCAAGACAGCAACACGCTTCTGTTCTTCGGCAACCGCTTGCTTGGTCACCCGAAAAACCCAGACCAAAAGCACCAGACTGAAAGCGCCAAGCAGAGCCGTGGCAAACCAGCTGGTGCGCTGGATATCAGTCAGGGCAGCATTTCTTGATTGCAGAAGTGCTTCCTCAGTGACAGTCATTTCGGCAACTTGACTTTTGAAGCCTTCCATATAAGCTCTGCCACTGCCGCTATCAATCAGTGCCATGGCCTTTTTGTGATCAGCCATCTTGTATATTGCATCGATAAACTGCAATTTCGCTTGTGCAAAACTGCGGACTTTTTTTAAGCGCTCAATCTGGACAGGATTGTCCATGATCAATTCGCCGATGCGCTCCAGATGCGACAGAACAGAAAAACGCTGTTCCTGATAAGAACGCACAAAAACGGGATTGCCCGATATGGCGAAGCCCCGGTCGTCACTTTCCAGCTCCAGAAGCGACGCGCGCACGTCCTTCAGTTCTTCGATAACCTGGTGTGTGTGCAAGGTCCACGACTTGACTTCATTAAGACGATAAACAAGAAAAGCGTTAGCAGTGACTGCCATGAAAAAAGTCACTGCTGTAGCTGTGAGACCATATACTACTTTTTGAAGAGCGGTTACTTGCATGCTGATCCAGACAAATCCTGGGCCTCTAATGGCAACCGCGGATTGAGAGAAAAGCTATTATATCCTCAGATTAACCGGCTTTGAGCCAGCGATCGTGCTGCGGGAAAACAGGCAGCGGCAGATCTTGAATATCGCTGCGCTCCTGCACTGTTTGAATCAATTTATCGCAGGCGCGCGCTAAGGATTTAAGCGAGCGCAAGGGCCAGATGTGATTTATCGGATTGGGACTTTTGCCGCCCAACCAATCACTGAGAGCTTGTTGATAAAGTTCTCCGGCAAAAAAACTATTGCCTTGGGCATCATAGACCCGAGCCAGACTGTATTGCACAATAGCGTCGGTGGACAAGTCGTCGTCAGCCTGAGCCGCACTCAAGGCCTCGGTCAAAAGGCTTACAGCTTCGGAATAGAATCTACGGCGCCGATAGACATCGGCCATGTAAATTAGTTCGGCCAATTCCATATTTTCGGCACGCATTTGTCCATTCCCCCAAGAATTTAAGTCCAGTCAACTCCACCCATCCAGAACGACAGGGCGTATGTATAAAAGTTCCTAACTTTTTCAATGGATTAGAAAGCCACCCTAGGGGCCGGTCATGTGTGCAACAACAAAAAGTAACACCGTCACCATCATCAATACGGCGGCAAATTCCTTTGGGTCCACAGCTAAAGAGTCAGACTTGATCATTTGCGACTCCTTTAAGCGGCTTTGTTTAGATCCTGGCAGACCTGGTTGTAAATTGAAAAGGCAGGCTTTACCGCCGGCAAGAGAGCCAGGGCTCTGTTGACCGGACCGGTGGAAACAATTTTTCCCTGCATCAGTGCTACTGTGACATTTTCTTTCCCTTGCCAAAATTTATGCGCGAAGTCGGACTTCATGCGCATTTCAACAACGGGTTTGGTATCACAACTATCAAGAGTTACTTTGATGGCTTCGCCGTCGCTGCCGTCGATTGTCACCCAGCCCTCCGGCTCTCGATAAACAAAACGCACAACCAATTTAGATTTGAGTAAGTCGCGAGAGATTTTTTCATCACTGCAAATGCGCTTCCACAATTCATCCATAACCCTATAAAGATCCTCAGTATCATCGAAAGCGGCCATTGCTAACCTCTCCTTGGTCAAAAGATAACGGGGCCGGTTCAATTTTTTACCGGCGCCGATTAGTCAAGAAGACGCAAACATATGCCATCCAGTTCCAATATCGCCATCTATGGCGGTTTAACAGGGGCAGCCCATCCATATAAGTGGTATTATTGGGTCTCCTTGTTGCCTCATAGGAACAAGCGGCCTCGACATCGGTCAAAGCATTAGCCAGTGTTGTCGACAGGCGCTTTTGTCCCGAGTTTGAGGATTCAGGTACGACTTCTTTCGCAGATCAACAGTCAATAATTAAGAGTCTGTCGTCGAAATTTGACAGACTCGAGGGTTCCGATTATTCGGGCACCTTGATGGCGGACGAACTTCCCTTTCGTTCGGGATTGATCAGCGCCGACCAGATGGAACGCCACGGCAAGACACTGGCCTCCGCGCATAAGATCTCTCTTCTACCTCACGATGACGGCCTTCTAGCAAGGCTGGATCAAAACGAAACGGTCCTGATCAGGACGCGGGCATTACTGACCGAAGCGGTAAAGGATGGCAATCGCATCACGCCGGCTGGTGAATGGTTGCTCGACAACTTTTACTTGATAGAAGAACAGATACGCGCCACGCGCAGACATCTGCCGCGGGGCTACAGCAGAGAATTGCCACGTCTGGTCGGCGGAGCCAGCGCCGAAGCGGCCACCGGACTGGACGGCGGATTGCCCAGGGTTTACGACATCGCTCTCACTACCATCGCCTGCGGTGATGGCCGTGTCGATTTGGAAAGTCTCAATCGTTTCGTCAGCAAATATCAAACCATCGCTCCCCTCAATCTGGGTGAGCTCTGGGCAATCCCCATTATGCTGCGCCTGGCTCTGATAGAGAATCTACGCCGGGTTGCTTCCACGATCGCCAACGACATGGCCAATCGTAATCTAGCTGCGGGCTGGGCCGACAAGATGGTGGCCAAAAGCGAAAAAGACCCCAAAAGTCTGATTCTTGTTATAGCCGACATGGCCAGATCCAATCCTCCCCTCAACGGCGCTTTTGTCAGCGAATTAGCTCGCCGCCTGCAATGGCAGAGTCCAGCCCTGGCCATGCCGCTGACCTGGATTGAGCAACATCTGGCCGAGACCGGCCTCACTATCGAACAACTAATTCAAACCGAGACACAATATCAAGCCTCCAATCAAGTATCGATAAGCAATACCATCGGCAGTCTGCGCCTGCTCGGCGCTCATGACTGGAGCAAATTTGTAGAAGAGCAAAGTTTAGTCGAGCACACGTTGCTCGATGATCCGGCCGCTGTATACGGTGCTATGAATTTCGCCACACGCGATATGTACCGCCATATAGTCGAACGATTCGCCCGCGAAACAAAGAAAACAGAAATTGAAATTGCACAGTTAGCGCTGACCCTCGCCGCCGAGGCCAGGGACGAACATCAGTCAACCGAAAATTCTGACCGGCTGAAACATGTCGGCTATTATTTACTCGACGCAGGAAGAGAAAAACTGCTTCGACGGGCATGCGGGCACATACCACCAGCCTATCTAATGCGCTTATTGGCGCGTCGTTCGGCTCTCTGTCTTTACCTGGTCAGCATCGCGACAGTCACCGCAACATTAGCTTATTTATGTTATATCCGCTTGCAGAGTTACGGTCTGGACCAACCCGTAATTAAATACTTCGCTCTATTCTGCTCGATTGTACTGGGCGGGCAGTTGGGGATAGAGCTAACCAATCGACTCGCCCAACTTATCAAAGCACCGGCCCCTCTTCCACGCATGGATTTCGATACGGGCATTCCCCACGAAGCCACCACTCTGGTTGTAGTGCCGACGATGATAAGCGGCAAAAAATCGGTCGAACAGTTGATTGACTCGATTGAGGTGCGCTTCCTCGCCAATCAGGACAAAAATATCTATTTTGCACTTCTTACAGATTTTACCGACAGTCAGAGCGAGGCTAAGCCCGACGACGACGAACTTATCCAGCTAGCGCGAGAAGGAATCTTTGATCTCAACCAGAAATATCGTGGCCGCGAAGACCGGCAGGGCGATCCGTTCTTTCTCCTCCACCGTCCTAGACTCTTTAACCCTTCTGAAAATACCTGGATGGGGCGTGAGCGAAAACGTGGCAAGCTTGGCGATCTGAATGCCCTATTGAGAGACACTGACGGTAGCGCTGAAAAGAACTTTTCAGCCATTGTCGGCTCAAAGGAAATTTTGCCTGCCGTCAAATATGTTGTCACCCTGGACACCGACACGCAACTGCCCAGAGATAGTGCCCGCGAACTAGTTGCCGCTATGGAGCACCCGCTAAACAAGCCGGTCGTGGACAGTGCCAAAAAGGTCGTAACCGAGGGCTACGGTCTGCTGCAACCGCGCGTAAGCAACAGTCTCAGTGGTGCCAGACAATCGCTCTTCAGTCTTTTGCACTGTCGCGACGCCGGAATAGATCCTTATACAAAGGTAGTATCCGATATTTACCAGGACCTTTTTAAAGAGGGTTCATTCATCGGCAAAGGCATTTACAATGTAGACGCCTTCGAAACGGCTCTCAAAGACCGTTTCCCCGACAATCGCATTTTAAGCCACGATCTGCTGGAAGGCAGTTATGTGCGTTCAGGTCTGATTAGCGATGTGGAATTTTTTGAAGAATATCCCAGCACCTACACAGCCGATGTCAGTCGCAGACACCGCTGGATTCGCGGTGACTGGCAGATTATCGATTGGCTAGCGCCCAAAGTCCCTACCAGCGAGGGCAAAAGCGAGACCAATCCGCTATCACTGCTAGCACGCTATAAAATCTTTGACAATTTGCGCCGTAGTATAACCGCACCGGTGATGGTGGCTACCTTTGTCCTGGGCTGGACAGCTCTGGCCGACCACTGGCTCTGGACTCTGCTGCCTTTAACAGTGATCTTCTTGCCCCCGGTGCTTTCACTACTGAGCCAGCTGCTCAACAAGCCGGAAGAAATTGGGCTGAAAAAACATTTGCTGGAAACGGCCAAGTCAGCGATTACTACCTATTGCCAGGTACTATTGAATTTCGTCTGTTTGCCTTTTGAAGCCTATTTTAGCTTCGACGCTATAACGACCACTTGTTACAGAGTCTTCGGCAGCAAAAAAAATCTTCTCATCTGGCAGGCCTCAAGCGCGACAGAACGCATCGACCGAGCCCGGAATAATATCTGGGCTAAGATGAGCGCCGCCCCGATAATGTCCACCGGCATCTTTTTGTTCTTACTTTTACGCTATCCCGAAAGTGTGCCGCAGGCTGCCCCCATTCTCCTGCTCTGGTTCTTAGCGCCGGCCATGGCCGGTTATATCAGCCGCCCACTACCGGTACAAGAAAGCGCCCTCAACTCCGCTCAGAAACACTTTCTCTTTAAACTTGCGCGCAAGACCTGGGCATTTTTCGAACTGCTTGTAGTCGAAGGAGACAACCATCTGCCTCCGGACAATTATCAACTGGAGCCGGTTGAAGTTATCGCCCACCGAACTTCGCCGACCAATATCGGCATGTCCTTGCTCTCGGCTTTGAGCGCCTGCGATTTTGGTTTCATCACAGAAGGCGACTGCCTGGAAAGAACGGCCCGCACACTCAAAACAATGTCGGCCATGGACCGCCACCGCGGACACTTTTTTAATTGGTACGATACCAAAACGCTTGAACCGCTCAAACCCCTGTACATATCAACCGTTGACAGTGGCAATCTGGCCGGTCATCTGCTCGTATTGAAAATGGGTCTGGGCGATTTTACCGACCGCAAAATTGTTTCTCCGTCATTAGTTCACGGTCTGGCCATTACCTTTGATGTACTGCAGGAAAGTTTAAAAGTAGAAGCCGATGCCGCCATCCTGAGCGACTTCGCAGCCTCACTGAAAAACATGAGAAGCAACAATGATTCGCTTTCCTCCATCTACGCCGACCTCGGCATTTTGTGCAAACACGCTCGCAACCTGGCCAATGAAATAGAGAAACTGGCCTCTGATAGGCAAGGCGACGATCCAATTTGGTGGGCAAAGTCACTGGCCAATCAGTGTCAAAAAGCTCTCGACGACCTGATCTACCTCTGCCCCTGGTTACTGAGTGAAAATCAGAAGCTCGTTCTGGAGCTCCTGCCCGATGTAGATCGCGTGCCGACTCTGAGCGGACTGAGTCGCGTGGCAGAGGCAGCGGACAATCCCAAAATACGACCGCTCCTTGATTTATCACGCAAGCGGGCCCAGGACAGACTCCTGCAAATTGCCGACCTGGTCGAGAAGCTCGACGGTCTGGCAAAAATGGATTTTACATTTTTGTACGACCGGAGCAGGAGGTTGCTCTCCATTGGATACAACGTCGAAGAAAGACGCCTCGATAACAGCTACTACGATCTCCTGGCCTCGGAAGCCAGACTGGCAAATTTTGTCGCCATCGCCAACGGACAATTGCCCGAAGAAAGCTGGTTTGCTCTCGGTCGCTTACTGATGGGCTCCGACGCACAACCCGTCTTGGGTTCATGGTCGGGTTCGATGTTCGAATATCTGATGCCGCTACTCGTCATGCCAACTTATGAAAATACTTTGCTCGATCAAACCTACAAGTCGGTGATCTCCAAACAAATCGAATATGGGCTCACACGCAGCGTACCCTGGGGCATTTCAGAGTCGGGCTACAATCAATTTGACGCTCACTTGAACTATCAATATAAAGCCTTTGGTGTACCAGGCTTAGGACTGAAACGCGGACTCGGGGATGACCTCGTTATAGCGCCTTACGCCTCGGTCATGGCCCTGATGGTTGAGCCCGAAAAAGCCTACTACAATCTCAAAGCACTGGCATCGCAGGGGCTGGTTGGCCAACTCGGCTTCTATGAAGCAATTGATTGCACACCGAGAAGGCTGGCCGCGCGTCAACTCTATGCCGTGGTCAAGTCTTTTATGGCCCACCATCAGGGCATGAGTTTACTGTCCCTGGCCTATTTGCTCCTGGATAAACCAATGCAAAAAGCCTTTGAACAAGAGCCCTCACTCAAAGCCACCTTACCGCTCTTGCAAGAACGCATCCCCAAGAGCGCTGTTGTGCCATGGCACAGTGACGGCGACGCCAATTTGACGACGACCTTCGAGGCCCGTGAGTCTCCGGTACGCGTTATCAAAACACCAAATACGACCACACCAGAGGTCCAGCTTCTCTCAAACGGCCGCTACAGTGTAATGATTACAAACTCCGGCGCCGGCTACAGCCGCTGGAAAGATATTGCCGTCACAAGGTGGCGACCTGACACCACTTTGGATAATTGGGGCAGCTTCTGCTACATCAAAGAAATAGGAAAGAGAGATAATAGCGACTCTTTCTGGTCGGCTGCCTATCAACCAGCGCAGCAGCCGAGCGAAAATTTCGAGGCAATCTTCTCGGAAGCCCGCGTGGAATTTCGCCGGCGCGACGGCGATATCGACACGCACTACGAAATTGTAGTTTCTTCAGAAGACGACATAGAACTCAGACGTGTACAGCTGACCAACCGCTCGCGAAACCACAAGATAATCGAGCTGACAAGTTATGGCGAAGTAGTTATGACCTCGCCCGATACCGATAGCATGCATCCGGCCTTCAGCAATTTATTTGTGCAGACCGAAATCATCGAAAAACACAAAGCCATTTTGTGCAGTAGACGACCACGCTCCGAAAGTGACATTGAACCGTGGATGTTTCATCTAATGGTGGCACATGGAGCAGAAGAACAGTCACACTCATACGAAACAGATAGAATGCGCTTCGTCGGCCGTGGCAACACCCCACAGAAGCCCGAGGCCATGCTGCACGATGGACCTCTTTCCAACACCTCTGGTTCGGTTTTGGATCCGATTGTCTCATCACGTTCACGCATCATACTTGAGCCGCACGCATCGGCTACGGTTGACATCGTCACCGGCGTCGCCGATACCAAAGAGGCCTGCCTGCAGCTTATGGAGCGCTATAAAGATAAGCGCCTGGCCGACCGTGTCTTTGAAGTATCCTGGACCCACAACCAGGTCGTTCTGAGACAAATCAATGCCACCGATGGCGATGCTCAACTATATGGTCGCCTGGCCGGTGCCATCATTTATCCTAACGCCTCCTTCCGGGCCGATGCCTCCGTCCTGATCAAGAATCGGCGCGGACAATCCAGTCTCTGGGGCTATGCCATATCTGGCGACCTGCCAATTGTCCTGGTACAGGTTCGCGACGGCGACAATCTGGAAATAGTAAGGCAACTGGTGCAGGCGCACGCCTACTGGCGCCTGAAAGGTTTGATAGTCGATCTAGTTATATGGAACGAAGACCATGGCGGCTACAGGCAACTTTTGCAGGAGCAAATTTTGGGCATTGTTGCCGTCGGCGTCGTGGCCAACGTTATCGATAGACCAGGCGGCATATTTGTCCGCATCGCAGATCAAATTAGCGCCGAGGACCGCATCCTATTCCAATCTGTGGCTCGAGCCATAATCAGCGACAATCGCGGCTCCCTGGAAGAACAAATTCTCAATCGTCCGCTGCGCGAGGCACGAGTTCCACTTCTGGTGCCGAGCAAGAGCGCAGAGAGCGAGCACCAGAAGTCGCAGGAAAGCTCGGGGCCGCCCCGCGAATTGGTTCTGGACAATGGTCTGGGAGGCTTCACCACCGACGGGCGCGAATACGTAATAACGCTGGCGCCTGGTGCCAGAACGCCGGCACCCTGGTGCAATGTGATGGCCAATTCGTATTTTGGTTCAGTCATATCCGAAGCTGGTGCGTCCTATACATGGGCCGAAAACGCCCACGAATATCGACTCAGTCCCTGGCATGACGATCCGGTCAGCGATCTCTCCGGTGAAGCCTATTACATCCGCGATGAAGAAACCGGCAAATATTGGTCGCCTACACCCTTCCCCTGTTGGCCGGAGGCCACCTGCGTCAGCCGTCACGGCTTCGGTTACAGCGTATTTGAAATGCAATACTCGGGCATAAGAACAGAGTATTCGACGCACACGGCCATAGACGCACCGGTTAAGTTTGTACTGATCAAATTAAAAAACAACTCGGGCCGGCAGCGCAAACTATCTTGCAGCGGCTACCTGGAACTTGTCCTGGGAGACATGCGCTCTAAAACAAATATGCATGTCGTCACCGAACTAGATACGCGCAGCGGCGCGGTCTTTGCCCGTAATTCGTACAATACGGAATTTGCTGAAAGGGTAGCGTTCTTTGACGTCGACGACACAACCCGCACCTTCACCGGTGATCGAGCTGAGTTCATCGGCCGAAACGGTTCCTTGAAAAATCCCACGGCTATGACGCGCCGCAGACTTTCCGGAAAAATTGGTGCCTCACTCGATCCCTGTGCCGCCATACAACTGACATTTGACCTGGCCGACGGCCAGGAAAAAGAAATAGTGTTTCGCATCGGATCGGGAAGAGACGGTAAGGACGCCAGCCAGCTGGTGACAAGATTTCGCGGAGTCCAGGCCAGGCACGACAGCTTCGAGCGTCTCTGTCAGTACTGGAAGCACACCCTTGGCACCGTCAATGTACAGACGCCGGATACGGCGCTGAACATGCTGGCCAATGGCTGGCTGCTCTATCAAACAATCGGTTGCAGGCTATGGGCACGCAGCGGCTATTATCAATCTGGTGGCGCCTTTGGTTTCCGCGATCAATTGCAAGACTCTCTGGCCCTGCTTCACGCCGAGCCTACCTTATTGCGACAGCAAATCTTACTCTGCGCCTCTCGCCAGTTTGTCGAAGGCGACGTACAGCACTGGTGGCATCCGCCCAGCGGCCGAGGTGTGCGTACGCATTGTTCGGACGACTATCTCTGGCTGCCCCTGGCCACCTGCCGCTATGTGCTGGCCACAGGCGACACAGGCATTCTCGATGAGAATATCCATTTTCTCACCGGCCGACTGGTCTATGCGGAAGAAGAATCATATTATGACTTGCCCGGTCGCTCCGAAGAAAAGGCTACGCTCTACGATCATTGTGTACGCGCCATAGATCACGGTCTGACTATGGGCAAACATGGTCTGCCGCTAATAGGTTGCGGTGACTGGAACGACGGCATGAACCTGGTGGGTGAAAAAGGTGAGGGTGAAAGCGTCTGGCTGGCATTTTTCTTATACTCAGTTTTGCTCGACTACATAGCCCTGGCTAAATTAAGAGAGGATGAAGGTTTAGCGCAACGCCTTGCCAGCGCGGCAGAAACACTGCAACAAAATATCGAAGCCAACGCCTGGGACGGCCAGTGGTATAGACGTGCCTATTTCGACGACGGCACCCCCCTTGGCTCAAGCAGCAACGAAGAATGTCAGATCGACAGCATCGCCCAGAGCTGGTCGGTCCTGTCCAAGGCTGCGCCGGAGGAACGACGCGACCGGGCTATGCAATCGCTCTATGAACGCCTCGTCGACAAAAAGGCAAAGATAGTCAAATTACTCGATCCACCTTTCGATAAAGGCGCACTCAATCCCGGCTACATAAAAGGATATGTCCCTGGTGTGCGCGAAAATGGCGGGCAATATACTCACAGTGCAATCTGGGCCACAATGGCCTTTGCCGCCCTGGGTGAGAGTGAAAAGGCCTGGGAATTATTCAGCATGATCAACCCGGTGCAGCATGCGGTCGACTCTGCAACAACCCAAGTTTACAAAGTAGAACCTTACGTTGTCGCCGCCGATGTCTATGGAGTAGCGCCCCACGTAGGTCGCGGCGGTTGGACATGGTATACGGGATCGGCCGGTTGGATGTACAGGCTTATTATTGAAAGTTTGCTGGGCATACACCTGGAAATAGACAAGCTCTATATCAAACCCTGCCTGCCTGCAAACTGGTCCGAATACACCGTACACTACCGTTTCCGCGAAACGGTCTATCACATCGTGATCAAACAAATAGCACCGGGAAGCGGCCAAGCCGGCGTAACCGTCGATGGACAGCCCAGCGCTGCCCCCTTCATCCCTCTCATTGATGACAGACGCGAACACCGAGCCGAAGTAATAGCGTTGTCTCACTCCAGTGTTCAAGCCAAGTAACTATCGAGAAGACAATAAAAGGGAACTAATATCCCCAAAGAACTGTCATTCCCCCTGGTAATCAAAATCTTGTCAATAGCAGACGGAGCCATACTCAAATGAATAGTCGCAGTATTTTAGTAGTAGAAGATAACCTCACTTCTCAGTATATTCTCAAACAGCTATTGGCCAAATTCGGATATCGAGCATTGATTGCCTCATCCGCCGAAGAGGCACTGGCATCGGCTGCTTACACAAGATTCGACGCCATACTGCTCGACCTTATGCTGCCCGGCATGGACGGCATAGAGTGCGCGAAACGACTGAGACAAATCGATAAGGCCAAAGACATCTACACGCCAATCATCGCTCTTACAGCGATGATGGATCAACGAGATGCTTGTATAAGAGCCGGTATGGATGATTATTTAAGTAAGCCCTATGACATCAAAGACTTACGCAAGATGCTTCTGCGTTGGGTCTTTGACCCCTTCCATCCCAACCTCAACGTACTTAAAGAACAGATTTCCTGACGGGAACTTTGCAGATTACGGTTGGTCCTAAAAAGTAGATGGCCGAGCGGCCCCGAGCAAACGCAACCCACCAGGTTGTAGATTTGCCGATTATTGATGTGTCATAACTAAACCATATTTGGAGAAAACAAATGAAGAAACTATTGGGGCTCGGTGCCCTACTGGTTGCGTGCGCCTGCATACAACAGGGAGCATTTGCCAAAGAAACAGAACAGGAAAAACTCGATAAGTCGCAGATGACGGCTCCGGACAATACTGCGAAGAATCGTCGCGACAAAGACAGCAACACGATGACCGCAGAGAAGCAATCGAATAAGAAAAGCGACGTCGAAGTAACTCGCGAAATCCGCAAGTCGATAATGGCCTCTAAAGGTCTTTCTGTTAACGCCCAGAACGTCAAAATCATCACAAAAAATGGCGTGGTGACCTTGCGTGGACCGGTAGACAGTGACGCCGAAAAGGCGACTATCGAAAGTCTAGCCAAAAATTGTGCCGGCGTTTGCAGCTTCACCGATAAGTTGGAAGTAAAAGGGCACGCCGGTCAAAAGCCCTAAATATGGCATTTGACGTCTAAGCAAATAAGTTTTCGAAAAAATCTAACACTCACACTACAAAAAGGTTGGTAATCATGAAAGAAGCAGTAATTTGTATCGTTCCGACAGAGTCACAGGCAGAAAATATCGTTGATTCCCTCAGGGCAGCAGGTTTTTTCCCATCCGACATTTCGATCCTCATGCCCGACACTACGGGCGTTAGAGATCTTGGCCACGAAAAACACAGCAAGGCTCCAGAAGGTACCTCAACAGGTGCCGGTACCGGCGCTATCGTCGGTGGCGCCCTCGGTTGGTTGGCCGGTATCGGCATGCTTGCCATTCCCGGCGTTGGACCCTTTGTAGCCGCAGGACCGATTATGGCAGCCCTTAGCGGCGCTGCTATTGGTGCTGCCGGTGGTGGCGTTGTCGGCGGCCTGATCGGCCTGGGCATGCCCGAGTGGGAAGCCAAACAGTACGAAGGTAAGCTGAACGAAGGCAATGTTCTCCTCTCGGTTCACACCGAAGACGGTGCACAAGCCAAGCGCGCCGAAGAAATATTCAAGGCCGCCGGCGCCAAAGAAGTGAAGCGTACTTCTGAAGAGAAAGTCAAAACACGCTAATCAAAACAATAAGGCGACGGGGGAGAGGGTCAATCCTCTCCCCTATCCTTGTTCTTCGAGAAGCAATCCGCAAGGTCTAAAGGAGTATCTACACATGTCTATTTTAAGTTTCATTCTTTATTTAATCGTCGCTGCATGTTGTGCCTTTATTGCCGAAAGATTGGTACCCAATGCCGTACCGGGCGGTTTTTTCACCACAGCCATTATCGGCATTCTGGGCGCCTGGATCGGCAGCTCGGTGATGGGCAGCTTCGGTCCGGCTCTGGAGGGCGTAGCGCTACTGCCCTGTATTTTAGGATCGGCCATCTTTGTCTTTCTCTTCACCCTGGCCTCGCGCGGCTTTCACGGCAGAAGCGTTTAAGTTAAGTAGCCAATGAGGAACCAACTGCTCCGACGCCCTGTCGTAATCTACAGAGCGACTTAAAAGGAGTCTCAAATGAATACTGAGCACACATCGTCAACAACTGGTAATGAGCCTAATATAGCTCAGCCCCAACACACACTGGCAAAACAAAGATTGGCCTCGCATCCGGACGCCAAACCTGAAACATTGGAAAAGCTTGGTGAAAAGGACAACGATGAGCTCAAACAGCGGGTTGCAGAAAACAGCAACACCCCCGCCTGTACGCTGGATAAGTTGGCCACGCATGATTCAGCAGATGTCCGCATAGCGGTCGCTGAAAACTTGAGCACACCGAACAATACACTAGAAGCACTGGCCACCGACGAAAATCCGGATGTACGCTATCGCCTGGCCGAAAATCCAGAGACACCACTGCCAATCTTGGAAAACTTGTCTCAGGATGAAAACCCATATGTGGTGGCACGCGCTCAGGACACTTTGAACGCAGTGCAGTGCGTGGCGGACAGAGCGAACGATTTAATGATCAAGGAGCACTATGCGGAAGCCGAGGAGCTCTACAAAAAGCTAGTGCTTGGTTTGGAAGAGTATTTGGGGGGCGCACACCCCGAGGTGGGCAAAGCCCTCCACCAGTTAGCTGCAGTTGTGGCCGTCCAACATCGTGAAGACGAAGCGAAAGCGCTGGAAGTGCGAGCAAACGCCATTAAATCTACGGAAGGAGAATTATCGTGAGTTATTCCAGAAAAATTATGCCTGCATTGCTGGTAGGCGGCCTGATTATCAGCACAGCAACAGTTGCTTTCGCTCAATCAGTCGAGACCACCACTGTACGCACTACCACTGTCACAACAGATCCTCTGATGCTGCCCGTGGGCACGACCTATGTAGTCGTCGACCCACTAACCGGTGTCACCCGCGGTGTCTATGATCCGATTTTGAAAAAAACAGATTTTGCCCTCTCGCCTGGATTGATTGTTATCGACAATACAAGCAATAGAGCTGTGGCAACATTTGACTCTGCCGGCAATCTTGTCGCCCTGTCTTCGGCTCCAATTTTCGACCCTCTACTTGTTTCAATCGACTCCAGACGCGCCGAATTTGACCGTGTCCTGGTAGAGCTCAAGGCCAAGGGCACTTATGATGATGCCACGATCGCCGGTTTGAGAGATGCACTCGATCGCATCAACGCCCAGACCGTTGCCTATAAGAGCTCCGGCCGTCCTCTCACCTACGCCGAAGAGCTCTCGCTCGCGGTGCAATTGAACGCGCTCGGTGACCGACTGATGCCTTTCTCACGCACAGTAACTTTTACACCTCTAATAGGCGCGAGATTTGTCACCACTGATGGTCAGATTGTATTTATCGACTCCTTTGGTGGTCGTAATCTGCAAATGCAAAGACGGATAGATGCTGAGTATGCAGCAGGACGTCTCTCCAACAACCAGGTGGCACGACTGAAACAAGACCTGAACGACATCTCGACCATTCAGGCCAAATACACGAAAGGCGGAAAGATCAAAGAATCCAAGCAACGCGTGATCACTGAAAAGCTTGATCGCGTACAGACAGCTATGGATAGAGACATCGCTTCCATCAACGAGAAGCGTGCCCGCATCGGCATCAAAGTCAACTAATTTTTTTCAAGACAAGCACTAACCAAGGAGGTTCCGCTTATGAATATGGATCAATTGAAGGGCGATTGGAAGCAACTCGCCGGTAAGGTAAAAACCAAATGGGGCAAACTTACCGATGACGACCTCACAGTGATTGAGGGAAAGCGCGACGAGCTAGCCGGCCGAATTCAAGAACGCTACGGTTGCGCAAAGGAACAAGCCGAAAAAGAACTGGCTGACTTCTGCAAATCGCTCTAACCTCAAAGCCTAGAGTTACATAACGAAAAACCCCCGAGACACCTCAGTAATCTCGGGGGTTTTTCTTGTAGAGAACACTATTGTTATCACTTGCCATGTCTTGTCTTGTTTTACTTATCTTGCCGCTACTTCAGCTCGTTCCGCCACGCTCAAGTGCACCACCTTGTAGGCCGGACCATCCGCCTTGTTGGCGCGCATCAAAGGCAGTGCCACATTGTAAACCGGCTTACCCGATAGAAGCGTACCTTCGGGAGATCCTCTGTGCGCGTGCCCGTGAAAAACCATACTGACCGGATGTCTGAGCAAGGGCTCTTCCAATCTGCTGCTGCCCAAGAATGGAAAAATCTCGGTCGGCTCTCCTTGAACAGTGGCAGCTATGGGCGAGTAATGCAAAACCACTATTTGATGCAAGGAGCGCAGCCTGGCCAGAGCCGATTCAAGTTTCAAGGCTTCATCGAGAGCCTCTTTCACGATGCTCTTTATACCGGCTTCGCCCCAGGCACCGAGGCTGTATTTACCAAATCCACCAATAAAGCCCTTGGCTCCTGCAAAACCAATGCCCATGATTTCGCAGGACTCACCATCCAAAATGGTAACGCCGCTCTGGACAAAAATATCTTTTACCGCCGCTTCCTGACCTGATTCACAGTCGTGATTTCCAAGTACACCCACAATTGGGATTCGCACTGTAGCGCTGAGTTCTTTGGCCAACATCTGCGCCTCTTCCGGGGTGCCGTAGTCGGTCAAATCGCCGCACAGGATCAAAATGTCGGCATCTTGCGAGAGATTGGCGAACAAATTTTGAACCAATCCCTGGCTGCCCTTGGTGTAGTGCAAATCGCCGACGGCAGCCACTCTTACAATATCCTTTTCCGTCATCTAAACCCCGCTTCGTCCCCTTGAAGGGAACTCCCGGCCGCCAGGACCAATCTATTACATAGTTAAGAGAACAGACGGAGCCCGGCAATTGATTGTTTCTCAATCACGCTAAGTTCTCTCTGTTAAAGGAGCACCATGCCCAAAGATCTAACCAAAGAACTCGACACTGCTACGCGCGAGTTTTATATAAACACTCTCAAAATTTTAAATAATGCAGGCATTCCTTATCTTCTGGGAGGCGCTTACGCCCTGGCCGAATATGCAGACGTGCACAGACACACGCGCGACCTCGACCTCTTCGTTAAAGAGGAGGATTGCCAGAAAGTTTTAGAGTTACTGGCTGAGAACGGCTACCGCACAGAGCTGACTTTCAGTCACTGGCTGGGCAAAGCATTTTTTGCAGATGAATACATCGATATTATATTCAGTTCGGGCAATGCTGTTGCGCGTGTTGATGATCAATGGTTCGAGCATTCGGTCGAAGCCACCGTCTTTGGTGTGCCCGTGCGTCTCTGCCCGGCAGAGGAAGTGATCTGGTCCAACAGCTATGTCATGGAGCGCGAACGTTTCGACGGCGCCGACATTGCCCACATTGTTCGTGCCAGGGCTGCAGTCATGGACTGGGACCGGCTGCTCGGACGCTTTGGCGACGATTGGCGCTTGCTTCTAACACATCTGATGCTGTTCACATTTGTCTATCCCGACGAAAAAGATGTGATTCCGGCATCGGTAATGGCCCAGCTTCTCAATCGCGTTCAGAACGAATTAAATCAACAAACGAAGCAAACAAACACTTGCAAAGGGCCCCTGATATCGCGCGAACAATACCTGGTCGACGTCGATCTCTGGCACTATAAAGACCCTCGATTGGTGCCGACAGGCAACATGTCAGCGCAGCAAATTGCCCAGTGGACAGCCGCTATAGCCTCGAAATAGTCGGCAATAGCGGACTTTTGGCTGAAAGCCGAGAAATTGCCGGAAACTAATTTTGAAACTTTCAGGAGCCATACCCGTCGTTCCCTGTAGAAAGTTTGAATTCCTGTGTTCGTCAATAGGCATATTACATTAGATCGGCTCCCCTGCGCAGTCGAGAGGACGTGTATGAATATTTTGTCTTACCGTGGCCCCTCCACAGCTGGTGGCGTGTCGTCGGCTCTGGCCAGAATCATTGAAACTTGCGCCGATGGCAATCAGCGCTGGTGGTACATGGACGGCTGCACAATGGAAACGCGCACAAGCGCGTACAATGCACCCGTAGAAATAGCCAATGTTCCGCAGGCGGTTATCGACGGTCATTACAGTTATTGCAATAGCTTCATCTGGCCCATTCTTCATGACTTGCCGCAGCATGCCACTTTCAACGCGCGCGATCGCAGACACTATCAAATATTCAACACCCGTTTCGCCCGAAAAATATTGCGTTCAGGTGAACTAATTTCCAATCTTTGCTTTGTCAACGACTATCAGCTGGCATTGGCCACTGGTCTTATAGCCCGCGCTCATGGCAAAGAAATAATTCTATTCTGGCATGTGCCCTGGCCGTCGGCTGTTTCAGAAGAACATGCTCCTTTTATAGCGGAAATTGCCGAAGGTTTACTGGGCGCAAAGAGACTGGGCTTTCATACCGAAGAATACGCTCGCAATTTTCTCAAGTTCGTCGAATCTCACTTAGGTGACTTTGAAGTTGACGAAGATACGCTGACAATCATCAATCGTCGCGACAGAAGACGCGTCACCGAGCTGATCGCCTTACCGCTGGGATTGGATTTCCGCTTCTGGTCCGAAACAACCAATGAAGCCACACCCATTCATAAAGATCTGGATGTGCGCGAAAAAATCTTTGGCCGATTTGTCCTGTCGGTAGACCGCGCTGATTATACAAAGGGCGTGATGGAAAGGCTGGAAGCCATAGATGCTTATTTTGAACAAAATCCACAGCGTGTAGGCAAGATAACATTTGTCCAGGTTTGTCAGCCTACCAGATCCGGCCTATCGGCATTCGACAAATACTGGCAAGAATGCCGCGCCCGGGCCGAGCAGCTAAACAGCCGCTACAGCAACGAACTGAGCGGCAACAGCAATTGGTCGCCTGTATCGTGGATCGATAAACCAGTACCGCCAAAAGTACTTGCCTGGCTTTATAGCAAAGCCGAATCGATGCTCATAAATCCTGTGCGCGACGGCCTCAATCTCACAGCCAAAGAATTTGCCGTTTGCTCCAGTCATGGTTCGCTGATACTCTCTCGGGGAGCCGGGGTCTGGCATGAGCTGGGTGAAAATGTGGTGCCTTTGCATACTCTCAACGCCCGCACCATGGCCGAGCAAATCGAAGCAGCACTGAGCATGCCGATTGCTGAAAAAATAGAACGCCTGCAAGCGATGAAGAAAACAATTAAGGCCAATAGCTTGCGGACATGGTGGCGTAAATTCGAACTCGGTGCCTCCGGAGACCAAACTGTTGTATCCTTTCCCCATCGTATTAGAGAGCGCGAAAGTCAAGCGGGCAGCGAATTACTGCTTCTGGCAAAATCGGCCCGCTAATCAGCTGTAAAGTAAATGAAAGAACTGCACAAATCAATGCCAGCAGATGCGGCGCCGGATGAATCTAGCGACTATGTGGTTGATGCCAGACCCATGTGTCAGGGTATGCCCTTCGTTCTGACCGATTCGGCTCCCCCTCGCCTGGTTCTCAAATACGACAAAGACTTTATGGTCCTCGACAGCGATGCCTACGTACCGGCCTGCAGCACTCTTGGTTACGGGTACTACCGCTCCGACACACGACACCTCTCCCAATGGTCAGTCACTCTCGATGACGTGCCACTATCCCTGCTGTCATTCGACGTAGAAAAAGGCTACGCCGGCAGCTTTCTCTATACGAATCCTCAGACACCATCGCTGCCCCAGCAAAAGATCATGATTCAAAGACAAGTGATCTTGTCTGAAGTCGTGGCCGAAAAATTAGTAATAGAAAACTTTCACTCCGAAGAAGTGACTTTTGACCTGCGCATCACCTATCAATCGGACTTTGCCGACATGTTCGAGGTGCGCGGTATGAACAGAGTCGAGCGCGGCCGACGCATGCGGCCCAAAACAGACGCCCAGGGCGGTAAATTATTCCTTGCCTACAAAGGTCTGGACGGCTGCTTGATTGAGACAATCGTCGATTTTCGCGGACGCAAACCCAATTCTCTCGTCGATGGAGTAGCTCTCTTTACACTGACCTTGCCGGTAAGACAAGCTATTGAAATCGAAATATGCATCTATACGCGCACAGATGGTGTCACCTCCGGCGGTGACTTTAAGAATCTCGACTTCAACGCGCTCATGGGCGATTCGGATCGAGCTTTTGCCCAGTGGCGATCAGCCGAAACATCAATTACAACCGAAAATCGCATCGTCAATTTTGTTCTGGATAGAGGCTACAGAGACATCTACATTCTGCGCCAGAGCACTCCTCTGGGCACTGGCATAGCCGCCGGCATTCCCTGGTATTCAGCAGTATTTGGCCGCGACAGCGCCATTGTCGCCTGGCAGATGTTGGCATTTCGACCGGACCTGGCACGGGAGTGTATCGATATACTGGCTGCCTATCAAGGTACCAAAGTAGATGAATTCCGCGCTGAACGGCCGGGCAAAATCATGCACGAACTGAGACAGGGCGAACTGGCCAGACTACATCAAATACCGCATACCCCTTATTACGGATCTGTAGATGCCACAGCCCTCTGGCTGATTTTGGTGGCGCGCTATTTGGAGTGGACCGGCGACAGTAACTACGTCCTCTCTTTGTGGCCGAAGATCACCCTTGCCCTCAACTGGTTGGAAGAAGCCAGTCCGGGCGGTTACATAATCTACAAACGCGAGAGTAGCGAAGGTCTGGAAAATCAGGGCTGGAAAGATTCAGGCGACAGCGTCAGCCATGCCAGCGGCGTCGTTGCCAATCCGCCTATAGCTCTTTGCGAAGCCCAGGGCTATGTTTATGCCGCTCAAGTAGCGATGGCCGATGTGGCCCAACAGTTTGGTCATAGTGAAATGGCGGCTTCACTGCGTTTGAAGGCCCAAGATTTGAAAGGGCGCTTCTCCAGAGATTTCTGGATGGCCGACGTACAGTATCCGGCCCTGGCTCTCGATGGCGACGGCAAGCAGGTTACGGCTGTCAGCTCCAATGCCGGACATTGTCTGTGGAGCGGTATCATCGACGGTGAACACGCCGATCGAGTAGCCGACCGCCTGCTGGGCAGAGAGATGGACTCCGGTTGGGGGCTGAGAACGTTGTCTGCCCGCGCCTCATACTACAATCCCATCAGCTATCACAACGGCTCGGTCTGGCCCCACGACAATGCCATTATTATCGAAGGGTTGCGGCGCATCGGCCGTACTAAGGAAAGCCATAAAATTATGGGCGACATGGTGGCAGTGGCACAGAACCAGCAGGACTTTCGGCTGCCGGAGTTAGTCTGCGGCTTTGAGCGGACTAACTGGAGTAAACCTATAAATTACCCCGTGTCCTGTTCACCTCAGGCCTGGGCCGCCGGCAGTATTTTTCAAACTCTGTCCGCCTGTTTCAATTTTCAACCCGATGCCAAAAATAAAATACTTCGTATCGTCGATCCCTGCTTGCCCGATTGGTTGGGCACTGTGACAATTCGCCGCCTGAAAGTGGGTGAAGCCGAACTCGATATTGCTTTTGAAACTGTAAACGGCAATACGTTTTGTCAAATCTTGCGCAAGAGTGGCCAATTAAAAGTCATTATCGAGTCGTAAATGAATAGCAGCAAATACGAGAAAACTACCGAGAAAAGTACGAGGATAGACTTCTAAATGAGAATAGCCCAACTGGCGCCCCTAGCTGAAAGTGTTCCACCCAGAGGATACGGCGGTTCGGAGCAGGTGGTAAGCGACCTGACCGAAGAACTCGTCAAAGCCGGACACGATGTGACACTTTTTGCCACGGCCGATTCTCTAACGCAAGCGCAGCTAGTGTCTTGCGCCCCCTCAGGGCTACGAACAAGTACCATCGCGCCTACTCGCTTCCCAGCCTACGATCTGACGGCAGTATTGAAGTTGGAGACGATGCAGGACCAATTCGACATCGTACACAATCACATGGGTTACACCGCCCTGCCGCTCCTGCGAACCCTTGGCATACCCAGCGTTACCACCATTCACAATCCCATCAAGGATTACTGCCGCGACATCTTTATGGCCTGCAAAGATTTGCCTTACATTGCCATCAGCAACGCCTACAAAAGTCTCAACTATCCCGCTGACCTCAACTATATCGCCACCGTATATAATGGCATCAATATTCATGACTATGTTTATGATGAAGGCGTGCACCGCAGCAATTTATTGTTTGTCGGTCGCATCTGCAAAGATAAAGGCACCCTGGAAGCCATTCAGATAGCCAAGCGGGTGGGACTGCCCCTGGTCATTGCCGGAAAGATCGACAACAATGATAGAGAATATTTTGAAAGAGAAATCAAACCGAATTTACAAGATAACGATGTCAAATATATCGGTGAAGTGACAGGACAAGAAAAAAGCGCCTTATTCACATCGGCTATTGCCACACTATGTCCGATTAACTTTGAAGAACCATTCGGCCTGGTT
>Ga0105248_10001387_pt1 | contig 26990 bp, 19 predicted proteins | sample KBSS34metaG_FD_81524 | JGI IMG/M metagenome (GOLD analysis project Ga0105248, IMG submission 81524) | Switchgrass rhizosphere microbial communities from Kellogg Biological Station, Michigan, USA - KBS S3-4 metaG | ecosystem: Host-associated > Plants > Roots > Rhizosphere > Soil | place... | reverse complement strand
TGAACGGCTCGCGCGGAAGAAGTTTCGCGATGCCGACTCGCTGCTTCGCTGTCACGAGCTTCTCCTGTTCATTTGTGCTTACCCGCACAACGCGACGGTTTTGCGCCTGGCGGAAGCGCAGCTCCGCACGTTTTCGGATCGCGTCCGAGAGCTGCGCGATCGCAACGTTGATGTCTCGATGCTCGAACACCCGGACGTGTCAGGCATTGCCGGCAGCTCGGTTACCGACACGTTTAGCTTCTACATCGCTCGCGGGTTGGTCCAACGGTATCCGTCGCAGGTCGAGATCTATTGGGACTGGTTCGAAAGCGAGAATCGTCTCGCGGAAACATGGCCGCGGTTCATGCCGCTGTTGGAAGAAGACGCTCAGGTTGAAGCGAATGTGCCTTATCGAAAGTGGCTGGAGGCGGCGCGCGGTGAGCGCTCCGAGCTCGCTTGGCTAATCGAGCGTTTCGATGCGCTGCCGATCTCCGACAAAGAGAAAGCGGAGCTCTACGATTCGCAACAACTGTACGTACGCTGGACGCCGCGCTTTGCTGCGACGCGCACCGGGATGCGCAGCACGGCGAAAAGCATCTTCTATCACGATGGACCACTGATTCAACGTCGCGACGTGCGGTTGAAAGAGGAGCTGCAAGCGCCGCCGCCGGAGTTGCGCAAGCTGTCGTCGAGCGAGGGTGAGCAGGCCATCGATCTCACGCGCGATGCTTCAACGATCCGTTATCGCGAGCTCTACGGTTTTACGCACGGCGATCCGGCGCATGTTTACCACGCCGACCTCGGTCGCGGCGTGCAGATCTTTGTAACGGGATTGCCGCCGGAGAAGCGATTGCCGTTGCGTGCGTGTCACTCGGCGATGTTTTTCAAGAACGGGGTGCCGATCGGTTACTTCGAGGGTCTTTCGCTGTTCGAGCGAATGGAGAGCGGGCTCAATCTCTATTACACCTTCCGCGACGGCGAAACCGCGTGGCTGTACGCGCGCATACTCAACGTGATGCATCACCTCACGGGCGTGACTTCTTTCGCGATCGATCCTTATCAGATCGGATATCAAAATGAGGAAGGAATCGAGTCGGGCGCATTCTGGTTCTATCGCAAGCTCGGCTTCAGGCCAACGGAGCGCGAAGTGCTGCAACTCGTCGAGAAAGAAGAGGAAAGGATCGCCGCGCGAAAAGGCTATCGCACTTCGGCGCGAACGCTGCGGAAGTTAGCCGAGAGCCCGATGATATTTGAGCTCGACCAGAAGCGGGCGGGCGATTGGGATCGGTTTCACATACGGAAGATCGGACTGCGGATGCCGGGGTTGAAGTTTGAATCGCTGGCGTCTCTGTTGCCCACGGCCAGTTGGAGCAGCCATGAAAGACAAATGTTAGAGCAAATTGTTCGGGCGAAGAGCGCCGATGAAGAAGCGACTTATCTCAAGTTGATGAGCCGGCACGAGCGGCTGCGTGCGGAAATCATTAAGCTTGGTACTTAGCAGCGCGCGATCTGGTTCTCGAGTATCTTTGCTTCAGAAAAATCCTGTAGCTTGCTGAAGTAAGCGGCCTCGCGGTTCAGCGCGGCGCGTGGAACCAGGCCCACGATCTCCGCGCTATCGATTTCGACTCCCAATCGTGCGGCTTCACGCTCGATAGCCTCATAGGCTGCGTCCATTCCCGTGATCTCGTAGTTCACGAGATTCATCGACACCTGCACACAACTTCGCGTCGATAGTCGAAAACCCAGAGCTTTCACAGACGGCAAACCACCGCTGCGGGCGCGAATCGTCTTCGCGATCTGGCGTGCGAGCGTGATGTCGTCGCTCCGCAGCAGGACGTTGAAAGCGATCAGAAACGGGCGCGCGCCCACTGCGATCGCGCCGGCAGTATCGTGGACCACCGGCGCGCCTTTATCAGGGGCACGCTCGGGATTCGTGGTGATCTGTTCGCGCAACAACTCGAGCATTCCACGGCGCACGTCTTCCAGGTTGGTGCGATCGGGACGCAGCGCAGCGCGTTCGTAGTAATAAACGGGAATCGAGAGCTCGTGCGCGATTCTCTTGCCCGCGTCATGGGCGAGCCGGACGCAGTCGTCCATCGTCACACCGCTAATCGGCACAAACGGCAACACGTCAGTCGCGCCCAGCCGCGGATGCTCGCCGTGATGCGTACGCATGTCGATCAGCTCCGACGCGCGCTTCACGGCCTGAAAAGCAGCGTCGACTACGTGCTCGGGCGAAGCAACGAACGTTATTACCGAGCGGTTGTGATCGGGATCGATGTGCGTATCAAGCACGCACGCGGTCGCGACCGCCGCTATCGCCTCCGAGATGCTTTCAACCGTCTCCGGCTTTCGGCCTTCACTAAAATTGGGGACACATTCGACGAGGGGCAGCATTTTTACTTTCTTCTTTGCGCTGTGTACGTTGCAAGCTACACTACGAACAACATGCCTTCCGACCGCTTCATCAGTCAACGGAAAAATGCCTGGCAGCGACTCGAAGACCTGCTGCGGTTGCTCGATCACTCATCGTTGCGACGCCTCGGCCGCGAAGAGGTGCGCGAGCTCGGCCGCATCTACCGGCGCACCGCGTCGGACCTGGCGATCGCCCGCGCGGAATCACGCGATCCGCGGCTCGTCAATTATCTCAACAGTCTCGTCATACGCGCGCACGGCCGCATCTATCGCGCGGACGCGCAGGGCGGCAAACGCATCCGCCGCTACTTCACCCGCGAGCTGCCGCAAACTTTTCGCCGCACCTGGCGCTACACGTTCGTTTCGTTCTCCGTCTTCTTTATCTTCGCGACGCTGAGCTTTGTCGGCACGAAATACGATCCGGAGTTTTCCGAGCTGGTTGGCGTGAACCCGGCTTTTCGCGAACTCTACATCGAAACCAAAACGCACTGGTGGGAATCACTCAACAAGGCCAACCAGACGGGCGCCAGCATGATTATGACCAACAACATCCAGGTCACGATCTACACGTTTGCGTTCGGCGCGATCTTTGGTGTCGGCACGCTTTTCTATCTCGCGTTCAACGGCGCAAACATCGCTTCAGTGCTGGCGCTCACTTACAAAGCCGGGTTTGGAAACGATCTCGTGACGTTCATGGTCGCGCACGGCGTGATCGAGTTGTCGTGCATTTTTATCGCCGGAGGCGCGGGCCTGCTGATCGGCAGCGCGATGATCATGCCTGGAAACCTGACCCGCGGCGACGCGCTGCGAACACGCGGCATGGAAGCAGTTCGTTTGATGTTGGGCGTCGCGTTGCTGCTGGTGGTGGCGGGAATTATCGAGGGCTTTATTTCACCGGCGCCGATCGATGCGCGCATCAAATACAGCATCGCCGCGATCACCGGTCTCGCGCTTTACAGCTACCTGCTCTTCGTGGGCCACGAGCCGGAGCCGCCGCCAGAGTCACAAAAATTATAGTAACCCGCGTTCTTTCACTCGCAAGTACGTTTCCAACAAGGCGGGCGCTAACGCCGCGGCCGTCACGTCCAGCGCCAATCCACCAACCGATTCAACCATTCGCAAGGCCGTCTCGCGATGATAGATGATCTCTTCCGCGACTGATTGCGTAAACAGATCGCGCACCGAACCGGGCTCCGCCTGCACGACGGATTTCAGATCTCTGTCAGCAATCGTCACGACCAGAGGCAGGTGACGTGGGCGAAGGAGATTCAACGACGTGAGTAACTCTTTCGACCCTTCTTCATCGACGAGATCCGTAAGCAGGATTATCAATGAGCGGCGCTTGCTGTTTGCCGCGATGAACTGGAACGCCTGCGGATACGACGGTTCGATCATCTCCGGCTCGACTGCATACAGAGATTCAAGCGCCGCGTCGATGTGATCGCGTCCGCGGCTCGGCGGCAGGTAACTCTTGATCCGCCGGCCAAACACGACCAGACCGGCGTTGTCGCCGGCGCGCGCGGCGGCGGAAAACAGCGCCAGCGTTGCGTGCACTGCGGAATCGAGTTTTGTTTCCTGCTCGATCCGCGCGGTCATGAGACGCCCCGCGTCGAGAGCGACGAGAATCGTCTGATCGCGTTCGATTTGATATTGGCGCGTGGTGAGTTTTCCCCGGCGCGCGGTCGCGGTCCAGGAAATGTGACGAAGCTCATCGCCGCGAACGTAGTCGCGCATCGATTCAAACTCGCGTCCTTCACCACGCCACGAAGTTTTTCGGTGTGACGAAACGACCGAGCGCGCGCCGAGTGCTTTCAACTCCGCTTCGCGCGCGCGGCGCATGTTTGGATAAACCTTGACGGCGTCCGGTTCGGCGCCACGCGCGTCGCACCAGACGAGACCCAGACGCGAGCGAAAGCGCACCGCCGTGTAGCCAAACTCGAATCTTCCGCGACGCGGCGGCCGCAGTCCGTAGATCATCGTCGCCTTGCTGTGCGGCTCGACGCGAAGCTGACCCTCGCGTTCGCCCGCCAGGATCATCTGCGGTGGATATTCGTCTTTCACAAACAACGAGACTGCGCGCTTCGATGTGTTTTGGATCTCGTTCCTCACTTCCGTCTCGGCGCCCATCGCGAAACGTCCACCGAACTCGCGCGAGATGCGAAAGCCCGCAGGCAAACGGCTCGTGTACGCATCGGCAATCGCAACGCACAGAAGCACAAAGTCGTAGGCGAATGCGACCCACGCCAGCCACGGACGTTGCCACGACAGTGAGAGCGGGACGAAGCCGAGCGCCGCCAGCAAGTAGAAGAATTTAGTGAAAACGAAGCGCAATGGGTTGGACGCCTGAGTTCAGCTTCTCATTTGCAACTCAGCTCTTCTTGTTAGTGCTGATGTACTCTTTCAGCTTGTTGGCCTCGGGATAGCTCGGATTTTTCTTCAGATACTCTTCGTATTCTAACGCAGCTTTGTCTTTCATTCCGGCCGCATTGTAAAGCCAACCGAGCCGCAGGTGAGCATCAGGCCGGCCAAGATGCGCCGCCTCGTTCAAAAACGGAATCGCTTTTGAGCCTTTCTTGAGCTGCAAATAACACTCGCCCAAAAGATAGTTTGCATCGCCCGAGGTGGGTTGCAGCTCAACGGCCTTCGTCAGTGGATCGACGGCCGCTTCAAATTTCTTCTGCGCATAGCGCAGCTTGCCGAGATTGAGTTGAGCGCGAACGGAAGCAGGATGAACCTCGATCGCTTTCAGGTAAGCCGTTTCAGCGTCGTCGAATTTCTCCTGCGCTGAATAAACGATGCCCAGTGCCGACCACGCCTGAAAGTCGTTGCTGTCCGTTTGGACGACCTGTTTCAGCAGATTGATCGCGCTGTCGTATTTCTTTTTGATAACCGCTTCTTCCGCCCTTTGAAAGAGCACCCTGGTCGACGACGGACGCTCGTAAAGATCGCCGGCCGCGATCACTCCGGCGACAGGTTGTGAGGTCGCGTTGGGCCGCCAGCGAAACTCGAGATCATATTGATGACCGTAGGGGCTGTTGCTCATCTGGTTTCTGATCATGATCGTTTGCAGACGCCCGATCTCTTTGCCATCGGCCTCCACTACGATCTCATACTCGCCGGCTTTCAGATTGGTGAAACGATAACGTCCCCGGCTCGAGACTGTTTGCCGGCCAACCTCTCCATCAACGGCGTGGCGAAGTATTAAGGTGACCTCCTTTGGCACGACCGTGTTGTTGTCGCTGGTCACGCGAATGTCGCCAAAGAGCGTTTGTCCACCCTGGGCCAGGACCGTTTCGGGAAATAAGCATGCGGCAGCGGCAAGAACGAGCACCAACGACAAGAACTGAACACGTTGACTCGGCATGATAATTCTCCAAATAAAAAATCGGGCTTCCACTTTCGCGGAAGCCCGATCCAAGTGGACGGAAAAATTAACTAGAAGCTGTAACGCAGAGCGAATTGCATTTCGCGCGGCGCGCTAGCTGTGGTTGTGATCTGTCCAAAGGTCGTACCGGTGATACCAGCCGCCGGCAGGCCAAAGGTGTTGTGGTTGAAAAGATTAAATGCTTCCCAACGCAACTGCAAGGAGTGACCTTCCGACCACGGCATCGTCCAATTCTTCATGAGCGCCGTGTCGAGGTTCCAGAAGCTCGGTCCGCGGAACTGGTTCCGGGCTCCGATCTCTCCGTGATGCGGGAACCGAATAAGACCCGTAGTCGGACTTGCCGGATTGAAGACCGTTTGCGGATCCTGGAAGAACTGAATCTGTCCATTGAGATCCCGAATGTGCACAACCGGCTGAACGCTCGAGTTGATAGCTGCCGGGCTGTTGAAGTTGAAGCCCACCGGGAAAGCGGTGGTCGTGGTGCTGAACGGCAAACCACTGCGGGCGCCGAAGATACCACTGACTTCCCAACCACCGATGATTTGGTTGGCCCAACCTGGCATGCCGCTGCCGAGAGCACGGCCGCGACCAAACGGCAACTCGTAAATGAAGTTCGCATTGAAGAGGTGCCGAATGTCGAAATCGGAATCCGCACGGCAAATACGGAGGTTGCGGAGGTCGCATACGAGACCGCCGGTCACCGTGTTCACCACGCTCGAACCGTTATCGATCGAGTGTGACCAGGTGTAGTTCGCGTCAAACTGCAAACCGTGTGAGAAGCGTTTCCGCAAGCTCACCAGCAGGCCGTCATAGGACGACGAGCCGAAGTTTGAAATGTAGACGTTGGTGCCAAACTGGCCACTCATACCTACGTTCGCATCCAGCAGGCCATTCGCGTAAAGCAAGAAGAGAGCATCCGACGTATCGCCGCGCAGTACGAACTGGCGGAGACTGCCGTTGGAAGCCATCAGTCTTGTTGCACCCGGAAACATCTGGTTCTCGAACCAGGGTTGGATTTGCAGGTTCGGTGAATTGCCCGGAACGCCGGCCTGAACCTGAGCCTGGAGCTTGTTGAAAGCATCAAGCATGAACTGGCCCGACGTGACATCTTTGAAATCCAGCACCTGCGCCAGGTCAGCCTGCGAGAACAGCTTGCGTCCCTGGCGACCGACGTACGACATTTCAAGAATGAAGTCCGCAGGCATTTCGCGCTGGAAGCCGATGCTGTACTGAATCGAGTAAGGAGTCCTGAACTTCTGGTCAACGGCGTAGTTGAACTCGCCGGTGCCCAGACCGAACGGGAAACCATCCTCGACGAATGGAACAAACGGATGAGTGATCGTCGGCGGAATGTTATTCACCGGCGTAGAGTTGATATCGGTGAACAGCGGATTGTTGAGCAGAGCACTCGTCGCGTTCGGCGCCGCAAAATTCGTGGTCGCCGAGTTGTCGAACAGGTACGAGACCTGATCCTGAATGAAGGTGATGCCGCCGCCTGGACGATCGAAAACAACCGAGCCGCCGCCTCTGATGACCGTTCGGTTTTCACCGAACATGCTGCCGAGGAAGCCGCCGCGGAAGTTTGGCGTGTACGCAAAACCAAACCGTGGCGCAAAGTTGTTCCAATCGGTTTCGTAGAGCGGACGAGCGTTATTGCCTTTGCCGATCAGACTGTAACTGAGCAACGGCTCGGCATCGGGACCACTGATGCCGGCTAAAGCGTTATTCTTTCTGATATCGAACAGCTCGCGCAGATCCACGTCCGGACCGGCCTGGAAGCCGTTTTTCTCGTATGGCGCCGGATAGAGGTGCCAACGAACGCCGGCGTTGATCGTCAGGTTGTTGCGGATTCTCCAGTTGTCCTGAACGTAGAGCTCGAGCTCATTGTAGCGATAGTCGCGGTGCTTGCCAGTCGCCAGCGCGAAGGGGTCACCCTCTGGAGAATAGTTGAAGTTGGTCGCAACCGACGCATAACGACCAAGCAGGAAAGTGAACGCCGAGTCGTAATTGCCAGTGATAGTCGTGTTGGCGTTCGACGCGATGGTGGCCGGTCGCAGCGTCGCATCGAGCGCCGTGAGCTGGCCGCCGAGTCCGACGGTGATGAAGTTGAAGTCGTTCTGAATTCCCGACTCTGACTTGATCGGCTTGAACGAACCGCCAAACTCGATCGAGTGAGTGCCGTGGGTCCAGGTCGCGTCATCGCGGTAGGTCGGAACCAGCACGAAACGATCCTGCTCGCTGAAGCCCGCGAACGGAGCCGACAAGCCGGCGCCGAACGTGAACGAGTTCGGGAGCGTTGGCTTGAAGTTCGTCGGGAAGAGCAATCCCGAGCGAGCCGCGCCAATCGTGATCTGATTGACGAACGTTGGGCTGGCGGTCCAGTTATGACCTACGACCCAGGTGTAGTCGCGCAGGATGATCTGAGCTGTCTCAGGATCGCCCGGGAACTGAGCCGCAACGGAGTTGACGGTGTCAGTCTGAATGCGACGCGCGATATTGAACCGGCCGAAGAACCTCTGTTTCGAGGTCGCGTTCCAGTCGATACGCGTGGTGTAGGTGTTGTCTGCGCGGTGGAACGGTGCGTTGAACCGGAAGCCGCCGGTATTGATACCGTCACCAGCAGTCAGGTCATTCGCTTGTGGGTAGCGGCTGTTGAGGAAGCTTAACAGCGAAGCATCCGGACCGACGTGGGCCGGATCCAGAGCGGCAACCTGTGCCGGGGTCAGGATCGTGATGCAGTTTGGCGTGGTGTTCAAACGCGCGCCAACGCCGCAACCCGGGTTGTTGTTGATGTAACCAAGACCGCCCGCGCGGTAGTGGTTCAACGGAACGATACGCAGATTGGAAACGCCTGATGCGTCGCGACGTCCTTCATAATCGAAGAAGAAGAAGAGCGCGTCTTTGACGATTGGACCACCAATGCTGCCGCCGAACTGATTACGCGTCAATTGCGGACGCGGAACGCCGGCGCGGTTATTGAAGAACGTGTTCGCCGCGGTGGCTGCCGTGCGATTGTACTCGCGCACGTTGCCGTGAAATTCGTTGGTACCACTCTTGGTCACCAACTCGACCTGGCCGCCGCTGCTTCGTCCATCAGCAGCACCCGGATTGGTCGAGACCGCGCGGAACTCCTGAATCGCATCGATCGGAGCATTGCCGACGGTCGCTGCGAACTGGCCCGTGGCCTGATCGTTAACGTCGATACCGTCAACAGTGATGTTGCCCTGGTCGGCGCGTGAGCCGGTGACTGAACCGATGCGGTTGGTGCCGGTGGCGCCGACGGTTCCGCTCACCACACCGGGTTGCAGACCGATCAGCGCAGCAGGCGAACTGCGAATTTGAATTGGAAGCTCTTTTAGTCTTCGTTCTCCGATAACGTTTCCAATACTCGCGTCGGTAGTGTTCAGCGTAACTTCGTTTGACGCCGTTACTACCACGGTGCCGGAAACCTCACCAATGGTCATCTCAGCATTGTGGGTCGAAACGACATCCACGCCGAGGGCGACGTCATTGATTATCAGAGTTTGAAAACCGGGAGCGGTAAATGTGAGCTTGTAACCTTGACCGGGGCTAACCTTGGGGAAAGTGTACACGCCTTGATCGTTGGTCTTGGTCGTGAATTCCGTACCGGTCTTGGTATCTGTCAGCTTTACGTCAGCGCCGGCGATGACTGCGCCGTTGCTATCCTTAACTGTTCCCGTCACACCCGCGGTGCTCTGAGCAAAGGCCACGACGGCGGAGAGGCTCAGAGTCAGGATCGCGAGCATGAAGGCAAAAAGCAATTTCTTCATTTGGGCTCCTTCCCGAAACATACTTTGTTGAAGGATCTTCTTCGAGCTGCTACCCAATTTCGCGCAGCCGTAGAAGCCGTGATCGCAAATCTCACCTATTAGGAATCCGTGAGATAAAAGTTAGAGTGTGTAAACCTGGGGAGACAACACACCGCAGCATTTTATGCAAGGAATGTTCCCTGTTCAGTTTTTTAGGAGAGTGGTGCGGAAATCCCGAGAATTGGTGACGTTGAGGCGTCCGGACAGTCAGACGGCTATCCAAAAAACAAAAGTATTTTTCAAAATCTCAAATTCTACAAAGTCTTACGCATTCACATTTACGTACGCAATCTCGGCTTTTTTGAACCACTTTCGACACAATTGACTGTTGCTAGCGAGGCACTTCCGCGGCCCGAAGAATGTCGCTGATCACTGCATCTGCAGTTACGCCGTCGAGTTCCGCTTCGGCGCGCAACGTCAGGCGATGGCGCAGCACCGGCAACACGACGTCGCGCACATCGTCCGGCGTCGCAAACTCGCGACCGCGCATCGCTGCCAGCGCCTTCGAACACAAGAGCAACGCGACCGACGCGCGCGGGCTCGCTCCGTAGTGCACGAATGGATGCGCACGCGTACGTCGCACCAGATCCACCGCGTAGTGCTGTACGCCCGGTTCCATGCGTGCGCGCGCCACTGCCGCACGACACTGAAGAATCGCCGTCGGGTCGTTCAACGGTTCGATGTCGACTTGATCCAATCGTTTGGCGTTGAACCCTGAATCCCAGCGCGCTACCACTTCCCGCTCCGCGTCTTCCGCCGGATAACTCAACAGTATTTTCAACTGAAAGCGATCGAGCTGCGCTTCGGGCAACGGATACGTTCCTTCGTACTCGATCGGATTTTCCGTCGCGAGGACGGTGAAGATCGGTGAGAGTGGATAACCGTCGCCGTCGATCGTGACCTGTCGTTCTTCCATCGCCTCGAGCAGTGCGGCTTGAGTTTTTGGAGGCGTGCGATTGATCTCGTCAGCGAGCAGGATGTCGGTAAAGACAGGGCCACGTCGCAGGTTGAAATTTGACGTCGCGATATTGAAGACGTTTGTGCCCGTAATGTCCGAAGGCATCAGATCAGGAGTGAACTGAATACGGCTGAAGCTCGCGTTGATGATGCGCGCGAGTGTTTTGACCGTCAGGGTCTTCGCGGTGCCGGGCACGCCTTCGATGAGCGCGTGACCTTCCGCGAGTACCGCGATCAGGATCTGTTCGATCGCGTCGTCCTGGCCGACGATGACCTTTTGCAGTTCATTCTTGATGTGGGAGACGGTGGAGAAGACGGTTTCGGACATTCGTTTCGCAGTTGACCTCTTTTCGCTAAATGTTTTCGGCGGCTTGCCGTATATCACGCGAACGCATGCGCAAGCCAAGTTTTCTTTCCAGCTCACGCAATCGCTTGACGAGATCTATCGCCTGGCGCCAGTGAATCGGCTGACCGTTGATTGTGTCTTCGCATTGACGCATCAGCGTTTCGACTTGATGCGCGTCGAGGTTTGAGCGCGCCGCGACGCGCATGGCGATCTCGGAACGGGAACTGTTGTAGTCAACCCCTGCGTAGCGCGCGAGCACCCGGCGCGTGCGCGCGTAAATGTTTTCAATCGCCAGATCAAATGCGCGCGAACGTTCCTGCAATTCGGCCATCGACGCGACAAACTCCAGACTCGAACGGCGATCGACGTACGGCAAAGGCAGCGGACGCCCGAAGCGCCGCGCGTTGGTCCACAGAACCAGCAGCACGAGCAGAACGATCTGCGCGCCGATGGCGAGGACCGGCGTGCCGGAAAAGTAGCTCGCGAAGGCGTTGCGCGTAAGTCCACGGCCCTGATGATACTCGTCGAAAGCGATCAAGCCGTCGTAAACCGTGACCAGGTTGATCGCGAGTTGCAGATTGTCGTTGGCGCGGATGCCGGTGTTGGTGACGATGTAAGGATCGCTCAAGAGAATCACCCGGCCGCGGCCGTACATGTAATCCACGAGCAGGGCGCCGTTTTGATCGGCGATGTGCACGACCGGAGCGTAAGAGACGGCTTCCTCTTCACCAGGCTCCGCGATGACGGGCGGCGGTTCCTCATCAAAACCCTCGAGCGCATCGTCTTCGTTTTTCGCCTCTTCTTCTTTTTTAATCGCCGGATTGATCATGATCCGCGAGGCAAAGCGCGAGGGCATGATCGAAGAGACGTTGTGCGTAAGCCGCGTGGGTTGCACGGGCGAGGGCGGCGTGACGTCTTTCGTCATTTCAGTCGCGTCGGCCGGATTGACTTCAAAGGAAGGAAAGTCCTGGGAGCGCGCGGTAATGGACCAGTCGGTCGTGCCGGCGTGAGACGGTTCGCGATCGATCAAAACGAAACAACCACCGCGGGCAATCCACTGGCGCAATGCCTGCGTTTGCTCTTCGCTGAACGGCAAACGCGTGGATCCGATGACGACGAAAGTCGCGACCTTCTCGCCCGCTTCGCCCAACAACTTTTCTGGCGCCTCGCGCCAGCGCATCACCTTGTAACCCGACTCGCTCAAAAAATCGTGAAGCGCGCGCGTGCCGGTCGGTCCGGAGTGATACGTAGAGCGATTCGGAAGGATTTCCGAGTCCTGAAGTTTCTCCTCCTTGACGTAGGTGATCGTGTTAAGGATAACCAGCGCGCCGATGATTACGAGGAACGTCAGGATGATTGTGAGTCGCTGGCGCATCGTGGATCAGTTTTGCGTTTGCAGGGCTTTCTGATAACGCGAGCGGAAATTGTTCCAGTCGTTTTCCGTGGCTTCCGTAAAGCCGTACCAGTGAAGCTCGAAACTCTCCGTCAGCCCGCGCATGGTCGAATGCAGCAACGGAATGCTTTTGACGGAATTCAGGTAGTCGCGATTGGTTTTATGCTGCTCGAGCGTGATCACTTTGCGATCGCCCAACTCGACGAGCAGCGCGATGTAAGCTTTGCGAATCGCCGCGCGGAGCTCGCCGCGGCGGGCAAGCGCTTCCGCTTCCGACAGTAAATCAGAAGACGTGTCGTCGGGTTTCAACTGCTCGCCCAGCACGATGCGAGCGCCGCGTTTTTTCGACACTCGCTGCCGCCGCGTGCGGCGAAAACGACGCGACACAGTCTTCGCGACGTACAACACGATGAGCAAAGCAACGAGCATCACCGCCACCTGCGCCACTATCGTCAACCAGTTCGAGCGGCCCGGTTTGATCTGCACGGGTTCGGGCAAAAACTGCTGCAGCCAGCGAATGAAGTCCTGGAGTAGTCGCGTCAATGCGTTCGGACCTTGCGCCTGGGTCGCGAATTCGGGCCGCGCGAGAATGCCTTCGAGTTTCTCTTTGCTGTTCGCCTTGCTGTCGGCTTCGGTGGCGGCTCTGCGTTCGTACCCAACCTGTTCTTCAAGCGCCTCGACACGCTCGAGGAGCAGCGCCAGCTTGTGTGCTTTTTCTTGAGACGACGCGCTTTCGATCTCTTTCAACGCCGCGTGCACCCACGTATTGTCTACGTTGCAAACTTCGTCACTGCTCTGCACCTGCTGCTGCTCGGGCAGTGCGTTACGAATCGTGGCCAGGGCTTCGTTGAACTCGTTCGAATAGTAATAAGGAGTCTCCGCTTCATCGATCGCCTGCAGCCCTTCCAGAGTCTCGACGGCCTGATGCAAGTTTTTCTCGTAATCGGCGGCCGAGATCGTCTCGGCATTTGCAGCCGCAGGAGCGAGCAGGAGAATCGCGGCTAACAAAATATGCGTCACGGCCGGCGGCGGCAGCTTGCCGGAGATCGATGACAGCGCCGTTCCGAGCGGAGATGAAACGTTGACGTCCGGCAGCTCGCCAAGCTGGCGCGCGGCCATCAACTCGATGTCGTAACCCTCATGCCGAACGCGCTCGTCAACATAAAGCAACGACAAACCAAGCATCCACACCGGAGTCAACAGGATCGAGCTCAGGGGACCTAGCACGCTGTAAGCAATCGAATACCACGCGGGCCACTGGGTCGAGTTGAGCGGGTCCACGCCGCTGAGATAGCCGTACCAACCGAGTGGCAGCAGCAGAATCATCAACGCGGAATAAGTGGCGAAAGTGGTGAAGAGCGTCATGGCCATCAGCCGCCGCACGTTGCCGCGCGCCAGCGAGAAGCTGCGGCTAAACGATTCGAACACGCCCTTGCCTTCGACGAGCATCACCTGCGGCACGTAAGCTACACGACCGACAATAAAGAAGAACAGCCACAGGCCCACTGCAGTCGCGAGCAGTCCGCCGATAATCCCGACGATGATCGCCAGCCACGTTGAAACAACGCTCGAGAGAAACACCGCCATCATCATCATCAAAAGCAAAACGTACCAGACCACCCACACCGCGCTGATCGAGATCACGATCCAGATCAGAACGATGAACGACGCTCCCAAGAGTCCGAAGAAACGCGCGCGCACCGCCGCGTAAGTAGCGCGAGCGGTGACTGGTTCGTTGCGCAGCAGGTGGGCGACGAGTGTGCGCGTCGCTCCTCCCATCACGACGAGTGTGAACAGATAACCACCCATCATGAGGCTGAACGAGATGATGCTGAGCAGAATATAAATAAACAGATCGTCGGTCTGCTGGGTGGTGAACACTCGCTGAATGCTGAGTGAGAAGACGATCCAGCCCGCGGCGGCGATGATCATCGGCGGTGCGGCAGTCCTGATGAGCACAAACAAATGCCGGCGGTACAGCCTTACCGCGCGGTCGATTAAATCCCCGGCGCCGAGGGGCGCCAGCGGAAGTTGGCCTGGCGACAATGCTGCGGTTGACATCAATCAGTGAACAGCGTGAAGACTCATCGGAACTTCGACGAGCAGTATAAGGCCAGTTGCGCAAAGCTCACAAAAAAATAGGAGCGACCCTTGCGAGTCGCTCCTGAAAGTAAATCAAGTGTGGATCAAATTACCACGTGAGTTTGAGCGTGAAGTGGATAATGCGTGGATTTCCACTCGTGGTCGTGATGCGACCGAAGCTGGTCGAGTCAAAGTTATTGCCGTTGTAGATGAAGTTCGGGTTGTTCAGGATATTGATGAACGTCGTCTTCAACTCGCCTTTGACTGTTTCAGTGATCGGGATGCGCTTCACGAGGCTCGCGTCGAAGTTGAAATAACGCGGACCGTTAAGTGAGTTGAGCGGGAAATTGCCGAAGAAACCTGGCGGTGGAGAGGCCAGTAATCCCGGCTTGATCGTCGAACTCACAAACTGGCCGGCCGCATTCGTCGTGATATCCAGCAGCGCGGGGTTGATGAAGTAGACACCCGTTGGCGTACGGAAGATGCCTATGTTCTTCTTGAACTCCTCGAAGCTGATACCGACGAGGTCGGCTGGATTGTTAGCAGCGTTGAACTGGTTAACGGTAGCGCGATTGGAAGCGATGAACCATGGTGGACGCGTGGCCCAAACAACGATCGAGCCTGCGGTCCAGCCACCGAGAACACGATCCACGAATCCGTTGGCGTTGCTCAAGTAGCGACGGCCTCGGCCAAACGGAAGATCGTAAATCGAGTTGAACACGAAGCGGTGGGTCTGATCCTGATTCGATCTCATGTAATCCAGTGACTTGTCTCGCAAAGTTCTGAACGAGGTCAAGTCGCTCTGGTTGTTACCGAGAGCGCCAGGCGCATTGGTCAGGGCCTTGCTGAACGTGTAGTCAGCCTGGAACTGGAGACCACCGGAGAATCGTCGGCGCACTTCAGCCTGCAACGAATGATAGTTGGACATCGAGTCGTTGCCGAGCAGCGTGATGCCGGCGGCATTCGGGTTGGCGACAAAGAAATTCGCGGGAATGCCGAGGGCAACATTTTCGCGATTTCCTCTGTACGTCGTCGAGAACGCGAGCGTGTTCGCCATCGTTCCGATGTTGTTTTGCGTCAGGTTCTGAATGAAGGCAGCGTTTGTGTAAGCGCTACCCGTCGCCAGACCGGTGAAAAACTTGTCGAAGATTGGCAGCGCAACGCAACCAGCACAACCCGGCGCGAAGCTGTTGCCGCCGCGGGCTGCGAGGTTCTTTTGCGCGTTCTTGAACTCGTTCAGGAACCCGTTTTCGAAAATATTGATTTCGTTGAAATTATTCGCGCGCCATACCTTCACCGCGTGGTTAGCTACATAGCGAACTTCAAATGCCATGTTGCGAGTAATTTCACGCTCGTAGCCAAACGACCATTGCTGCACATACGGAATGCGCAGGTCTGGGGTGATGGCCCACAAAGCGTTGTTGGGATTGGCCAGGAAGTTCTGACGATCGGTGATCGGCATCACGAACGTCGGCGTTGTCAAAGGAACACCTGAGGCCGTAAGCACGCCCGTCGGCGTGGTGTTGGCCGCAGTCTGGATTAGGCCGGGGTTGGTGGTGCCAGTGCCCAGCGCGTTACTGACGACGGTAAAGCCGTCATGCAGGTAGCTGATCGAGTAGCCGCCTCTGAACGAGCTCGTTCCGGTTGGACCAAACACCTTCGCGAGGAACCCGCTCTTGAAATCGGGCGAGTAAGCAAACCCGAAGAACGGAGCGAAGTTGTTCCAATCGTTGTTCCACAGGCCTTTGCCGGTTTCGCCGCTGACGAAATCCAGCGTTGCCTTTTTGCCCGTGACCTGGGAACCCGGAGGTGCATTCGGATTGAACAGGTTGCCCGGTCCGGAGACACCGAAGATGTCATCGGGGTTGGTGACCTGAATACCCAAGCCGTTTGGAATCGTCGGCACGCCCTGGTAATCCCAGCGCAAACCAAAGTTCAGCGACAGGTTCGGACGCGCGCGCCACTGATCCTGCACGAAGAGCGCGAGGTCGCGTTGCTTGAAGATACGAGCACGAGTGAATCCCGGCACGAATCCCGACGTCGGACTGCTGACGTTAAAAGTCGCCGCAGCGGAAGCGAGGAAACCTGTGACGTCCGCGAACACGTTGGTCGCGCGAGTCACGATGGCGGTTCCGGTCGCACCAGCCGGTAGATTCGGAAAGTCTGACGTCGTGATACCGCTGCTGTTCTGGCTGTTCGTTCCGAGCGTTACCGTCGGGTGAATACCAGCATCGTTGAACGTGTCAGCGAATATCTGTTGGTAGTCGGCTCCCAGGCGGAACGTGTGCGCTCCCTTGGGAATGGCCATGTTGTCGATCCACTGATCCACCGTCACTTCACGACCCTGACTCATAAACGTGTTGTCAAAGTTCGTGACCGAGGCGAAGGAAGTGTGGAACGCATTCGAGGGCGGAGCGCTTCTCAAGAAAACTACCGGCGCCCACTGACGACCCCATCGGAGTTCGTTAGTGATGCTGCCGAAGGTTGAGTGCAGCGCAGCCGTGAGCAACCATCTGGTCGACTCCTGGAAAGCATCGATACCGCCGGGGAACGGCGATTCGAGGCCGTTGAACGTGTCTGGCGTGAGCAGGAACTTGGCCTTGTTGAACACAAACTCCACTTTGTGTGAACCGGCGCCGGAATCCTGGACCAGCACGTGATCGTAACGAAATACATACTTGTCGCTCGGGTCCGTACCCGTAACGTTATAGCGGAAACCGGCCGTGTTAAGACTGTCTCCGACCAGCGTGTTATTCGGCACCGGCATCGCGTTGAGCTGGGCCGCCGTGATTGGATTTATCGCGCCGGCATTGCCGATCGTCAACAAGTTGACTGACGTAATCGCACCGTTGGCGCCGACGTAGCGGAAGATTCCGTTCCGCGCTGTTTCGGTCAACACCGTGCGGTTGCGCGTGGCCGAGAAGTTCTCGCGGAAACCTTCATACGAGAAGAACCAGAAGGCGCGATCGCGTCCGTTCCAAACCGCTGGGCCACCTTCACCAAACCGGGGGGCGAACATTGGACCACCAACCGAGAAACCGAAGAAGTGTTGATTCTGTCGTTCTCGTGGCGTACCGGTCAGGTTATTGAAGAAAGTGTTGGCCTGGAAGTAATCGTTGCGATTGAGATAGAACACGTCGCCATGGAAATCGTTCGTGCCGCCCTTGGTCACGAGTCGAACCTGGCCCACACCGCGTCCGGAACCTGAATCGTTGGTTCCAGTGGTGATACTGAATTCACTGGTCGAGTTGAGCGACGGTGCAGTGAGGGCGAATAGCGAACTGGTCTTTACGAAGTTGTCCATCGCGTTGATTCCGTCCTGTGTCAAGTGGACGGAGGTTTGACGAAGACCGCTGATGGATGAACCACGAGTGTCAGTTCCGGTAACTGCAACGCCGGGTTGAAGACCAGCCAGGTCGAGAGGATTTCTCGTGGGCAACGGCAGGTCTTGCACTTGTCGTGTGTTGATAACGCTCGTAAGCGTGGGGCTTGAAGAGTTGACGATGTCCTGGGTAGCGGTAATGGTTACTTGTTCAGTGACAGAACCAACTTCAAGGACGACTGTTGTACGGGAGGTCACACCCACTTCGATCACCAGATCTGTTGCGAGTGCTTTTTTGAAGTTAGTAGCTTCAACACCAAGTGAATATCTTCCTGGTGGCACTGAAGGAAAGACAAACTCTCCTTGATCATTCGAGGTGGTGCGGGTTTCGACTCTCGTCTCACTGTTAATCAGGGTAACAGTCGCGCCAGATACAATGGCGCCTTGAGGGTCGGTTACAAGTCCTGTAAGGCTGCCCGTGGTGCTTTGCGCCATTACAGGTAGAGCGAGCCAGCAGGTCAAAGCCAGAGCGACGCTCACCAACCAAAAGCGGTAGGCGATCCGTCGAGTAGCTGAGAGAGTGCGTGGCGAAAAAGAAAATCTCCTCATTTTGGCTCCTCCGGAATTCCGCATGTTGTAGTGGTTACTGCTGAAGGGTGAAAGCTGCGTGATTACGAAATTTCGTGGCTGCAAACGATATGCCGTAGATTCCGTGGCAGAGACCTGCCATTTGCCTCAGGATTACGGACCGCACCCAGCCAGCTTATTTACAATTTTGGATTGTTCTCCGAATGTTTGGAGAAGGGTTTCAGGCGGGCTTCCGCAGGCGGCGAGCGCTACTGAACCTCAAAGCGAATATGTTCCGACGCGGTCGTCTTCGCGGCCCGGTCGATCGCGGTGATGCTGAGAGTGTAGCGGCCCGCGGTTAGCCCTTTCAGGGAGACCTCGGTCGCGTAAGGAAGACGATCGTGATCGTGACCCGACTGGGCGGCGACGGGCTTCAAAGGAGTAGTGATCACCGGTTTGTTATTGCGCAGGATCTGCACTTGAATCGCGACGTCAGTCAAACGATCCGGTTGTGCGTGCGTCGCGTTGTAAACAAACACGAGACATCGCAAAAACGAATCCGCTTGAAAGCGGCGCGCAACGTTCAACGGAACCTGATTCGAGAACAGTGGTCCTGCAACAGCAGGCTCTGTGTTAGCTGCCGGACGCTCCCCAACAACGAGACTACTCAGCGTCAATTTCTTCGCCGACAGATCCGGGATCTGAATCCACGACTTCGCAGTGCCAACTCTTCCCGATAACGCATCACGCGCGGCGACGCGAACCTGATACAAACCAGGCCGTGGAAAAACCGTGTGCGTGTAAGTCAGTTTTCTTCCGCCACTCTTCAACGCATCCGCAAGCTTCACGTTTTGACCGAACGTGGTGGTTGACTTTCCTTCGCGATCGAATACCGCGCCGGCGAAATCCACACTCGTCGAAGGCTTTTCGGCTTCCACGTCCGAGGACAACGACTCGATCGGAATCTCCATCACGACACTCAACGATGGTCCTTTGTCAGGCGTGTCGACATAGTTCAACGCAACGGACACGGGAACTTCGCGAGCTGGACCACTCGCAACCAGCGCGTGCTGCAATTTCGCGACGACTGTTTGCGTTTTTTCCGACTCAGATTGCTTCGCAGTTTTTGTCGCAGCGGGGTTGAGAGGAAACGCGACCTTGCGCACACGCACCGTTAGCTCGGGCCGGCCGATCACGACGACTTCGAGCTTGCGAAACTTTGCTGGACCATCGTCGGTCCGTTCGGGCGTCCAGCCGAGCAGGTAATAGAACGATGTTTCTTTCAAACCGCGATCGACCGCACGGTAGAGATCGTTGTTGTTGAATAGTGCGCGACCACCGCTGTCTTCGGCTAACGAGTTGAGCGGATCCTGGAAAGCAAAGATCTCGCCTTGACTGCTGCGCAGCAAACGTCCTGTCAAATCCGTGGCAGCGCGATCGTCAACCGGCGGCGGGACCAATCCGCGCGCGTCGATCGAGTAGATCACGACGCCCGCTCGCGCGGCACTGGAAGCAAGCGATCGAATCGCGTTGCTCATGTCGTTGTAGTTTGAGTTGACCAGAAAGCCGTCGGAAATAAAAAACAGCACCTTGCGACCGGGAACGTTCGTCGAATCGCGAATCAGGTTATCTAACGAGCCGAGGGTCTTCAGCACCCAGTGTGAAGCCTGGCGCATGATGGTGGACGCGCGGGCACGGACCAAATCGGCCGCTACCGCTCGCGTGAGCAAACGATTCTGCTTGATCAGCTCATCGACGAAGTAATCAAGCACGTTAGTGTCACCGCGATCGATTTGAAACGCCTGGTACGAACTCATCGGCGGGATCTCGAAGTCCTTGCCCGGGCGGTGATATGGCGTCAGCTTTTCCAGAGCGTAACGCAGCACCGTTTTGTTGTCCGTGAGTTGCTGAAAGAAACCGACGTTGCCGCTGGAGCTCGCGACTTCCGCTTCGTCGTATTCGGTTTGCTCGTAATCGAGGTACTTCTTGATCAGATTACGCGCCTGCACGATGCTCGTCTCTGACATGTGAATGTCGTCGACGAAGAAGAGGATCTTGCGGCCGTAACTGGTCGGCGCGGTTGGTTTCGCGATTCGTTGATCGCGCGCGGCGAGCCACTGTGTTTCCTCGTTTCCCGTGCCGGCTTCCACCCGTTCGAAAAACGTAATCGGCGCCGGCTTGCCGTCGATCCTTAATTCAAAATTCTCACGCGTCAAACCATCGACAAACTGGCCCTTCGAGTCGAAGACCGTCACATCCGTTTGCCGCAGCTCGGTGTAGACCTTGATGATGTCGTCGGATTGCTCAGGCGAAGGAGATGGTTTCGATTGTGGCGATGTTTTGGGAGGCTCAGTTTGCGCCGCGACAAGCACCGCGAACAACGGGAAACACACGAACGCTTTGAGCAGGCGGGCGAGCATGGCGGCCCAGCTTACATGCTTTACTGCACCACTTCAAATTTTTACTTGACCACTTCAAACTCGAAGTAGAGCTCTTTGCCGCGCATGATCATCGACAGGTAGAACTCCCAAAACTTCCGCGTGAAACGAAACGCCGGCCAGCGCTGATCGAGATTCACCACGAACTCTAACCCGACCGCGCGCCACAGATTCGCCAGGCTGACGTGCGTCTTGAGCGGCCGCAGCTCGGTGGAAGTGTAGAACGGAAAAGGAGTTTCCGTGGGCATGAAACAGGTGAAGGAGTAGCTGTTGAAATGATTGCGGTGCGTCGGGTCGGTGGGCCAATCGGGGTTGGAGTAATGCGGGGTAAGTATCTTCAACTTCCCCCCGGGTTTTGTGATGCGATGCAGTTCGGTCACAAATCCGATTACGTCGGGCACGTGTTCGATCACATGCCGGCAAACGATCTCTTCAAACTCGTTGTCGCCAAAGGGGAAAGGGAAAACGCCGAGATCGTGAATGACGTCGGCATGACTGCGCGGGTTGGCGTCGATGCCGATCGCGCCGGGAAATTTATTCTGGCCACAACCTACGTCCAGAACTCGCTTGGTGGGTTCGGACATGCGCTTAGTTTTTCTGCAACAGCAAACCGGCGAACTGGTCCAGGTTGATCGCGTGAACCGGCACGCCCAAACCTTCGGCGACCTCGCCGAGTTTCATCCCGTCCAGCATGATCTCTTCATCGCTCTTCAACATCTGTCGTGGAATCAGAACAAACTCGCCTTTGACTCGCGCGCGCGCCGCCAGGAGATCGCGTCCCGTCAACAGGCCCGCGACTGAAACGTCGCCGCCAAAGTAACCATTCTCCACCGGCTCGACAATGAGTTGCGTGCCAAACTGGTTATTTAACTTCTGGACCAGCTTCTGCAACACCGGAGCGAACAACGTTCCGGTGAGGATCGTGCCGCGCCGCGGGTTTGCACTCCCGTTTTGCTCGATGCGTTTCGTCACGCGCGCAAACTCTTTCACGAACGCTCGCACCATGCCGACGCCGTCTTCGATCTGCGGGTAAGCGCCGTAATGAGACGTTGCCGGAATCGCCCGGCCCGCGCGCAGATAGATCTCGTCGCCGAGCAAAGCGAAGTTGGCTCCCAAACGAGACTTCAATTCTTGTTGTATCTCATTCACTTGCTCGATCACGTTGCGACAAAACTCCGGCGTCACCGCCGTGAGCCGCGCGTCGGTGTTGTAGCGAGTCAGACCAAGCGGAACGATCGCGACGCTCGTGATGCGCGGATACTCCGCCGCGAGATCGAAGATCGTCTTGCGCAACACCTCGCCGTCGTTGATGCCGGGACACAGCACCACTTGCGCGTGCACTTCAATGCCGGCGTCGAGCAGCCGCGCGAGTTTTGCTGAAATGTCAGCGCGCTCTTGGTCTATTCCCAACAGGTAAGCGCGAACTTCGAGATCGGTCGCATGCACTGAAACGTACTGCGGCGACAAGCGCTGCTCGACGATGCGGCGCATTTCGTCTTCGGTAATCGACGTGAGCGTCGTGTAATTGCCGTAAAGAAAGGAGAGGCGAACGTCTTCGTCCTTAATAAAGAGCGACGGACGCGCGTCGGCGGGGTTGCCGTTACAAAAACAGAAGATGCACGCATTCGCACACTGGCGCGGCACGATGTGTTCGAAGGTGAGACCGAAATCTTCGCCTTCGCCGCGTTCCAGCTCCAACTCCCAGTCATCGCCGTTCTTCTTGCGCACCTCAAGGACGAGATCGGTCTCGCCCGCGGTGTGAAAACGGAAGTCGAGGTAGTCGCGCACGACGCGGCCGTTGACCTTGATAATCCGGTCGCCGGCTTCAAGCTCCATCTCCGCGCCGAGGCTTTCGGGCACGACTTCAGAGATTTCCACCCCGCGGCGGCGGATGTTTGTAACGGCGGGTGTAACGGCAAACTCGTACATAGCGGCTAACTTCGCCCCTCAGCGAAACGGCGAATATAGCAGAAATTGCGCGATCACCGGAAAACCCGTGGGATTGTTACTTTGGTGGTATATAATGCAGCGCCAACATCTTACCGAGTAACGAAACTTTCAAGCTTCTGCCCCGGCTTATGAAAAACGCAATCTCAATCACGCTATCTGCCTTGTTTGTTCTTACGTCACTTGTCTCGGCTGCCGCCCAGGAAACTGCCGGCGCGATGCCGGTCAGGCCCGCACTCAGTGATTCGACCGGCGCCGCGAAAGCCGTCGAGCCACTGATGACCGAGATCTATAAGGTCGGCGTCGGCGACGTGCTCGACATTCGCTTAATCAACTCGCCGAACAACCGCTCGACGCTTTTTACCGTCATGCCCGGCGGCGCGATCGATCTCCCGATGGCCGGTGGTGCAGTCACGGTGGCCGGTCTGACGCTCGACGAAATCAAAACGCGCATCTCGGCCGAGCTTAAACGACGCGCCGTGGAAGAAAAGCCGCAACTGTCGGTGGGCGTGCGCCAGTACGTGAGCCACTCAGTGATGGTGACGGGTCTCGTGGTTAACCCCGGCACTCGTTTTCTGCGGCGCGAAGCGGTGCCGCTCTACGTCGTGCTAACCGAATCACAACTGCGAAACGACGCGGGTCGCGTGGTGATCATGCGCGACGGACACAACGGCGAACCGTTTGAGCTTAGCGATCCGCAAACACTCAATGTTACCGTTCAATCGGGCGACGTAATCACCGTTACCAACAAGCCGCAGGAGTTTTACTACATCGGCGGCCGCATCAATTATCCCGGCCAGAAAGTGTTTCAACCCGGCATCACGTTGCTCCAGGCGATTCTTGCCGCCGGCGGCACGTCGCAAAAGGAAAACCGCGTTGAGATTTCGCGCGCGGGCGCTGACGGCCGGCTCGCGACGGTTCTTTATCGCATCAAGGAGATCAAAGCCGGAACAGTTGAAGATCCAAAACTTCAGCCCGGCGATCGAATTGAGATTTCCAGGTAAAAAGCCGCGAAAAATCGGTAATTTCATTGACAATCCAAGCCGCTCTTTGCTAGTACAAGTGCGATGAATAATAAAGTTAAGCCCGCATTGATAGGCGGCGTATTGCTAGGCCTGCTGTCGGTAATTCCTTTTGTCAACGCGCTCAACGTCTGCTGTTGTCTTTGGGCGATCCTGGGAGGGATGCTGGCTTCATACCTCTACGTGAAAAACTCGCCTACGCCGGTAACCGCGGGCGACGGCGCAATCGTCGGCGCCATCGCCGGATTAATCGGCGCGGTGATCTCGGTCATTCTCGGCCTGCCCATCAACTACGCGATGGGCCCGACGATGCGAAACCTGATATTGAGCTTGTTCGAAAGCATCGATCGGCAACAAGCTGAATTGATGCGTCGCCAACTGGAGGCGAGCGGCGACTCGATCGTCGCGCTCATCGTCAACGCCCTGATCCTCGCGGTGCTGCTCTTCTTTTTCTCAGTCATCGGCGGGTTGATCGGCGCGGCGATTTTCGAAAAGCGTAAAGGTGGACCAGTACCGCCTCCACCGCCATCGCCTACAGCTACCGGAGGACCCGGCGGCTACGCAGCGTAACGCGACGCGCGTCCATTACTTACTAACGAAGTTTCTTGCAAGCACGGCATCTTTCAATACTGTTCCAGGAGAAATTGAATGTCTCAAGATTGGACTCCCCCGCCCCCCTCGGGCACACATGACAAGGTCCCAAACTACTTGGTGCCTGCGATCATCTCAGCGATCTGCTGTTTCCCTCTAGGAATCATCGGCGTTATTTTCGCCGCGCAGGTAAACGGCAAGGTGGCTGCGGGTGACATCGCTGGCGCGCTCGACGCGTCGAAGAAAGCGAAGCTTTTCAGTTACATATTCCTGGGCCTCGCAGTCCTTGTTTGGGGCGGCTACATCATTCTGTGGGTCGTGATCGGCGGCGTGAGCATATTTGCGAACTCATAGCCTAGTGGAGACAAAGAGATGAGCAGATACTGCACCAAATGCGGCGCAATCAACGATGATACAGCGCAGTATTGTACCAACTGCCAGGCACCGCTAAATTCCGCCAGCACCGGCTACCAACCGATGCAGTCTGTTAATCCTGGCGCGATGACGGATTGGAAATCGATGGGCGCCGACAAGAAGATCACCGCCGGTATTTGTGCGATTCTTGTCGGCTGGCTGGGCGTTCATAAGTTCATCCTGGGTTACACCACCGAAGGCGTGATTCAGCTCGTGCTCGGCATACTCACCTGCGGTCTGACAAATATCATCAGCATCGTTGAAGGCGTGATTTACCTGACGAAGTCAGACGAAGAGTTTGTGAGAACGTACATCCAGAACAAGAAGGGCTGGTTTTAAGAACGAGTTCCGCTTTACTCCAGCAAATCGCGCCGACTGAGTTTATGTACCGGCGATCGACTGTAGTTGCAATCTGGTTGCTGCTGATCGCCGGCGCCGTTTATCTCTTTATTTTCGAACCGGGAAGAACAGGATTTTTCCCGGTCTGTCTTTTCCGACTTCTCACCGGTCTGACGTGTCCCGGCTGTGGCACTACGCGCGCGCTCCACGCGATTCTGCACGGACATTTCGAGACGGCATTCATGCTTAATCCGATGCTGCTGCTCGCGAGTCCGTTTTTGATCTATGCGTTTCTGCGTTACAGCGTGACGGTGATGCGTGGCGGCGAGCTGCGGAGGAACGTCGTGCCCGCGCCGTATCTTTATGCGCTGTTCTTTGTGCTGTTGGGGTTTTGGATCTTTCGCAACACGCCGTTTTATCCATTCGTTTCGTAGCGAGTTTTATCGTACGAGGTCAACCTATGCTCCGTTCAATCGGTTCTTTGTTTCTTTTCGCTCTTATTATCCTCCCTCTTGGCCTCTCAACGGCGTCTTCGCAGAACGCAGCGAAACCCACGCGCCCAGTTCACACCTTCTCAATCGTCGCGCGCGATCCAAACACCGGTGAGCTCGGCGTCGCCGTTCAATCCCACTGGTTCTCCGTCGGCTCAATCGTCGCCTGGGCCGAAGCCGGCGTCGGCGCAGTCGCCACGCAATCCTTCGTCGATCCCAGCTACGGCAAAAACGGGCTCGACTTGATGCGCAACGGCAAAACCGCCCCCGACACACTGAAAGAACTGTTAGCCAAAGACGACGGCCGCGAAGTGCGCCAAGTAGCAATGATCGACGCGCAAGGACGCGTCGAGGCGTGGACCGGCAAAAACGACATTCAAGCCGCGGGTCACATCGTCGGCACGAACTATTCCGTGCAAGCCAACCTCATGCTCAACGACAAAGTCTGGCCGGCCATGTCCCGTGCGTTTGAAAACACACGCGGCGACCTCGCCGAACGGATGCTCGCCGCGCTCGACGCCGCGCAAGCTGCCGGCGGCGACATTCGCGGCCGCCAATCAGCGGCGCTGATCGTCGTCACTGGTAAACCGACGGGCCAGGCGTGGAAGGATCGCACGTTTGACCTGCGCGTTGACGACAGTCCGGAGCCGTTGCAGGAGCTCCGCCGGCTGGTCCGATTGCAGCGTGCCTACAACCACATGAACGCGGGCGATCTCGCAGTTGAGAAGAAGGACAACGAAGGCGCGTTGCGCGAGTATTCGGCAGCCGAGCGGCTGGTGCCGAACAACGCCGAGATGATCTACTGGCACGCGGTCGCGCTCGTGAACATGGGTCGCGTCGACGAATCGCTACCGCTGTTTCGCAAGGTATTCGCGATGGACCGCAACTGGATCACCCTCACGCCGCGGCTGCCGAAATCCGGCTTGTTGCCCGACGATCCGAAGCTTATCGAACGCATCGTTGCGGCTGGCGGCCCAGGCAGACAGCGACGCTGAATACTTTTCTTGACGCCCGCCGAATTGTCGCTTATAAAGAGCAACACCGATTGGCCCCATTTCCTCATCGCCCTTTAGTTTTCCGAGCTGAGGTTAACAGGATGCGTATTCTTACCCCCGGACAGTGGTATCTTCGCTTCACGTGCGAGCACTGCGAGGCCAAGCAGATTCTCTTTGCCGATCTGTCTCACGGTGAGGCACGAATCCGGGCGACTTACGTCGTCGAATGCTCCGCGTGTTTGCACAAGGGCGCTTACGACGGCGACGAGATCGAGCGCTATCAGCATCCGTGGGATCAGGAAGTTTGAGCCCGCTCGCGCGCGCTTCGCTCCACCACCAGAGACAATCCCATGATGAAATAGAAGACGGTGACGACTTCAGAGTCGCCCCAGTTGTAATGGACCAGGCCGCTGACGAAGAACCCGGCCAGACCGCCGAGTGCGCCGAGAGCAATGGCGCGGCCTTCACCGAGCTCGC
>Ga0105248_10001386_pt1 | contig 26994 bp, 25 predicted proteins | sample KBSS34metaG_FD_81524 | JGI IMG/M metagenome (GOLD analysis project Ga0105248, IMG submission 81524) | Switchgrass rhizosphere microbial communities from Kellogg Biological Station, Michigan, USA - KBS S3-4 metaG | ecosystem: Host-associated > Plants > Roots > Rhizosphere > Soil | place... | reverse complement strand
GCGGCCACCGGCCGCGGCCGTTCCCCTCCAGCGGCGACGGCTACGTCCCCGACCCGCCGGGCGGGCGCTAGGCCTTTGCGCGCCCGACCGTGCAGGGACTAGGCTCGGCCTTGATGGAGCCGGACGCCGCGGACGACGACGCTGAGCTGTTGGCCGCCCACGGCGCCGGCGATCCGCACGCCTTTGGGCGGCTCTATGACCGCTATGACCGCCGCTGCTTCCTGTTCATCCGCCGGCTGCTGGGCGCGGCCCACGCGGACGCCGCCGAGGACCTGCATCAGGAGACCTGGATCGCCATCGCCAAGACCGCCGCCGCCTTCGATCCCGCCAAGGCCGGCTTCCCCGCCTGGCTCTTCACCATCGCGCGGCGCAAGACCTTCGACCACTTCCGCCGCCAGAAGGTCGCGGTCCTGGCCTCGGCGCAGGAGGACGCCGCGATGATGGTCGCCGATCCCGGCCAGACGCCGCTGGAACAGGTGCAGTCGCGCGAGTTGGCCGAAGAGATCGTCGCCGCGGTCGAGGCCCTGCCGCTGGAGCAGCGCGGCGCCTTCGTCCTGTTCGCCGAGGCCGGGCTCTCGCTGGAGGAGATCGCCGAGGTCACCGGCGTGGCCGTGGAGACCGCCAAGAGCCGGTTGCGTTATGCCCGCGCCAAGCTGAGACAGTCGCTCGCCGGGGAGAGGACGGCCCATGTCTGATCCCAACGCCCCAGATCCGATCGACAAGGCCTACGTCCAAGCCGAGGCGCGCCTGGACGACGCGGCCGCCCGCGCCGCGCGGCGCGCCCGCGTGCTGGGCGCCGTCGCCGCGGAGCCCGTGGCACAGCCGACACCGCGACCCGCCTGGGGCCGGGGCGGCTGGCTGGTGGCGGCCGGTGTGGCGGGGGTCGGCCTGCTCCTGGCCACCCAGCTCTACCTGCCCACCGCGACCCCACCGCGGACCGCGCCCGCGCCGCGCGTAGCTGCGCCGGCGGTCCAGGCCGTGGCGCCGGCTGTCGCCCCACCGGCCCAAGCCCCGCTAGCCCAGCAGCCAAAGGCCGCCGAACCGTTGGCGGCGCGGTCGCCGCAAGCGCCGTCTCGGAAGGCTGCCGAAGCCCCGCCCGCCGAGACGCCTGCGCCTCAGGATCGCGCGGCGATCGCGCCGCCGCCGCCCATCGCGGCGAGGGCCGCAGCGCCCGCGCCGCCGCCGCCCCCCATGAAGACCGAGCCGCCTGCGGCCGCGCCACCGCCAGCGGCCGAGGCCTCGTCAGGATCAGGGATCAACGAGCTCGTGGTGACCGGCGAGAAGCGCGCGGCCGCTCCCGCGCCTTCAGCGTTCGCAGCGCGGTCGGCGCAGGCCGTTGCGCGGTTGCCGAAGGGGCGCGTGGGACAACCCTATCCTTCGACCCGAGTGGTCTATGGCGGATCGCCGCCCTACGTGGTGGATCCGGCGGCCCAGGCGCCTCCCGGGCTTCACGTCACGCCCTCAGGTTTCCTGGAAGGCGTGCCGACCCGGGCTGGAACCGAAGTCCTGTCGATTGTCGTGCAAGACAGCGCTCAGCCCGCGCAGACCCTGCGGGGCCGCTACCTGCTGGTCATCGAGCCGTAGTCGGCCTTTAGGCCACCCGCACCCGGGCCGTGCTTTCCGGGAGGTCCTGGCCGAAGGCGCGCTGGAAGAACTCGGCGACCGTGCCGCGCTCCAGCTCGTCGCACTTGTTCAGGAAGGTCATCCGGAAGGCCAGCGCGATGTCGCCGTCGAAGATCTCGGCGTTCTGCGCCCAGGTGATCACCGTCCGCGGGCTCATGACGGTCGAGATGTCGCCGTTCATGAAGGCGTTTCGGGTCATGTCGGCGACGCGGACCATGGCGTTGATCGTGCGCTTGCCGTCGGCGGTGTTGTAGGTCGGCGCCTTGGCCAGCACGATCTCGGCTTCCACGTCGTGGGCCAGGTAGTTCAGCGTGGTGACGATCGACCAGCGGTCCATCTGGCCTTGGTTGATCTGCTGGGTGCCGTGATAGAGCCCCGTCGTGTCGCCCAGGCCGATGGTGTTGGTGGTGGCGAACAGCCGGAAATAGGGGTTCGGCCGGATCACCCGGTTCTGGTCGAGCAGGGTGAGCTTGCCGGCGGCTTCCAGCACGCGCTGGATCACGAACATCACGTCCGGGCGGCCGGCGTCGTATTCGTCGAACACGAGCGCGATCGGCCGCTGGATCGCCCAGGGCAGCATGCCCTCGCGGAATTCGGTGATCTGCTTGCCGTCCTTCAGGACGATGGCGTCCTTGCCGACCAGGTCGATCCGGCTGACGTGGCTGTCCAGGTTCACCCGGATCAGCGGCCAGTGGAGGCGCGCGGCCACCTGCTCTATGTGCGTCGACTTGCCGGTGCCGTGGAAGCCCTGGACCATGACGCGACGGTTGTGCGCGAAGCCGGCGATCAGCGCCCGCGTGGTCTCGGGGTCGAACTTGTAGGCTTCATCGAGATCGGGGACGTGCGGGTCACGGGTGGTGAACGCCGGCGCCTTGGCGTCGAAATCCACGCCGAACGTCTCGCGCGCATTGACCTCGTGGTCCGGGACCAGAGTCAGCAGTTTGTCTTCTTCGGTGTCGAAAGCTGTCATGGCGGGGCTTCGATTACAGGCTTGCCGGGACGGAAGCAAACAGGTGTTTTGTCCAGGAGCGCCCCGTGAGCGATATGGGGCGCCAGGGAGGCTTTCGCCATGCTCGAGGACGCGACACGCACGATTACGGTGAAGCCGCAGCCCACCGGCTTCGGCGCGGAGATCACCGGGCTGGACCTTTCCAAGCCGCTCCCGGCCGCCGTGATGGCCGAGGTCAAGGCCGCCTGGGCCGCCCACGGCGTGGTGGCCTTCCCTGGCCAGCCGCTCAGTCTCGATGCCCTGGAAGCCTTCACGCTGGCCATGGGCGGCTTCGGCCACGACCCCTACATCAAGCCGATGGCCGGCCACCCCAACGTGCTCGAACTGCGCCGCGAGCCGGACGAGAAGGCGACCAATTTCGGGGCCGGCTGGCATTCCGACTGGAGCTTCCAGGCGACCCCGCCGGCGGCGACCCTGCTGCGCTCCGAGGTGATCCCGCCGGTGGGCGGCGACACCCTGTTCGTCGACGCCTCGCGCGCCTACGACGCCTTGTCACCCACGATGCAGGCCATGATCGCGCCGCTCAGGGCCATCCATTCCGCCAGCCGCTCTTACGGGACCCAGGGCGTGTTCGCCAAGGACACCCGCGCGCGGACCATGCAGATCATCGTCTCCGAAGAGGCGGACAAGACCCAGACCCACCCGCTGGTCCGCACCCACCCGGTGACCGGCCGCAAGGCGCTCTTCATCTCGCCGGTCTACACCGTGGGGATCGAGGGCCTGACGCCGGCGGAGAGCGAGGCGGTGCTGGCCTACCTCTTCAAGCACCTGACGCAGGACGAGTTCATCTACCGCCACAAGTGGCAGGCGGGCATGCTGCTGATGTGGGACAACCGCTGCACCATGCACTTCGCCGAGGGCGGCTATGACGGCCACCTGCGGCTGATGCACCGCACCACGGTGGCCGGCGACGCGCCGGTCTGAGGGGCTCATGAGCGACGTCGACCCCTTCTTCGCGATCTCGATCTCGTCCCTGGCCCAGCGGATGAAGGCCGAGGGCAAGAGCATCGTCCACATGGAGTTCGGCCAGCCGTCCACCGGCGCGCCCGCCGCCGCCATCGCCGCGGCCCATCGCGTGCTCGACACCGACGCCCTGGGCTACTGGGAAAGCCACCCGCTGAAACAGCGGATCGCCCAGCACTATCTGGAGACCTACGGCGTCACGGTGCGGCCCTCGCAACTGACCATGACCTGCGGCGCGAGCCCGGCCCTGGTGGCGGGCCTGGCCGCGGCGTTCAGGCCCGGCGACGTCATCGCCATGGCCCGGCCCGGCTACGTCTCCTATCGCAACACCGTCCGCGCGCTCAACCTGACGCCGCTGGAGATCGCCTGCGGGCCGCAGACGCGCTTCCAGCTGACGGCCCAGGCGCTGGCTGCGCTCGACCCCGCGCCGGCCGGCGTGATCCTCGCCAGCCCCGCCAATCCCACCGGCTCGATCATCCCGGCTGAGGACCTGAAGGCCATTGTCGAGGTCTGCCGGGCGCGCGGCATCCGCATCATCTCCGACGAGATCTACCATGGGCTTACCTTCGGCGAGCCGACGCCCTCGATCCTGGAGTTCGAGCCCAACGCCATCGTCGTGAACAGCTTCTCGAAGTACTTCAGCATGCCCGGCTGGCGCTTGGGCTGGCTGCTGGCGCCGCCGGACCTGGCGGCCCGCGCGGCCGGGCACGCCGGAGTGCTGTTCCTGACCGCGCCGGCCCTGTCGCAGCATGCGGCCCTGGCCGCCATGGATTGCCGCGAGGAGCTGGACGGCCATCTCATCACCTATCGCAACAACCGCCGGCTGCTGCTGGACGCCCTGCCGGCGCTCGGCCTCGACAAGATCGCCCCGCCGGACGGCGCCTTCTACATCTACGCCGACGTGGGCGCGCTCACCTCCGACAGCCTGGCGTTCTGCAAGGAACTGCTGATTGACACCGGCGTGGCCACCGCGCCCGGCGTCGACTTCGATCCCGTCGAAGGCCACCGCTTCATCCGCATCAGCTTCGCGGTCTCGACCCCGCAGGTGGAGGACGCCATCGCCCGGATGATCCCCTGGTTCGCCGCCCAGCGGGCCAAGGCCGCCGCGGCCTAGGCCGGCCGCTTTCGGGGCGCCTTTTTCGCGCTCGGCGCCGGGGGCTTGCAGATGGCCGCGTGGATCTGCGCGGTCAGGTCGTTGTTCAGCTCCAGCAGCCTGTGCACATCGTCCTGGATCTTCAGGAGGGCCTCGGCGTCCTTGTAGGTCTGCAGCGCCTGCTTGTCGGAGGCCGCAGCGGAGACCTTCTGGCCGACCATGATCACCGACAGCAGCACCAGCTGCAGGAAGGTCTGGGCGATCCAGGCGACCAGGGTCGCGGTCCCGCCCTGGATCGCCTGGGGCAGGCTGATCAGCGCCAGCGCCGCGAAGGCGTAGGCGCACCACATGGTGCCGACCATGTTGGTGATCACGATCGCGATCTTGCCGTTCAGGCTGCTCAGCTCGGCCTTGGTGGTGTGCGGGCCGGCCAGCGCCCGCTCGGCGATGCGCGGGTGCGGCGTGTGCGGGGCGGTCATGGCGCGGGGTCTCCTTAAGGCGTGGCGGGCGTGCGGTAGATGACGCCGCCCTTCATGACGAAACGGACGGACTTGAGCGCGGCGATGTCCTTGGTCGGGTCGCCGGCGACGGCGGCGAGGTCGGCGACGTAGCCGGGCTTGATCTGGCCCAGGCTGGTCGCGCGGCCCAGGATCGCGGCGTTGGTTTCGGTGGCGGCGGTCAGCGCCTGGATGGGGGTCATCCCGTCCTTCACCATCCAGGCGATCTCGCGCCAGCTTTCGCCGTGCGGGAAGACGCCCACGTCGCTGCCCGCGCCGATCGTTACGCCCACGCTGAGCGCCAGGCGAAAGGCATGCTCGGCGGCCAGGATGCCGGGTGTCGGCGGGCCCTTGCCGGGAACGTAGTGCTGGAAGTAGATCGAGGTCGCCTCGGGCGCAGTGAGCGTGGGGATGTAGGCGACGCCCTTGGCCTTCATCAGCCGGAAGGTGGCCTCCGAGGCGCCGTAGCCGTGCTCGATGGTGTCGACGCCGGCGTTCACCGCATTGCGGATGCCCTCGTCGCTGGCGGCGTGGACGGCGACCGGGCGGCCGGACGCGTGGGCCACCTGCACCGCGGCCTCCATCTCCTTTTGCGTCAGCGTCGGCCGCGTCGAGCCGTCGGGGCCGGTACGGTAGTCGGCGTAGAGCTTGATCCAGTCCGCGCCCAGGGCGCCCTGTTCGCGCACGGCGGCGACCATCTGCGCCTCGCCTGAGACCTCCTGCGCCCCCTGCGGCAGGTCGAGGTCCGCGCGCCAGCCTTTCTTCGGCCCATAGCTGCCGGTGGCCACGATCGCGCGGGTGGCCACGAACAGGCGCGGGCCCGCCACGATGCCTTCGTCGATGGCGCGCTTCAGCTGCACGTCGGCGTCGCCGGCGCCCTCGGTGCCCAGGTCGCGCTCGGTGGTGAAGCCGCTCATCAGGGTCCGCGTCGCGTCGCGGCCGGCGCGCAGGACGCGGTAGGTCGGCGCCTCCTTCAGCACCTGATCGTCCCAGACCACCTCGTTGTAGGCGTGCAGCAGCAGGTGGGAGTGCAGCTCGATCAGGCCGGGGATCAGGGTCGCGCCGGGCAAGGCGACGGTCTGGGCGCCGGCGCCGGCCTTCACAGCGCCCTTCGGACCGACCGCGGCGATCCTGTCGCCCTCGACGGCGACCACCCAGCCGGCGTGAGGCGCGGCCTCGCCCGGCGTCCACACCGCGTCAGGCTCCAGCAGGTAGCGCGCCGGCTCCGCGGCGTGTCCCGCCCCCGCGAGCACCATGGCCATGATAGACCCCAATAGGACTCGGAGAACCATTATTGACTCCAGAATAGGGAGTGATAGGGAATTATAAGGAACATCCACGAGAGGCCCGACTCCCCATGTCGGAAGAAGTCTACACCGTCGAACAGTTCGCCGAACGGCTGAAGCTGCACCCCAAGACCGTGCTGCGATTCATCCGCGACGGGCGGTTGCGGGCGGTCAAGGTCGGCAAATCCTATCGCATCCTGCGCACCGAGATGGAGGCGATGACCGGCTTCACGCCCGGCGTCTATCAGGTCGGGGGCCCGGAGCTCGAGGCCCTGATCGGCCGCCGCGCGGCGGCCTCGAGTGTCCGCGTAACCAGCATCGTCGACTTCACCCAGGTCACGCCCGAGCGCGCGCAATACCTGGCGCGCACCCTGCCCAGCCTGCGGACCGGGCAACCGACCAGGTCCGACCTGATGAACCTCAGCGTGGCCTACGACCCGGCGACGCGCGGCCTGAAGATCGTGATCGTCGGCTCGCCGGCCGACACCGCCGCGATGCTGAAGATGATCGACGTCCTGGCCGAAGAGCGCTGACCATGGCCGAGATCTGGAAGACTCCTGCCGCCGGGCAGGCGGTCCTCGACCGCTACGCCCAGTTCCTGGCGCACTGGCCGCAGCCCTGCGAGCAATTGCGCGTGCCCACCACCCAGGGCGAGACCTTCGTCATGGCCAGCGGCAAGGCGGCCGGACCCGCCGTGGTGATGCTGCACGGCTCGGCCTCGAACTCGGTGGTCTGGATGCGCGACGCGGCCGTCCTGGGTGAGCGGTTCCGCGTCTACGCCGTCGACGTGATCGGCGAGCCGGGGCTGAGCGCGCCGTCGCGCCCGCCGCTGGCCTCGCGCGTCTACGCGGGCTGGCTGGACGAGGTGCTGAACGGCCTTGGCGTGACGCGCGCCGCTCTGGTCGGCATCTCGCTGGGCGGTTGGCTGGCGCTGGAATACGCCACGACCCATCCGGAGCGCGTCAGCGCCATGGCCTTGCTCTGCCCAGGCGGGGTCGGGCGCCACAAGAACGTGCTGCTCTGGGCCGCGCCCCTGTTGCTGCTCGGGCCCTGGGGCCGCGCCCGGTTCAGCGAGAGGATCGGCCTGCCGAAGGCCAGCGGCGAGGCGACGCCGCCGATGCAGGCCTTCGCCGCCTTCAACGATGCGATCCATGCAAGCTTCAACGTCCGCCGCGAGCGCCTGCCAGGCTTCAGCGATTCGGCCCTGCAACGCCTGACCATGCCCGTTCTGACCATCCTGGGCGGACGCGACGTGTTCATCGACTCGCCGGGAACCCGCGACCGGCTGGCGGCCAACATCCCCCACGCCGACATCCGCTACCTGCCCGAAGCGAGCCACTTCCTGATGGGTCATACGGCCGAGATCGACGGCTTCCTGCGCCTGGCGCTCGCGCCATGAGTGTCCGTGAGCTGGCCGGGACGCCGGTCTATGTCTGCGCCGATGACGGCCAAAGCCTGGCCGAGGACGCCAACCTCTCTGACCTGATCGGCGAGCTGTACGGTTCGGGTGCGCGGATCGTGGCCGTGCCCCTGGCGCGGCTCGGCCCGGAGTTCCTGCGGCTGGCATCGGGCGTCGCGGGTCACGTGCTGCAGAAGCTGGTGAACTACCGCTTCCAGGTCGCGGTCGTCGGCGACGTGAGCGAAGCCGCCGAAGCCAGCGGCCCGCTGCGCGACTTCATCCGTGAATCCAATCGCGGCCAGACCGTGTGGTTCGTGGGCGACCTGGCGGCGCTGGAAGCGAAGCTCGCCGGCGGCTCTTGACGGCGCCGCCCTGCCTCGGGCTTTTCACCTCCCGCAGCCCGGGAGTTCAAGATGCTTAAGCGTAAGGTCGGTCCGTTCGAGGTCTCCGCCATCGGGCTGGGCTGCATGGGGCTGAGCCACGGCTATGGCCCCGCCGCGCCGCGCGATCAGGCCGAACGCGTGCTGCTGGGCGCGCTGGACGCCGGGTACACCTTCTTCGACACCGCCGCGGTCTATGGGCTCGGCCACAACGAGACCCTCGTGGGCGAGGTGCTGGGCGCGCATCGCGACAAGTTCACGCTCGCGTCCAAGTGCGGCATCACGATCGGCGACGAGCGCGGCATCAACGGCACGCCGGCCAATATCAAGGACACCTGCGAGCGCAGCCTGCGCCGGCTGAAGACCGAGACCATCGACCTCTACTACCTGCATCGCTGGGACCGGAAGGTCCCGATCGAGGACAGTGTCGGCGCGCTCGCCGACCTGGTCACCGAGGGCAAGATCCGAACTATCGGCCTGTCGGAGGTCTCCGCGCCCACCCTGCGCCGCGCCCACGCCACTCACCCGATCACCGCCCTGCAGACCGAATATTCGCCGTGGACCCGCAACCCGGAGATCGCCGTGCTCGACGCCTGCCGCGAGCTTGGGATCACCTTCGTGGCCTTCTCGCCTGTGGGCCGCGGCTTCCTGGCCGGCGGGGCGCGGGACCCCGCGAAATTCCGCGAGGGCGACATGCGCAGCGCCATGCCGCGCTTCCAGGGCGAGGCCTTCGCGGCCAATATGGAGCTCCTGGCCCGCTTCGAGGCCCTGGCGGCCGAGGCTGGCTGCACGCCCGCCCAGCTGTGCCTGGCCTGGTTGATGGCGAAGGACCCGGACATCGTCTCGATCCCCGGCACCACGCGGCCCAAGCACATGCGCGAGAACGCCGGCGCGGCGGAGATCACCCTGTCGTCTGACGTGGTTGCCCGGGTAGACGCCCTGGTGAACGGCGAGACGGTGACCGGCTCGCGCTATCCGCCCGCCATGCAGTCCGCCGTCGACACCGAGCGCATGCCGACAGAAGCCGCCGCCGCCTGAACGACCGGGCGGCGAATTCAACCGTAGGCCGATCTTCAGGGTACGGAGTAACCGCTCAAACGATTACTGAAATGAATCAGGCGTGTGATCGATGAATGACGCCATCCTGAGGTAAATTTGCAATAAAACCTTCATTTGCATCTTCCTGGCTGGGTCCAGAAAACCTGCCCCGCGGACCGGATGGGTCCCCCCGCTTTGCGGGTAGGACGGGGGATAGTCATGAGGCATTCGATCACGCAGGCCCGGCTTTGCGCGCCGCGCACCCATGTGTCGCGCTGGGGTCTCTGCGCCGGCTCCGCCCTAGGCCTGGTGCTGGCGGTGGCCCTGGGCGCGCCGGCCATGGCGGCAGAGGCGGCGGCCGCCGCGGCGGCCGAGGCCGGCCCGGTGCACATCGATCCGGAGAAGCCCGACTTCGGCCGGATGGTCGATGAGCTGGTGGTCACCGGACAGGGCGAAAAGGTCCTCGCGCCGAGCGTGACGCCGCTGGAGACCACGGAGCCGCGGGCGATCATCGACCGCAAGGCCATCGACCAGTTCGTGCCGATCACCGCCGACTACAACCAGATCGTCAATCTGGCGCCCAGCATGGCCGGAACCTCGTTCGGCGGCCCGGGGCTGTTTGAGGCCAAGACCACGCTGCGCGGCTTCAAGGACGGCGAATACAACATCACCTACGACGGCATTCCGTGGGGCGACGCCAACGGCCCGACGCACCACTCGACCTCGTTCTTCCCGTCCTCGACGGTGGGCGCGGTGGTGGTCGACCGCGGTCCGGGCGAGGCCAGCCAGTTGGGCGTCGCCACCTTCGGCGGCTCGATCAACATCTTCTCGCCGGAAGTCTCCGACGAGCGCGGCGGCTCGCAATCGTTCACCGCCGGGTCGTGGAACACCCTGATGTCGGTGACCAAGCTCAACACCGGCGACATCGAGCAGCTGAACGGCGCCCACGTGCTGGTCAATCTGCAGGAGCTGTCGACGGACGGCGCGCTGACCCGCAACAACGCCAAGGCCTACAACCAGCTGATCCGCGGCGTCTTCCCGCTGTTCGGCAGCTGGAAACTGACGGTGCTCGGCACCTGGAACTACACGCGCATCCACACCAACGACAATTTCGGCGCGACGCTCAGCCAGGTGGCGCTCTACGGCAAGAATTTCGCCCTCGACACCAATCCGGCGAACCCGACCTACTACGGCTACAACCTCGTCGTGAAGCACACCTACTTCAACTACGCCAAGCTCACCGGCGACGTGACGCCGGGCACGCACGTCGAGAACACGATCTATTCCTACTACTACAAGAACGACACGGAATCGGCGCTCGACCCGACCCTGTCGGTCAACGACATCGCCACCCGCAACGGCCTGGCAATCACCCCGACGCCCGGCGGCAAGCCGGTCGCCAACGGCCACGTCCCCGGCTACACCAAGCTCAATGTCTACAAGATCTACGGCGACATCCTGCACGTCGATCAGGACCTGCCGTTCGGCAAGATCAAGGCCGGCCTCTGGGCCGAGACCGCCGACACCGGCCCGCGCGCCCGCTACGACTACGATGCGACCGCCAGCAAGATCGGCGGCCCCTATGTGGTCGACTACCGGCAGAAGGTGCTGGCCGGCGTGCCCCAGTGGGTGGAGTACCTGCAGAATTCCGGCTGGCACCAATACGAGCCGTTCGTCGACTTCGAGTGGAAGGCCACCGACGCGCTCACCATCACGCCGGGCATCAAATATGTGCACGAAAAGATCTTCGTGGATTCCGACGTCAACCAGAAGTCTCGCCAGCCGTTCCACGACAGCAAGACCTTCACCAAGACGCTCTATTTCCTGACCGCCAACTACAAGGTTCAGGAGAACCTGTCGGTCTATGCGCAGTACGCCACCGGCTTCCTACTGCCGGATATCTCGGTGACCCAGGTGGTCAATCCGAACCTAAAGGACCTCAACCCGCAGACCTCCACCAACTACCAGGCGGGCGTGGTCTATCGCGCCGGGCGGTTCACGGCGGACGCTGACGTCTACTACATCGACTTCAAGAACAAGCTGCAGACCGTGACCGTGCCGCTGGCCACCGGCGGCACCGAGACCGACAACTTCAACCTCGGCGGCGCCAAGTATCAGGGCGTCGAGGGCCAGGTCAGCTTCAACGCCACCGACAACCTGGTGCTGTTCGCCAATGGCTCGATCAACTCGGCCAAGGCTGAGGGCGCCACCACCACCATCGCCGGCGTGCCGGTGGTGATCACCGGCGGCAAGCAGATCGCCGGCGCGCCGAAGTCCACCGCCGCCCTGGGCGCGCTCTGGAGCGACGAGCACTGGTCGATATCGCTGACCGACAAATACACCGGCGTCTCCTGGGGCGCGGAGGGCGAGCCCGACGCTTACAAGATCCCGGGCTTCAATTCGGCCGACCTGTCGGTGGTCTACAAGTGGGACCGCTACCGGGTCGAAGCGGCGGTCTACAATCTGACCGACAGCCAGAAGGTGGTCTCGGTAAAGCCCGGCAAGACGGTCCCCTACGACCAGTACTACTTCCAGCCCGAGCGGAACTATCAGGTCTCGCTCAAGGTAAACTTCTAGGCGGGATGGGACTGATGATCCGTCAGATCGCGCTCGTCGCCCTGCTGCTGGCTGCCGCGCCGACGCTGGCGTCCGCGCAGGGAAAGCCGGCGGCGACGTCGAAGTTCCTGCAGCCCGGCGACCTCGACCCGGCCCTGGTCCTGCCGCCGCCGCCGAAAGACGACGACCCCGCGGCGGTCGAGGGCCGCGCCGAACTGCATCGGATCGCAGCGGCGCGCACGCCCGAACGCCTCGCCCAGGCTAAGGCCGACGACGAGCTGGAGGACGTCCGCGCTATCGCGGCCCCGCTCGGTCCGGCGTTCAGGCTCGAGCGTTTCCCGGCCACGGCGAAGCTGTTCGCCGATCTGCGCAACGAGGACAGCGTCGCGGCCAAGCAGGCCAAGGCCTACTTCAAGCGCGAGCGGCCGTTCTTCTACGATCGCGCGCTCGACGTCTGCGACGACGCCCACGACAAGGCCAACAGCTATCCGTCGGGCCACGCGACCATGGCCTGGTCGGCCTCGGCGATGCTGGCCAACCTGATGCCCGGCAACGCCCAGGTGATCCTCGCCCACACCACCGACTATGTGGAAAGCCGCCTGATCTGCGGCGTGCACTACCGCAGCGACCTGGAAGCCGGCCATGTGCTGGGTACGGCCCTGGTCGCCAAACTGATGACCAAGCCGGCCTTCACCGCCGAGGTCGAAGCGGCCCGCGCCGAGCTCACGGCGGCGCACATCGCGCCCTAGTCAGCGGTAGGCGCTGGCCTGCAGTTCGAAGAGTTCCGCATATTTGCCGCCGGCCGCCATCAGGGCCTCGTGCGGGCCGAACTCGACGATGCGCCCGCCGTCCAGCACCGCGATGGCGTCGGCCATGCGCACGGTCGAGAAGCGGTGCGAGACCAGCAGCGTCGCGCGTCCCGCCGCCGCGCCGCTGCGGGCCTCGGCGGCGAAGCGTTCGAACATTTCGTGCTCGGCGCTGGCGTCGAGCGCCGCGGCCGGCTCGTCGAACACCACCAGCAGCGGGTTGCCGCGGATCAGCGCGCGGCCCAGCGCCAGCTTCTGCCACTGGCCGCCCGACAGGTCGCGGCCGCCCCACTTCTTGCCCAGCATGACGTCGAGGCCGCCCAGGTCGTCGGCCGACGCGCCGGCCCGGCTAAGGGCCCCGGCCGCCAGCTCGCGCTCGCCGATCCGGGCCAGCTCGCCCACGCCGACGCTCTCGTGCAGCACGACCTCGAGGTTGGAGAAGTCCTGGAAAGCGCCCGAGACCCGGCTGCGCCAGTCGGCCAGGTCGACGTCGGCGAGGTCCTGATCGTCCAGCAGGATGCGGCCGCCCGACGGGCGATAGAAACCGCACAGCAGCTTCACCAGCGTCGACTTGCCCGAGCCGTTCTCGCCGACCAGCGCAATCACCTTGCCCACCGGCAGCTCGAGCGAGATGTCGCTCAGCACCGGCGTCTCGCGATCCGGATAGGCGAAGGTCGCGGCCTCCACCCGCAGCCCGCGGCTGAGCGTGGCCGGCGACGGCGCCTCACCCACGGCGCCCTTGACCGCCTCCTGGGAGAAGTCCACCAGCCAGGTGTAGCGCTCCACCATCGCCATCAGCTGCTGCATGTACCCAGCCAAGGCCAACGCCATGGTCATCTGGAACACCAGCCCGGTGGTCATGGTGGCGGCCAGCACCACGCCGCCGGGGCTGACCTTGCCGGCGGCGGCCTGCACCACCAGCCAGGCGATCGCCCCCACGCAGCCCACGGTGAAGGCCACGTCGCCGAGGCCGGACCAGAGGTTCCCGCCCCAGTTGGCCATCACGTTCGCCCGCGCCGTCTGGGCGGTGATCTGGCGGTAGCGCTCGGCCAGCACCGGCCCCAGGCCGAAGATCCGCAGCTCCTTGCCGGCCACCGGCGAGGTGGCGTGGTTGAAGATGTGGCCGCGCAGCCGCATGGGCTCGGCGCGCGCCTCCTGGGCATCCATGATCAGCTTCTGGGCCTTGCGGCTGGCGATGGCGCGCGGGATGGCGAACAGCGGCAAGAGCGCCAGCCACGGATCGATGCTGATCAGGATGCCGAAGGTTCCCACCAGCATGACGATGATCCGCAGGTTGGTGACCAGGGCCTGCAGCCCGCCGGCCAGCTGCTGGCTGGACTGGCGGATCAGGGCGATCTTGTCGGCGTGGATCGGCCGGTCGGCGTACTCCAGCGTCGGGATCGCGGTGGTCAGGCGGATCAGCTCGGCGTCCAGGTGCAGGCTCACCGTTTCCACCACGCGCGGCGCGAGTTGGGCGTAGGTCAACAGGGCGATCCAGCCCGCGCCGAAGATGCCGGCCAGCCACAAGCCTGACAGCATGGCCTGGTGCGGATCGCCGGACGCGGCGGCCTGCACCACGTGCATGATCTGGTAGGAGCCGTAGAGCCCCAGGATCGCGCCGAGCATCTCGGCGGTGACCGCGGCGGTCAGCACCCAGGGGGCGGCGGCGAAGGCCAGGCCGAACAGGGTCGCGGCGTTGCGGGCGAAGCGGCGGATGGCGCTCAGGGCCTTCATGCCGGTTCTCCCGCGTCGACGAAGCGCTGCGACTGCAGGGTGAACATCTCGGCGTAGCGGCCGCCCTTGGCCATCAGCTCGTCATGGCTGCCGATCTCCAGGGCGCGTCCGTCCTCCAGCACGCAGATGCGGTCGGCGCGGCGCACGGTGGAGAAGCGGTGCGAGATCAGCAGCGTCGTCAGCCCCTTGGTCAGGTCGAGGAAGCGGTCGTAGAGCTCGGCCTCGGCGCGCACGTCGAGGTTGGCGGTGGGCTCGTCGAGGATCAGCACCTTGGCGCCGGCCTCGACCGCGAACAGGGCGCGGGCGAGCGCGATGCGCTGCCACTCCCCGCCGGAAAGGTCGGCGCCGCCGGTGAAGCTGCGCGCCAGCGGCGTGTCCCAGCCCTTCGGCAGGGCCTGGATGCGGTCCAGCACCCCGGCCTTGGCGGCGGCGCGCTCCAGGGCGGCCTGATCGCCGGCGATCGCCACCCCGCCGAAGCCGATGTTGTCGCGTGCGGGCAGGGCGAAGCGCAGGAAGTCCTGGAAGATCGCCGCCACGCGACGCTGCCAGTCGGCGGGCTCGATCTCGCGAAGATCGCGGCCATCGATGCGGACGGCGCCTCCGCTCGGGTCGTAGAGCCGGGCCAACAGCTTCACCACGGTGGTCTTGCCCGCGCCGTTCAGGCCCACCAGCGCCATGGATGTCCCGGCCGGGATCGTCAGGTCGAGGTTGCGCAGCACCGGCGCCTGGCCGCCGGCGTAGGTGAAGCTCACCTTGTCGAAGCGGATGTCCTTGAGCGGGGTCCCGTCCGGCAGGGTCGCGAGCGGCGGGCCGGGCTCGGGCTTGGTCAGCTTCTCCAGTTCGAGGATCGCCGGGATCGCGGCGGCGCCATGGGCGATGATGTAGTCGGCGCCGCCCAAGCTGCCGAGCTGACCGAAGGCGCCCACCGCGCGGAGGTAGACCACCAGCGCCCCCAGGCTGATCACTCCGGTCGCACCGTCCGAGGCCAATAGGCCGTAGACTAGGCCGTTCGCCGCCATCACCGCCACCGACGCCGCCAGCGTGAGGCGAAAGGCGTCGATCTGGCCCTTCCGCTGCTCAGCCAGGCCACCCTTCCAAGCGTCCCGCAGCCGCTCGCCGATCCAACCGCCGATGGCCAGCAGGCGCACGTCCTTGGCCGAGGCCGGCCCCAGCGCCAGCTCGCGGAAATATTCGGCGCGGCGCGTGGCGTCGGTCTTGCCGATCATGGTCTGGGCCTGGCGGACGTAGCTGCGCCGGCTGACCTGCGCGAAGCTCCAGATCACGACGAGCAACAGCGGCGCCGCCCACCAGCGATAGCCGAACAGGAGCGCACCCGCGGCCAAGGCGCCCAGCGTCGAGGCGAGGCGGGTGTTGATCAACTGGGTCACCGCCGCACCCGGGGTGTAGCCGGCCACGCCGATGCCGCCGATCTGCGACAGCAGGTTGGCGACCTTGGGGTCCTCCAGGTGGGCGATGCCCCAGGGCCGGTTGACCGCCGCCATGGCCCGCTGGCGCAGGTTGGAGTCCAGCCGCCAGCCCATGCCGGTGGCCACCGCGGTGCGCAGCCGGGGCGCGATCTGCAACAGCAGCATCAGCCCGCCCCAGGCGCTCAGCGCCCAGATCGTCCGCTGGCCGCTCGGCGAGGCGAACCCGGCGTGGATGGTCGCGGGCAGGGAGCCCACCAGGGCGCCCAAGGCCAGGATCTCGAGCGCCGGCAGGGCGGCGCCGAGCACCAGCAGGGCGCCCACCGCATAGGGCCGCCAGCCGCCGACCACGATCGCCATGCGCAGGCACCGCGTCAGCGGCGCGTTCCACCAGGCGCGCGGGAAACCGAGAAGCTTGTTCAGCATGCCCCCCTCGAACGACGCTGCAGCCGGACGCACTTAGGGCCGCCGGCGCCCGGCGCCAACGCCGTGAATCCTCACAAAATTGTTTCGCTGAGATCGCAGAAAGTGGGTTGTCAGACGGCTCGGTCGGGACCGCCCATGTCGACCGGGCCTGCCGCGCGTGTCAGCCTGCCGTCGCAGAATCGAGGAGAGGTCGCGTGGGTCGATGGTTCCTGGGGGCGGCGCTTTGTCTCCTGATCGCGGGCGCCGCCTGCGCCGCGACTATCCCGTCGGACAAGATCCGGGGCTTCACCAAGGGCGCCACCACCAAGGCTGAGGTCCTGGCAAGCCTCGGCCCGCCCGTGAAGCAGGCCGCCGCGCCGGATGGCAGCTTGAAGCTGCGCTACGATTGGACCTCCCCGCCGACCAGTGATGGCAAGCCGCCGAAGGACCTGATCATCCTCTTCGTGTTCAATGCGGCCGGCCTCTACCAGGGTGTCGAGGTCTATGCGCGGAACGACGACGCCGCCGCAAAACCGGCGGGCGCGCCCACGCCGGCCGACGCGCAGCCGCTGTCAAACCTGCGCGACGAGAATGTCCTGACGCCGTTGCCGACGGGTTTCGGGGTCGGCGCCGAGGGCGACAACGGCCCGCTGCATACGGCTGAGCTCATCCCCGTCGGCGAAACGGTCCAGAACTGGACGCGGATGATCACGCAGCAGACCTTCCGCGGGCATCGAAGCGAGGATCCCTCCAAATGGCCGACCTCGCTGGCTGTGGGCTGGAAGTCGGCCTGCCCGGGCGGGGCGGCTGAAGAAGTCTCCAAGGGCGCCCAGAACGGCTACCCGTCCTCGCTCTGGCGTTACGTCTGCCCGCTCAACCCGGCGACGAAGAAGCCCGAGACCATGTGGATGAAGACGATGAGTGGAGCCGACGCGCTCTACACCGTCCAATACGCCTACCGCCGCGCGCTCAGCGACGACATGGCGACCCAGGCGACGACCTACCTGGCCACGGTTTCGGTCTGCGACACGCGGACCACCGCACACCCCTGTCCGCACTGAAGGGGGTCAGACCATCCCGGACTTGCGCAGCGTCTGGTAGGCCTTGATCACCCGCTGCAGCTTGTTCTCGCCGGAGCGGTCGCCGCCGTTGGCGTCGGGGTGCAGGCGCCGCACCAGCTCGGTGTAGCGGCCGCGGATCTTCGGGCCGTCGGCGTTCACGTCGAGGTCGAGGTCGGCCAGCGCGTTGCGCTCGATCTTGCCCATGTGCCGCTCGGGCTCCGGCGCGGCCTTGCCGCCGTTCTTGCCGAAGATGTTGAAGGGGTCGCGATAGCCCTCGCCCTTGCGGAACTTCGCCGAGAAGGCCGCGGCCTCGCGCGACATCCGGCCGGCCTTCATCTCCCAGGTGGGGCGACCGCCGGTGAACAGCTCGTCCTGCTGGCGGCGTCGGACCTCGCCGTCGCTCATGCCGGCGAAGAAGTTCCAGTTGCGATTGTACTCGGCCGCGTGCGGCTGACAGAACCAGTAGTGCTCGTTCAGCATGTCGCGGGACTTCGGCGCGCGGGCGCTCGCGGCCTTGTTGCAGCCGGGGTGGTCGCAGGCCCGTTCGCCGGGCTTCAGCGCGTTCACGTCCTCGGCGCGCGCGTCCTCCTCCGGCTTCGGCGGGCGGACCCGAATGTCGACGAACCGGGGCTTGTATTGAAACGCGGCGGGCATGGGCCAAGTATGGGGCCGAGATAATCCCTTTCAAGAATTGAAGATCACAGCGATGGGCGCCATATTTGATGCCATCCAAACAAAACTCACATCGGCCTTCGCCCCCACCCGTCTGGAGATCGTCGACGATTCGGCGCGCCACGAGGGGCACGCGGGCGCAAGGCCGGGCGGCGAGAGCCATTTCAACGTGACGATCGAGTCGGCGGCCTTCGCCGGCGCGGCCAAGGTGGCCCGCCAGCGGATGGTCTACCGGACGCTGGCCGAGGAACTGGCGGGGCCGCTGCACGCCCTGTCGATCAAGGCGCTGGCGCCCGGCGAAAGCTGAAGATTTCCCGACGCAGGGCCCTCGAGAAAAATCAGGTCTAGGCCTGACTGCGCTTCAAGGTGCAGAATAAGTGAGAGTGGCCTCCGTTTGTGGCCGACGTTCGAGGGAGCGGTCGATTGAAGACCACGATCACCATCAATGGCGAGGCGAGGGCGCTTGATCTCGACCCGCGCACGACCCTGCTCGACGCCCTGCGCGAGCACCTGGGCCTGCCGGGCACCAAGAAGGGCTGCGACCACGGCCAGTGCGGCGCCTGCACGGTGCTGGTGAACGGTATGCGCATCAACTCGTGCCTGTCGCTGGCGGTGATGCACGACGGCGACGCGGTGACCACCATCGAGGGGATCGGCACGGTCGAGAAACTGGCGCCCATCCAGCAGGCGTTTCTGACCGAGGACGCCTTCCAGTGCGGCTACTGCACGCCCGGCCAGATCTGCTCGGCCATCGGCATGCTGCAGGAAGTCGCCGACAACTGGCCGAGCCAAGAGACCACGGACCTCACCGGCAAGATCAACTTCACCGACGATGAGCTGCGCGAGCGGATGAGCGGGAACATCTGCCGCTGCTCGGCCTATCCGCAGATCGTCGCCGCGATCCGCAGCGTCGCCGGAGACGCCGCATGAGGCCCTTTACCTATGAGCGCGCGGTCGACGCCAAGGCGGCCGTCAAGGCGGCGACCGAGACCCCGAACGCCAAGTTCCTGGCTGGTGGCACCAACCTGCTGGACCTGATGAAGCTGGAGATCGAGACCCCGACCCACCTGATCGACGTGGGCCGCCTGCCCATGGCCGCGATCGAGGAGACCGCCGATGGGGGCTTACGCATCGGCGCCATGGCCACCAACAGCCACGTGGCCGCCGACGCGAAGGTGCGCGCCCGCTATCCGGTGCTGACCCAGGCCATCGTTTCCGGCGGCTCGGGGCAGTTGCGCAACAAGGCGACGACCGCCGGCAACCTGCTGCAGCGGACCCGCTGCGCCTACTTCTACGACACCTCCAAGCCCTGCAATAAGCGCGCGCCCGGCTCGGGCTGCGGCGCCTTGGAGGGCCTCAACCGCAACTCGGCGATCTTCGGCGCCAGCCACGCCTGCATCGCCACGCACCCGTCGGACATGGCGGTGGCCCTGGTGGCGCTGGACGCCAAGGTCGAGGTGCTGTCGCCGTCGGGCGCGGCACGGAGCTTCCCGCTGATGGAACTGCACCGTTTGCCGGCCGAAACGCCGGAGCACGACACCCACCTGATCCCCGGCGAGCTGATCACCGCCGTCGTTCTGCCGCCGCCTCCGGAGGGCGGGCAGACCTATCGCAAGGTGCGTGACCGGGCCTCCTATGCGGCGGGCTTGGCCAGCGTAGCAGTGGCCGGCGGCCGGATCGCGCTGGGCGCCGTAGCGCACAAGCCCTGGCGCGCAGCCGACGCCGAGGCGGCGCTGGCTTCGGGCGCCTCGCCCGCCGAGGCCATCGCGGCGGAACTCGCCAACGCCAGTGAAAACGGCCGAAACGGCTTCAAGATCAATCTGGTAAGGCGCCTGGTTCCGGCCGCCATCGAAGAGGCCCGCAGCAACGGGAGACGCGCATGAGCTCGGTCCTCGACTGGGAAGCCACCCCCAATCCGGTGAAGGAAAACCGCGCCGGCAACATCGGCAAGGCGGTCGACCGTTACGAAGGCCCGCTGAAGGTCACCGGCACGGCGCCCTACGCCTATGAGGTCGAGCCGCCGTCCCCGCCGGCTTACGGCGTCATGCTGTCGGCGCCGATCGCCAAGGGTCGCATCACCGCCATCGACATCAAGGCCGCCGAGGCGTCGCCCGGCGTGCAGCTCGTCTGGACCTACAAGAACAAGCCCGCCCAGGGTCCGCGCCCGGCCCGCTACGACTTCTTCACGCCATCGCCGCGCCCGGCGCTGGAGTCGGAGCAGATCTATTACTTCGGCCAGCAGGTGGCGATCGTGGTCGCCGACACGTTGGAGAACGCCACGGCCGCCGCGGCCCTGGTGAACCTCACCTTCGAGGACGACGCCAAGTCGGTGATCCTGCAGGACCACTATGACGAGGCGGTCCAGCCGCCGGGCGAATCCGACACCGAGATCGGCGACTTCCAGGCCGCCTTCGACGCCGCGCCGGTGACGGTCGACGATGTCTGGAAGACCCCGCTGCAGAACCACTGCCAGATGGAGCCCTGCGCCACGACCGCCTGGTGGGAGGGCGACCAGCTCACCGTCCACACCTCGGTGCAGATGGTGCGGTTCGCCCAGAACTCGCTGGCCGAGACGCTGATGATCCCGGCCAAGAGCGTGCGCCTGCTGACCCGCTACGTGGGCGGCGGCTTCGGCGGCAAGGGCTCGTTCTACGAGGACCTGGTGCTGGCCTCCCTGGCCGCGCGCGAGCTGAAGCGGCCCGTGAAGATCGCCTTCTCGCGGCAGCAGATGATGCACGGCACCGTGCATCGGCCGGCCACCGAGATCCGGGTGCGGCTGGGCGCCAATCCGGACGGGCGGCTGACCGCTATGTCGCTGATGACGGTCACCCACTGCGACCGGCGCGGCAACTTCACCGAGCACGCGTCGAACTTCGCCCGCAACCTCTACGCCGCGCCCAACCGCCTGACCGGCCACCGGCTGATCCGACTCGACCTGCCGGTGGCCAGCGCCATGCGCGCGCCGGGGGAGGCGTCGGGCACGCTGTCGCTCGAAGTGGCCATGGACGAACTGGCCGAGAAGCTCGGGATGGATCCGATGGAGCTGCGGATCCTCAACGAGCCGGAGACCGATCCGGAAACCGGCAAGCCGTTCTCGATACGCCAGCTGGTCCGCTGTATGCGCGAAGGCGCCCAGCAGTTCGGCTGGGACAACCGAAACCCGACTCCGGGGTCCGTGCGGGAGGGCCGCTGGCACATCGGGCTCGGCATGGCCGCCGCCATCCGCGGCAACTTCCTGCTGCCCGCCAAGGCCAGCTTCACGGTCGACGCCGACGGCGTGATCACCGTCAAGCAGGGCATGACTGACATCGGCACCGGCACCTATACGGTGCTGGCCCAGATCGCCGCGGAGACCCTCGGCGTGCCGCTGGGCGACGTGCGCGTGGAGATCGGCGACTCGGAGCTTCCGCCGGCCCCCGGTTCCGGCGGCCAGTTCGGCGCGGCCACCGCCGGTTCGGCGGCGCTCGACGCCGGCATGAACCTCAGGAAGGCCATCGCCGAGATCGCGGTGAACGACGCGGCCTCGCCGCTGTTCGGCGGCCCGTCGGAGGACATCACCTTCCAGGACGGCGTGATCGCCATAGCCAACCGCTCCGAGCGGCTGTCCGAACTGATCCGCCGCAACCGGCCGGAAGGCCTGACCGCCGAGGGCGAGGTGCGCCCGGCGGCCGACGCGGCCAAGTGGAGCTCGCACACCTACGGCGCCCACTTCGTCGAGGTGGCGGTGGATCAGGTGACCGGTGAGGTGCGCACGCGCCGAATGCTGGGCGTGTTCGCCGCCGGCCGGATTCTCAACTGGAAGACCGCGCGCAGCCAGCTCACCGGTGGGATGATCTGGGGCGTCGGCTCGGCGCTTACCGAGGGCAATGCGGTGGACCCCCGCTACGGCTCGCTGATCAACCAGGACCTGGCGGGCTATCTGGTCCCCGTGCAGGCCGACATCGGCGAGCTGGACGCGATCATGCTCGATGAGGTGGACGACAAGGCCAATCCCATGGGTATCAAGGGGGTCGGCGAACTCGGCATCTCCGGCGCGGGCGCCGCGGTGGCCAACGCCATCTACAACGCCATCGGCGTGCGCGTGCGCGACTACCCGATCACCCCCGACAAGACCCTCGCAGCCTTGGCGGCGCAAGGTCGCTAGGGGTCAGGCGCGGTCACAAAACCATATCGGAACCGTAGCGCGGCTGTCGTTTCGGCTGCCTACGCCAACCCCCTGTTTTGACGCCTGCTGCGCCGCAGCACGACGGGGGATTTCCGCATGACCACCAGCAACCGCGCGCGCCTGCTCGCCACCTCGGCCCTGATGACCCTCGTCCTGGCCGGAGGCGCCCATGCGGCGGAGGCCGCGGCCGCCGAGGCCGACGCGACGGCGGTGTCGGAGGTGGTGGTGACCATGGCCAAGGAGACCCGCTCCTCGGTCGAGCTGCCCACCGAGGAGATCCAGAAGGCCCTGCCGGGGATGAACCCGCTGAAGGCCATCCAGACCCTGCCGGGCGTGATCTACGAGACCGCCGACCCGTGGGGCAACAACGAGCAGAACCTGTCGCTGTTCGTGCACGGCTTCTCGACTCAGCAGCTGGGTTACACGCTCGATGGCGCGCCGCTCGGCGACCAGCAGTACGGCAACTACAATGGCCTCTCGGTCTCGCGCGCGATCACCAGCGAGAACGTCGGGCGCGTGAACCTGTCGTCGGGCGCGGGCTCGCTCGGCGTCGCCTCCACCAGCAACCTTGGCGGGGCGATCGAGACCTTCTCGCGCGATCCGTCGGCGACCCGCACCTTCAACGTGCGCGAAACGGTGGGCAGCTATCAGACCACGCGCACCTTCCTGCGCGCCGATAGCGGCGACCTCGGCAACGGCAATTCGGGCTACATCTCCTACATCCACCAGGACCAGAAGGCCTGGGACTTCAACGGCCACCAGCGCGACAACCAAGTGAACTTCAAGTTCGTGCACGACGACACGATGGGCAAGCTCACCGCCTATCTGGACTGGCAGGACAAGGTCGAGCCGAACGAGGACGCCACCGGCTTTGGCAACCAGCAGACCGCCGCGGCCGCCGCCTTCACGCCCTACACGCGCCCGTTCATCTATCCGAACATCGCCGCCTGCACGACGAGCCTGACCGGCGGCCCGGGCACCCCGCCGGTGGCGCAGGGCAACAACTTCTCCAACTGCTTCTCGGCGGCGCAGCGAACCGACGTCTTCGCCTATCTGAAGTACGACTGGAAGGTCGCCTCCAACATCACCTGGTCCAACCAGGCCTACTATCACTACGACTACGGCCGCGGCATCGTGGCCGGGCCGATCAACCAGGCGGGCCTGCCGGGCCTGTTCGCCGGGTATTTCCCGGGCCTCGTGGTGGGCTCCACCACCAGCGCGGCGACGCTGACCAATATCTCCAACCTGTTCGGCGGCTCAGGCAACGAGGTGCGCACCACCGAATACCGCATCAACCGCGGTGGCCTGATTTCGGTGCTCAACTGGCAGCTCGGCGACCATGCCATCGAGGCCGGCGGCTGGATCGAGCACAACGAGCCGGCCCAGCACCGGGTCTGGTATCCGTTCCTGGCCGCCAACAACGACCTGTCGCCCTACGACACGCCCAAGGGACAGTCGGTGTTCACCCAGTACTATCCGCAGTTCTTCACCACCGACGTGCAGTTCCACATCCAGGACCAGTGGCGCATCCAGCCGAACCTGCTGCTGCAGGGCGGGATCAAGGCCAGCCTGCAGAACGCCAACGGCAAGTTCCTGATCAACCAGAAGAATCCCGCGACTGCGGCGGTGCCCGTGGTGTTCCCCTCCGGCCGCATCCGTTCCGACGAGTGGTTCCTGCCGCAGGCGGGCCTGCTGTGGGACGCCACCGAGAACGAGCAGGTGTTCGCCAACGTGCAGAAGAACCTGCGCCAGTTCATCCCCTACGGCGCCGGCTCCAACTTCTACGGCTTCTCACCGTGGAGCCTGGGCACCCAGGCGGCGTTCGAACTGTTCAAGTCGACGGTGCACCCGGAGACCTCCTGGACCTATGAACTGGGCGCGCGCAGCAAGCATCAGCTTGACGGCATGGGCCCGCTCACCTCGTTCGAGGGGCAAGTCAGCGTCTATCACGTGGACTTCCAGAACCGGCTGCTGAACATCGCCCCGTTCAACTTCATCAACCCGGGCCCGGCGATCCTGGCCAATGTGGGCGGGGTCAAGACCAATGGCGTCGACATCGCCGCGACCCTGAACTTCGGTAAGCACTTCCACGTCTACGACGCGCTCTCCTACAACAAGTCGACCTACGCCTCGGACTATCAGAGTGGCACGACGGTGGTGAACGGCGTCACCCAGCCGGTGACCGTGGCCACCGGCGGTAAGTGGGTGCCGCTCACGCCCGACTGGCTGAACAAGACCGTCGCCAGCGTCAACTTCGGTGGGTTCGAGGCTCAGCTGACCGGCGACTACATCGGCCGCCGCTACGTGACCTACCTCAACGACCTGTCGGTGAAGTCGACCTTCATGGTGGGGCTGCAGGCCAGCTACCGCTTCGACATGCCGGCCGACAGCTGGCTGAAGGCCACCAAGGTCAGCGTGAACGTGACCAACCTGAACGACATCAAGGGGATCTCTACGGCCGTCGTCACCGGCAACTCGGGCGGCTATCAGGGCTTCCCGATTCCGCCGAGAATGGTGTTCGTCACACTCGACGGGTCGTTCTAGCCTTCCATATTCGCATGGCCGTTCTGCGAAAATTGCGTCTGACGCGATGTCGGATCGTACCTATCTCGGGCGTCTTGAAGACAGACTTTCATGACTTCGAGGACGGGACGATGAAACTGATATTGCCACTGCTGACGCTGGCGGGCGCCATCACCTTGCTGATCAACAGCGCCGCGGTGGGCAGCCTGGCCTACCTCTAGCCGCTAGGTCTTAGCCGACGACGGCCTTCAGCTCGCCCAGCACGCGGGCCAGATCGCCCTCGCGGAAGGGTTTCTGCAGGACCGGCGAGCCGCGGTCCACCTCGCGCAGCCCCGCGTCCCCATAGCCGGTGGCGAAGGCGAAAGGCCGGCCTTTCTCGCGCAGCAGGTCGGCCAGCGGGAAGATCGGCTGCCCGCCCAGGTTCACATCCAGCACCGCACAGTCGATGCCGCCAGCGTTGACCAGCTCGACAGCCTCGTCCAGTCGCGCGGCGGGGCCGACGACGACGCAACCCAGGTCGCTGAGCATGTCCTCGATCAGCATCGAGACCATCATCTCGTCCTCGACCACGAGCACGCGCAGGCCTTGGAGCTGGGCGGTATCGGTCATTCGGCGGAATCCTGCAGGGTCGAACGGCGCCTGTGATCTTGGGCCTTCGGAAGGATGAGGGGAAGGTGCGCCAGGCGTATCTGTCGAGCTCATGTTGCAGGTTCCCCATTCTCCAAGCTCAACTGAAACGCGAACGCCGTGGCTCAGGTTCCCGAGGGTTCAGCTGTCGTCGCGCGGCGGGGCCGGCCAGATCTGAAGCTGGGTGATCTGATTGCGCTTGCGCGCCAGCACGCCGAACCGCTGCGCATGGAAGGTAAAGGCCTGGCCGACCTCGGGAATGGTCCGCGCTTCATGGATCAACAGGCCGGCGACGGTCACCGCCTCGTCGTCGGGCAGATCCCAGTTCATGGCCCGGTTGAGATCGCGGATGGTCACCGTCCCATCGACGATCACCGAGCCATCGGCCCCCGCCCGCACGCCAGGCAGGGCGACGTCGTGCTCGTCCTCGATCTCGCCGACGATCTCCTCGAGGATGTCCTCCAGCGTGACCAGCCCCTGCAGGGCGCCGTACTCGTCGACCACCAGGGCGAAGTGGGACCGGGCCTTCAGGAAGGCGGCGAGCTGATCCTTCAGGCTGGTGGTTTCCGGGATGAACCACGGCTCGCGGACGATTGCGGCCATGTCGATGGCGTCAATCTTGCCGTCGGCGTCGGCGATCGCCTGCAGGAGGTCCTTGGCGTGAAGGACGCCGACGATGTTTTCCGGATCGTCGCGGTAGAGCGGCAGGCGCGAGTGGCTGCTCTCCAGTGTCGCGGTCAGGATTTCGCGCGGGCTGAGCTCGGCGTCCAGGGTGACGATCTGCTTGCGGTGGACCATCACCTCGGAGACGTCCATCTCCGCCAGGTCCAGCACCCCACCCAGCATGTAGCGGTCGCCGGTCTCCACCAGACCCTCGGCATGGTGATATTCCACCGCCCCGCGGATCTCCTCGTGCGCGGCCAGCACGTCCATCTCCATGTTCAGGCGCAGCCCGACCATCCGCAGGATGCGCCGGACGATCCACTGGATCGTGTAGATGATCGGGCCGGCGACCCGCACCGTCACCAACGCCGGTCCGGACAGCCATCGGGCCACGTCGTCCGAGCGCAGGATGGCCAGGGTCTTGGGCAGCACCTCGACAAACACCAGCACCAGCACCGTCATGATCGCGGTCGCCGCGGCGACGCCCCAGGCCCCTGGGATCGCGCGCGTGATGACCTGCGTGGCGAGGGCCGACGCCAGGATATTGATCAGGCTGTTCCCGAGCAGGATCGCGCCGATCATCGTCTCCTGATCGTTGAGCAGCTGGTTCACCCGGCCGGCCGGGCGGTCGCCGTCGCGCTCCAGCTGGTGCATGCGCGCGCGGCTGGCGCCGGTGAGCGCTGTCTCCGCAGCGGAGAACAGGGCCGAGACCGCCAGCAGGCCGAAGACGATCGGGGCCAGGGCCATGATCGCGCCCATCAGATGGCTCCTTCGCGTTGCAGGAAGGCCGTGACCGCATCGGCGTCCACGTCCTTGGCCACATAGGCGTCGCCCAGTCCGCGGGCGAGGATGAACGTCAGCCGGCCGCCCTCGGCCTTCTTGTCCTGGGCCATGTGGCGCACCAGGCGGGCGGCGTCGAACGGATGGCCCGGGACGGCGTCCAGTGTGGTCGGCAGGCCGGCCGCGGCGATGGCGGCGGCGGCGCGGCTGGCGTCCTGGCTGGGCGCGAACCCCTGCGCGGCGGAGAAGCGGAACGCCAGCGCCTGGCCGGCGGCCACCGCCTCGCCGTG
>Ga0105248_10001383_pt1 | contig 27020 bp, 27 predicted proteins | sample KBSS34metaG_FD_81524 | JGI IMG/M metagenome (GOLD analysis project Ga0105248, IMG submission 81524) | Switchgrass rhizosphere microbial communities from Kellogg Biological Station, Michigan, USA - KBS S3-4 metaG | ecosystem: Host-associated > Plants > Roots > Rhizosphere > Soil | place... | reverse complement strand
CGCCTGATAGATCGGCACCGTGCCGATCGGCACCGGCGAGTTGCGCATGATCCACTCGCGCGTGTCGTGGATGTTGCGGCCGGTGGAGAGGTCCATCACGGTATCCGCGCCCCAGCGGATCGACCACACCATCTTGTCCACTTCGGAGGCGACGTCGGACGCCACCGCCGAATTGCCGATATTGGCGTTGATCTTCACCAGGAAGTTGCGGCCGATCGCCATCGGCTCCGATTCCGGGTGGTTGATGTTGTTGGGGATGATCGCCCGGCCGCGCGCCACTTCGTCGCGCACGAATTCCGGCGTCACGAAATCGGGGATGGCGGCGCCGAAATCCTGCCCGTCGCGGGCCAGCTTCTGCTTCAGCGCGGCGCGGCCCATATTCTCGCGGACGGCGACATATTCCATCTCGGGCGTGATGATGCCCTTCTTGGCATAGTGCATCTGGCTGACGTTCATGCCCGGCTTGGCGCGCAGCACGCGGCCGCGGACATGCGGGAAGGGCGCGACGCCGCCCGAGCGATCCGGCCCGAGCTGGCCGTTATCCTCCGGCTTCACTTCGCGCTGGGTGACTTCCTCCACGTCCCCGCGCGAACGGATCCAGTCGCGGCGCAGCTCGGGCAGGCCGGCCATGATGTCGATGCGGGCGTTGGGATCGGTGTAGGGGCCGGACGTGTCGTACACGCGCACCGGCGGCTCGTTGGCGCTCGGCTCCAGCGCGATCTCGCGCATCGCCACGCTGAGGCCGCTCGCCGTCTGGACATGGATCTTCTTCGAGCCCCGGATCGGGCCGGTCGTCACCTTCAACTCGGTACGGGCGGGAATATCGGCCATCAAAAGTCCTTTCAGGGAAGCACGTCGGCGCGGCCCGTGAAGCCGGCGAGGAACAGCAGGAAACCCAGCACGATCGATACCATCCCCCACAGGGGCGCGGAGGCGGCGAACGGGCGGGCAAGGGCGAGCAGGGGTTGCGGAAAGGCGATCAGCGCCAGCCCCTCTATCGCGGCGATGGCCGCGACGACGGTGACGATCACGCTCAACGGATCGTAGAGGACATGGTGCGCCATCAGCATGGCGGTGCCGATCGCGAAGGCGACCAGCCCCATCAGGAAGACGAGGGCCGGCGAACGCTCCATATCGTCGATCAGCGCGCGCAGCCGGTTGGGCGCCAAGAGCAGGCCCACGCCGGCCGCAAGCCAGTAGAGGCCGATCGCCTCTGCCAGCCGCAACGTCAGCACGGTGAGCGTGTGAACCACGCCGCCTCCTCGTTCGATCGGAAGGGGGGTGCGTAAGCGCTCCCTCCCTCCGCCGGTATCAACCGGATCAGGTTCTACGGGTCGTGGGCTTTAAGCGCCCGCCTCTCAGCCGCGCAACAGCGGCCCCCCGGGGAAGCGTTTACCCTAGTCCCCTCGCAGGGGGGCGGCAAGCCGCTTGTGGTCGGGCGGAAATATCCGGTCCGCGCTGCGTTGGATGCGCAGGAGTAACGAACACGGGAGAGGATCATGCGCAAGACGCAATCGCTGCTCGGCCTCGCGGCCGTGGCGGCGCTGCTGCCGCTGACCGGCTGTGGCGGTTATGACGACGGGCCGAGGGTCTATGGGCCGCCACCGGGCCAGCCTTATTATGCCGAGCAATATTATCGCGAAGGCCCGCGCTACCACGAGCATCGGCTCCGCCAGAACGACACGATCTACGCCGGGCGCGACGGCCGATATTATTGCCGCCGCTCGGATGGGACGACCGGCCTCATCGTCGGCGGAATCGCGGGCGGCGTGCTGGGCAATATCATCGCGCCCGGCGGATCGAAGACGCTCGGCACGCTGCTGGGCGCGGCCGGCGGCGCAGTGGCCGGCAACGCGATCGACCGCGACAACGTTCGCTGCCGCTGAAGGCGCATCGGCATAGTCTGCCCCCGTTCGTCCTGAGCCTGTCGAAGGACGAACGGGGGATATTCACGGCCGGCGCGTGAAATCGCCGAGGCCGCGGTCGGTGCCGCACAGCCGGTCCCACACGCGGAAATAGAGGCCGTAATTGCAGCGATAATCGCTGTGATGGCGCTGGTGATGGCTGGCGGTGATGAGCCAGCGCCCGGCCGCCCCCTCCACCAGCCGGCGGGGGACGATTTCCCAGCCCATATGATTGGTAACGCCCATCACCGTCATGATCGCCAGCACGAGGCCCAGCGCCGCGACATGGATGGGGATCAGCAGCACGAGCGCGGGGATCACGACGGCGCCGGTCAACGCCTCCCACGGGTGGAAGCTCATCGCCGCCCAGGCGGTGGGCGGGCGGCTGGCATGGTGGACGGCATGGGCGATGCGGAACGGGCGCGGCCGGTGCATCCAGCGGTGCGTCCAGTAGAACCAGCTATCGTGCAGCGCGAGGCACAGCAGCACCGACAGCGGCCACCACCAGAGCGGCCATGCGTGAAGGTCCGTATAAACCCGCGTCCAGCCCCGATGCAGCCAGCCCCATGCGAGAATGCCTGCCGGCACGCCGTAGATCGCGGCCGAGGCGAGCGACCACGCCATCTCGCGCCGCATCTGCCGCCCGAGCCCCGCATATAGGCCCGGGTGCCGACGCGCGGTGACGGCGGCGAAAGCACCCGAGACGGCGAGATAACGCACCGCCACGATCAGCGTCATCGCCAGCGCGGAAAGCAGGGCGGCGGAAAGGGCCATGCACCGCTTGTAGCGCCCATCGCCGGTGCTGCGCGACTCCATTGCAGGCGGCGGCGAAGCGGATAGTCTGCAACGGAGCCTCGGGGAGGAACTGGACAGCCGCAGAACGAGCGCCGACACCATCGTCACAACGCATCGCCACAACCATGCCCGATCAACGTCGGTCAAAATCCGTCGTCGTCCGATGAGGGCGTTATTGTTGAATGAAATCACCGGGATTTGACATAGACATGCCTCTTAAATGTCCGATGGAGCCCTATCCGTGTTGCATATTCTTGCCGCACTGCTGCTCATGACCGGCCCCGCAATCGCTGCTCCCGTCGAATCCGACATATCGGCCCCCGGACCATCCGGCCCGCTGAAAGGCACGATGCTGTCGCCGCAAGGCGGGGCAGCCCCCGTGGTGCTGATGATTCCGGGATCGGGGCCAACCGATCGCGACGGAAACAACAATGCCGGCCTGAAGGCAGCGTCGCTGAAACTCCTCGCGGAAGGGCTCGCGGCGCAGGGGATCGCGACGGTTCGTATCGACAAGCGCGGCATGTATGCCAGCGCGGCGGCCACGCCGGATGCCAATGCCGTCACGATCGATGATTATGCCCATGATGTCCACGCGATCCCGCCAAGTTGATCGCGACATTCCACAAGCCCACCCTCATTTTGCAGGGGGAGCGCGACATTCAGGTCAGCGTAGCGGACGCCCAGCGCCTCAAAGCCGGGAACCCGAACGCCCAGCTCGTCCTGCTTCCCGATACCAACCACGTGCTGAAGAGCGTCACGTCGGACGCGCGGAACGCCAATATCGCTACGTATTTTGATCCCGCGCTCCCGCTGGCTCCGGGCGTCGTCACCAGCATCGCAGGCTTTGTTAAAGCCTCCGGTCGATAAGCCGCCCCCAGCTGCACGCCGCCATGGCCCGCCACCGGAACCATTCCGTTGCCTGCCCGAGGGGTGACGCCATGGGCTTCAGCAGCTAGGCCTGGGTGATGGAGCGGCCACGCCAGTGTGACCTTGCGATCGTCGGCGGCGGGCTGGCCGGGGGCCTCATCGCGCTCGCGCTGGCGAAGAGCCGCCCCGACGCCCGCGTGCTGCTGGTCGAGGGCGGCGACAGCCTCGGCGGCAACCATGTCTGGTCCTTCTTCGAAAGCGATGTCGCGCCCGATGACCGGCCGCTGCTGGTGCCGCTCGTCGCGCACTGGTGGGATGGGCATGACGTCGCCTTCCCCGCCCACCGGCGAACGCTCGCCGGGCGCTACCACAGCATCACCTCCGAGCGTTTCGACGCGGTCCTGCGCCGCACGCTGCCGGCCGAGCGCATCCTGACCGGCCGCCGCGCCATCGGTGTGGGGCCTCGCGCGGTCGTGCTGGCGGACGGCACGCGCATCGAGGCCCAGGGCGTGATCGACGCGCGCGGGCCGGGCGATCTCGGTCAGCTCGATCTCGGCTGGCAGCTGTTCGTCGGCCAGATGCTCCGGCTGGAGGCGCCGCACGGGCTCACCCGCCCGGTGGTGATGGACGCCACCGTGGAGCAGATCGGCGGCTATCGCTTCGTCTATCTCCTGCCCTTCGGCCCGGACCGATTGTTCGTCGAGGACACTTATTACAGCGACTCCCCCGCCATCGATCGCCCCGCGCTCGCCCGCCGCATCGCCGGCTACGCCGCCGGCAAGGGCTGGCACATCGCCGGGATCGAGCGGGAGGAGCAGGGCGCGCTCCCCGTCGTACTGGGCGGCGATTTCGGGGGCTATTGGCAGTCGGGCGGGCACAATGTCGCCAAGGCGGGGTTGCGCGCCGGGCTGTTCCACCCGACCACCGGCTTCTCCCTGCCCGATGCGGCACGCACCGCGCGGCTGGTGGCGGGGCTGGCCGACTGGTCTGCCCCCGCACTGCACGATGCACTGCACAAATCCGCCCGCGCGGCGTGGGAGGAGCGGGGTTTCTACCGTCTTCTCAACAGGATGCTGTTTCACGCGGCGACGCCTGCCGAGCGTTACCGCGTCCTCCAGCGATTCTATCGGCTGGACGAATCCCTGATTGCGCGCTTTTACGCAGGGTGCTCGACAACGTGGGACAAGGCCCGGATCGTTGCAGGGCGCCCGCCCGTGCCCATCGGCCGGGCACTGAAGGCGGCGGCCGGCTTGAGGGGTATGCAGGGCAGATGAAGACGGCGGCGGTGATCGGGGCAGGGTTTGGTGGGCTGGCGCTCGGCATCCGCCTGCAATCGGCGGGCATCGCCACCACCATCGTGGAAGCGAGGGACAAGCCCGGCGGCCGCGCCTACCAGTGGCAGCGCGACGGCTTCACCTTCGATGCCGGCCCCACCGTCATCACCGATCCGGATTGCCTCGCCGATCTCTGGCGCCTCTCCGGCCGGGACATGGCCGAGGATGTGGAGCTGCTGCCCGTCTCGCCCTTCTACAAGCTGATGTGGCCGGACGGCACCAGCTTCGATTACACCAACGACGACACCGCGCTCACCCGCCAGATCGCCGCGCTGAACCCGGAGGACGTGGTCGGCTACCGGCGCTTCCTCGAATATTCGGGCGAGGTCTACAAGCAGGGCTATGAGAAGCTCGGCCACGCGGCCTTCCTCGATTTCGGATCGATGGTGAAGGCGGCGCCCCAGCTCCTGAAAAGTCAGGCGTGGCGCTCGGTCTATTCCATCGTGTCGTCCTTCGTGAAGGACGAGCATCTGCGGCAGGCGCTCAGCTTCCACACGCTGCTGGTGGGCGGCAACCCGATGACAACGAGCGCGATCTACACGCTCATCCACACGCTGGAGCGCAAAGGCGGCGTCTGGTTCCCGCGCGGCGGCACCCATGCGCTGGTGCAGGCGATGGCGGCGCAGTTCGAGCGGCTGGGCGGCACGCTGCGCCTCGGCGATCCGGTGGCGGGAATCGATATGCTGGGCGATCGTGTGACCGGCCTTTCCTGCCGCAGCGGCTGGAGCGCGCCGTTCGATGCCGTCGCCTCCAATGCCGATATCATGCACAGCTATCGCGATCTGCTCGGCCATTCGCGGCGTGGCGAGCGGGCGGCGCGCGCGCTGGAAGACAAGCGCTTCTCGCCCTCGCTGTTCCTCGTGCATTTCGGCATCCGGGGCACCTTCCCCGGCATTCCGCATCATTCGGTGCTGTTCGGCCCGCGCTACAAGGGGCTGCTGACCGACATCTACGATCATGGCGTGCTGTCGCGCGATTTCTCGCTCTACCTGCACCACCCGACCGTCACCGATCCGTCGCTGGCGCCGGAGGGCTGCTCCACCTTCTATGCGCTGGCGCCCGTGCCGCATCTCGGCAAGCTGCCGATCGACTGGGCGGATATCGGCCCGCTCTATGCCGATCGCATCCTCGATCATCTCGACGCGCGGCTGATTCCCGGCCTGCGCGAGCGGCTGGTGACGAGCTTCCACTATACGCCGATGGACTTCGCCACCGATCTCCACGCGCATATGGGCTCGGCCTTCAGCCTGGAGCCGCTGCTGACGCAATCGGCCTTCTTCCGCGTCCACAATCGCGACGATCGCATCCCCAACCTCTATTTCGTCGGCGCCGGCACGCATCCGGGCGCGGGCATCCCCGGTGTCGTCGCCTCCGCACGGGCGACCTCCGCGCTGATGCTCGACGATCTCCGCCGCTCCTGAAAGGCTGAAGAATCATGAAGCGTCTCGCCGTCTATTGCGGTTCGGCCACCCCGGCGGACCCGGCCTATATCGAGTGCGCCCGGCAGGTGGGCCGCGCCTTTGCGGAGCGCGGCATCGGGCTTGTCTATGGCGGCGGGCGGCTGGGGCTGATGGGTGCCGTGGCCGATGCCGTGCTGGAAGGCGGGGGCGAGGTGATCGGCGTGATCCCCACGGCGCTGATGCACGCCGAGGTGGCGCATCAGGGGCTCACCGAGCTGCACGTCGTCGAGACGATGCACCAGCGGAAGCAGCTCTTCACCGATCTCTCGGACGGTTTCGTCACCATCCCCGGCGGCACCGGCACGATGGACGAATTGTGGGAGGCGATGAGCTGGGCGCAGCTCGGCTATCATGCGAAGCCGGTGGGGCTGCTCAACGTGGCGGGCTATTATGACGACCTGCTCGCATTCTGGGGGAAGATGGGCGAGGTGGGCTTCGTGCGGCCGCAGCATCAGGGGCTGCTGATCGCCGGCGACGATCTGCACGATCTGCTGGCGCGGATGGCCGCCTATCAGCCGCATCGCACCATCCTGACGATGAAGGCCTCGGATTTGTGAGCCTCGACCGGGCGGCCCTCGTCGCCCATGCGCGGGAGACGATCGCGCGCGGCTCGCAATCCTTCGCGGCCGCCTCACGCCTGTTCGATCCCGCCACGCGGGAGCGGGCGCAGCTGCTCTATGCGTGGTGCCGCGCCTGCGACGATATCGCGGACGGACAGGAACTCGGCCACGGGATGCGGCCGGTGACGGATGCGGAAGCCCGGCTCGCGAGGATGCGCACGCTGACGGCGCTGGCGCTGGCGGGTGGGGCGACGGGCGATCCCGCCTTCGATGCGCTGGGCGTGGTCGCCGCCGAGACGGGGCTGCCCGCGCGCTATCCGCATGATCTGATCGAAGGCTTCGCGCTCGATGCGCAGGGCTGGCGGCCACGGAACGAGGACGATCTGCTCCGCTATTGCTACCATGTGGCGGGCAGCGTCGGCTGCATGATGGCGGTGCTGATGGGGGTCGATCCCGCGGACGAGGCGACGCTGGACCGCGCCTGCGATCTCGGCATCGCTTTCCAGCTCGCCAATATCGCCCGCGACATCGCCGAGGATGCCGGGGCAGGGCGCTGCTACCTGCCGGCCGACTGGCTGGCGGAGCTGGGCATCCCGGCCGGCGAGCATGTCGCGCCCGCCTATCGCGCGCGGCTCACCCGCCTTGCCCGGCGCCTCACCGATCAGGCCGCGCGCTACGCCGCCTCGGCGCGGACGGGGGCGGCGAAGCTCTCCTTCCGGTCGGCCTGGGCGGTGCTGGCGGCGGCGGGCATCTATGGCGGCATCGCCCGCGAGGTCGCCCGGCGCGGCGGGCGGGCGTGGGATCGCCGCGTTTCGACGGGGAAGGCGGCAAAGCTCGGCTGGATGCTCATCGCGACCGGGCAGGCGGCACGGCGGCACAGCCTGCCCGACACCCCCCGCGATGGCCTGTGGACGAGGCCGCGGGGCGCTTTCACCACCTCGTTACCCCGGGCTTGACCCGGGGTCCTGCTTCTTTTGGGTCGTGCCAGCCGCCAAACCCCCAAGGGCACCGCCGCCCCCCAAAGCCCGGCAACCGCCCGAGTCTCACCGTCTGGCTTGAAGACGGACCACGCGTCGGCCGCACCCCTTTTGTCGGGAGCAGCTTTGCCTCTCCTCACAGCACCCGCGTGTCTGCAAATCTACAACACCTCCCCGGCAAGGGGAGGGGGTGTCGGCAAGCGCGAGACCTGCTCCCGATCCCACGGCCTTCCGTCCCCCGTTCATCCCGAACGAAATCGAGGGAGTGGAGGCAGGCGCGGCATTTGGAGCACGTCCCTCGACTTCGCTCGGGATGGACGGAGGGAGAGGAGAGGAGCGGAAACGGGAAAAGGGAAATAGGTGGGGACGTCTGCGTAGCGCACCGGCTGCCCCACGTCCTCCCGCTCCCGGCGTCACGTCCGGTCCGCCCGCGCGGCGTAGCAGCCATATTTGGCGAAATGGATGTGGACATAAACCGTCTCCGGCCGCTCCAGCAGTGCGTCCAGCATCGGCTCAACTTCGCGGCCATCGACGAGATCGGCGGCGACGATCATCCCGTCCTCGTTGAACGCCCGCAACGACAGGATGCGCGAGCGGATCTGCTCCGGCACCTCGCCCACCGCCGGCACGGCCCGCACCGCATTCCGGCGGACATAGATGGCATGGCGCGAGCGGAAGGGGCTGTCGGCGGGCTGGTGCTCGTAATTGACCAGCAGCAGTTCCTCACCCGGCTCAGCATCGACCAGACTTGCCCGGCAGGGATAAGCCCCCGGTGCGTCGGCGACGACCAGGCGCGCCCCGCATTCGGCCAGCGCCGCTTCATCCAGGGAAAACAGGGGCGCGAAGGGCTCTGGATCGAGCGCGCTGATACGGAAGGCCATGATGCGAATCTCCTGTCGGGAGACACAGGCCTAATCCCTTCCGGCCGCCTGCGCGTCCCGCGCCTTGCTCTCGAAACGGGGCGCCCGCGTCGCCCCCTGCCGCCGCAGCTTCGCCTTCAACGCCTCGGCGGGGCGCGCGATCAGGAAGCCGAAGCTTACCGTGCCTTCCTTCGTCTCGACGGCATGGTGCAGCCGGTGCGCCTGGATGATCCGCTTCATATAGCCCGAGCGCGCGACATAACGGTGTGGCAGACGCTTGTGGACGATCCAGTCGTGGAAGCCGAAATAGATCGCCCCATAGGCCGCGATCCCCGCCCCGATCCATGTGCAGCCCGGCCACCAGCCGAGTCGCTCTCCGCCCGCCAGCAGCAGGATCGAGGGCAACGCGAAGATCGCCGCATAGAGATCGTTCGCCTCGAACGCCCCGGCACGCGGCCGGTGGTGGCTCGCATGGAGGAACCAGCCGGGGCCGTGCATCACCCAGCGGTGCGCCGCATAAGCTACCCCCTCCATCGCGGCGATGGTGACAAGCAGCAGGGGCAGGCCGTAAAGCGGGTTCACCCCTTGATCCTATAGCCCCGGCCGCCACGAATCGAGCGCGTTCAGCGCAGGCTCATCGGCAAGGGCGATGAGCGGAACCATGAAAAAGCCCCTCCTCACCATCGCTTTCGTCGGCGTCGCCGCCTCGCTGCTGGCGGGCTGCGCCACGCCCGAATCCCGCGTGCGCGACAAGCTGGTTGCCGCCGGCGTGAAGCCGCCGATGGCCGCCTGCCTTGCCGACAAGCTGGTCCACAAGCTGAGCTATGCCGAGCTGAAGGAACTGGCCCGCGTGGCCAACATGCCGAGCGATCATCCCGGCCATCTGAGCTTCGGCGAACTGAGCGAGCGCCTCGCCGCGCTGAATAATCCGCATATCGTGCACGTTGTGACGCGCGCGGGGCTGGGCTGCGCCATCGCAGGGTGATAGGGGCCTCGCCCAAGCGGATTTGGCGCGGGATTTACGTTCGCGTCAATTGCCGTTAACGGAAACCTAGTAAGACGGGAACCGCCCTCCATGAACATCCATGAATATCAGGCCAAGGAACTGCTCGCGAAGTTTGGCGTCGCGGTGCCGGCGGGTCATGCCGCGATGTCGGTGGAAGAGGCGGTTACCGCCGCCGGCAAGCTGCCTGGGCCGCTTTATGTCGTGAAGGCCCAGATCCACGCCGGTGGCCGCGGCAAGGGCAAGTTCAAGGAACTGCCGGCCGAAGCCAAGGGCGGCGTCCGCCTGACGAAGAGCCTCGACGAAGTGCGCGCCGCCGCGACCGAGATGCTCGGCAACACGCTGGTGACGATCCAGACCGGCGAGGCCGGCAAGCAGGTGAACCGCCTCTACGTCACCGACGGTGCGGACATCGCCAAGGAATATTACCTCTCGATGCTGGTCGATCGCGCGACCGGCCGCATCGCCATGGTCGTCTCGACCGAGGGCGGCATGGACATCGAGACGGTGGCGCATGACACCCCCGAGAAGATCCAGACGATCACCATCGATCCGGCCGAAGGCTTCATGCCGCACCACGGCCGCGCGGTGGCCTTCGCGCTGAAGCTGTCGGGCGATCTCGCCAAGCAGGCGCAGAAGCTCGCTTCGCAGCTCTATGACGCCTTCCTCGCCACCGACATGTCGATGCTGGAAGTGAACCCGCTCGTCGAGACGGTGGACGGCAAGCTGCTCGTCCTCGACGCGAAGGTGTCGTTCGATTCGAACGCCCTCTTCCGCCACAAGGACATCCTCGAGCTGCGCGACATCACCGAGGAAGATCCGGCCGAGGTGGAAGCCTCGAAGTACGACCTCGCCTACATCAAGCTCGACGGCAACATCGGCTGCATGGTGAACGGCGCGGGCCTCGCCATGGCGACGATGGACATCATCAAGCTCAACGGCGCGTTCCCGGCCAACTTCCTCGACGTCGGCGGCGGCGCTTCGAAGGAGAAGGTGACCGAGGCGTTCAAGATCATCCTGAGCGATTCGGCCGTGAAGGGCATTCTCGTCAACATCTTCGGCGGCATCATGCGCTGCGACATCATCGCGGAAGGCATCATCGCGGCGGCGAAGGAAGTGAACCTCTCGGTGCCGCTCGTCGTGCGCCTCGAGGGCACCAACGTGGCGCAGGGCAAGCAGATCCTGGGCGCTTCGGGCCTGCCGATCGTGGCGGCCGACGATCTGGGCGATGCCGCCCGCAAGATCGTCGCCGAGGTGAAGCAGGCGGCCTGAGGCCATAAACGCCCGGCCGCCCATCAGAATACCAAGGAGGGAAACATGAAGGTTCTCGTCCCCGTAAAGCGGGTGATCGATTACAACGTGAAGCCGCGGGTGAAGATGGACGGCACGGGCGTTGACCTGACGAACGTCAAGATGTCGATGAACCCGTTCGACGAGATCGCGGTCGAGGAAGCCATTCGCCTGAAGGAAAAGGGCAAGGCGACCGAGATCGTGGTCGTGTCGGTGGGTCCGCTAAAGGCACAGGAAACGCTCCGGACCGCGCTCGCCATGGGTACGGACCGGGCGATCCTGATCCAGACCGACGAGACGGTGGAGCCGCTCGCGGTCGCCAAGCTGCTGAAGGCGGTGGCGGCCGAGGAGCAGCCCGGCCTGGTCATCCTCGGCAAGCAGGCGATCGACGACGATTCCAACCAGACCGGCCAAATGCTGGCCGCGCTGATGGGCCGTCCGCAGGGCACCTTCGCCTCGAAGGTCGAGGTGGAAGGCGACAGCGTCACCGTCACCCGCGAGGTGGACGGCGGCCTGGAGACGGTGAAGCTGGCGCTGCCGGCGATCGTCACCACCGATCTTCGCCTCAACGAGCCGCGCTATGCGTCGCTGCCCAACATCATGAAGGCCAAGTCCAAGCCGCTCGCCACCAAGGCGCCGGCCGACTACGGCGTGGACATCGCGCCGCGCCTCGAAACACTGAAGGTGTCCGAGCCGGCCAAGCGCCAGGCCGGCATCAAGGTGGCCGACGTGGATGAGCTGGTCGCGAAGCTGAAGGCGCTGGGAGTGGCGGCATGAAGACGCTGGTTTGGGTCGAGCATGAGGGCGGCGCGCTGAAGGACGCCACCCTCTCCACCGTCACCGCCGCCGCGAAGATCGGCGAGGTTCACCTCCTCGTCGCGGGCGAGGGCGTCGGTGCCGTGGCCGAGGCGGCCGCGAAGATCGCGGGCGTCGCCAAGGTGCATGTCGCCGACAGCGCCGCCTACGCCCATGCGCTGCCCGAAGCGGTGGCGCCGCTGGTGGTGGAGCTGATGGCAGGCCATGACGCGTTCGTGGCACCAGCCACCTCCCACGGCAAGAATATCGCGCCGCGCGTCGCCGCGCTGCTCGACGTGATGCAGGTGTCTGACATTCTCTCGGTGGAGGGCGACAAGACCTTCACCCGACCGATCTACGCCGGCAACGCGATCGCGACCGTGAAGTCCAACGACGCCAAGCTGGTCGTGACGGTGCGCACCACCGGCTTCGAGAAGGCGGCGGCGGAAGGCGGCTCGGCGGCTGTCGAGGCGGTTTTGGCTTCGTCGATGGGCGAGGGCTCGGCCTTCGTCGGGCAGGAGATCAGCAAGTCGGAGCGTCCGGAGCTGACCTCGGCCAAGGTGATTGTCTCGGGCGGCCGGGCGCTCGCCAGCGCCGAGAATTTCCATTCGGTGATCGAGCCGCTGGCCGACAAGCTCGGTGCGGCGGTCGGCGCCAGCCGCGCGGCGGTGGACGCGGGCTATGTGCCCAACGACTATCAGGTCGGCCAGACGGGCAAGATCGTGGCGCCGGAAGTCTATATGGCGATCGGCATCTCGGGCGCGATCCAGCACCTCGCCGGCATGAAGGATTCCAAGACCATCATCGCCATCAACAAGGACGAAGACGCCCCCATCTTCCAGGTGGCGGACATCGGCCTTGTCGGCGATCTCTTCCAGATCGTGCCGGAGCTGACCGGCAAGCTCTGATCGCGCCGGGCGTGACGGATAGAAGGGGCGGGGCCGGCCACGGTTCCCGCCCCTTTCCGTTTGGGCGCCCCAACCCTTCCACCGGCCCCCTCCCTCGTCACCCTGAACTTGTTTCAGGGTCCCCTCGCGTCACGCCCCGGCCTCGAATGCGGCGCGAATGGATCCTTCGTCAGGATGACGAAGAGGGGGCGGAGGCCACAAACCGCAGCACCGCGAACCCCAGCATCGCCGACGCCAGCGACCCCACCAGCACGCCGATCTTCACCTCCTCCACCAGCAGCGGATCGCGGAAGGCGAGGCCGCCGATGAACAGGCTCATGGTGAAGCCGATCCCTGCGAGCAGCGCCACGCCGTAAAGCTGCGCCCAGCCCGCGCCCGCCGGCCGCTCGGCGAGGCCCAGCGCCACCGCACCCCGCATCGCGCCGAACACGCCCACCTGCTTGCCGAGGAACAGTCCCAACGCGACAGCGAGCGGCAGCGGTGCCCACAACGGCGCCTCTCCGAACGCCACGCCGGCATTGGCGAAGCCGAACACCGGCAGGATCGCATAGCTCACCCAGGGGGAGAGCAGATGCTCCAGCCTGTCGAGCGGCGCGCGATCATCCTCGCCCATGGGAATGAACATCGCCGCCAGCACGCCCGCCACTGTCGCATGGACGCCCGAGCGCAGCACCGCCGCCCACAGCAGCGCCGCCAGCAGCGCATAGGGCCATAGCGCCCGGATACCACGCCGGTTGAGCAGCCACAGCAGCACCAGCAGCACCGCCGCCGCGCCCAGCGCCGCGAGCTTCAGCCCCTGCGTATAGGCGAGCGCGATGATCGCCACCGCACCGATATCGTCGACGATCGCCACCGTCGTCAGGAACAGCTTGAGCGACGCCGGCGCCCGGCTCCCCACCAGCGCCAGCACGCCGATGGCAAAGGCGATGTCGGTGGCCGAGGGAATCGCCCATCCCCGGATCAGCGCGGGATCGAAGCCCGTCACCGCCAGATAGACCAGCGCCGGCACCACCATCCCCGCCATCGCCGCGATCACCGGCAGGCGCCGCGCGGCGGGCGTGGAGAGATCGCCGGCCAGCACCTCCCGCTTCACCTCCAGCCCGACGAACAGGAAGAAGACGGCCATCAGCCCATCGTTGATCCAATGGAGCAGGCTCATCGGCCCCAGCGCGACGTGCAGTCCATGCTGATAAGCCGGCCCCAGCGGCGAATTGGCGACGACCAGCGCCAGCGCGGCGGCCAGCATCAGCACCACGCCCGGCCCCGCCTCGCCGGATAAATGGCCGCGCACCGCGAGGAAGGATTTGCGGATCATGGAATGGTTGTGGCGGTGGTGGACGTGCTGTTCAACAACAACCGGAGATGCGGGGAGCGATTTCGGCATCTCTACTGCTGCTGTTGTCGCATTGGCCTGCTCACCCCATCACTCACCGTCGTCATCCCCGCGGACGCGGGGATCCATACGCACGGCGGTGGAGACGGATACTGCCTTGCCCCCGCAATCCGACGTTGGGACACACGTCCCGACGTTCAGGCAGGCAGCGCCGTATGCCGCCCCTCGATCGCCGTGCTTATGGATCCCCGCGTCCGCGGGGATGACGAAAGAGGGCGGGGGCGAGCGAAAGTGTTTACCCCCCGCTGCCTCACAGCCGCGCGATCGTCGCCATCGCCGCTGCCGGAGCCCGCACCTTCGCGCCGTTGATGTAGAAGATGAACACATCCCGCGCCGCTTTCGATGCCGGATCGGCGGGCGCGGCCAGTGGGAAGGCATCGCCGTCCTCGCCCTTCGCCCAGCCTCGGGCGACATCCACCCAGCGCGCGATTTCGGCGGGGGTGTAGCCGGTCGGCTCCTCCTCCCGCGCGTTCATCAGCCGGGCGTAGGAGACGGGGCCGCTCGCATCGCCGATGGCCGGAAACTCCGGCGAGTCAGTGTGGACCACCGACACCTCCGCCTTGCGGATCAGCGCGATGAAGGCGGGATCGCGGAAACTCTCGTGCCGCACATCGACCACATGGGTGAGCTTCACCCCATCGCGGCTCTCGGGCAGCAGCTTCAGGAAGGCGCCGAAATCCTCGGGATCGAATGTCTTGGTGGCCATGAACTGCCACAGGATCGGCCCGAGCTTCTCCCCCAGCTCCACGATGCCCTGCCCGAGGAATTTCTCCACCGAGCCTTCTCCCTCCGCCAGCACACGGCGGTTGGTGCAGAAGCGGGAGGCCTTCAGCGCGAAGACGAAGCCCTCCGGCACCGCCTTGGCCCAGGCCGCGAAGGTGGCAGGCTTTTGCGAGCCGTAATAGGTACCGTTCACCTCTATGGCGGTCAGCTTCGAGGCGGCATAGTCCAGCTCGCGGGCGTGCGGCCACTTCTCGGGGAAGAAGGTGCCGCGCCAGGGCTCGTAGGTCCAGCCGCCGATGCCGACCCGGATGCTGCCCGCCATGCCGTCTCTCCCCTCAGAGGATGGAGGGCAGGTCTAACCCCTTCTCGCGTGCGCAGTCGATGGCGATGTCGTAGCCGGCGTCCGCATGGCGCATCACGCCGGTGGCGGGATCGTTCCACAGGACTCGTTCGAGCCGGGCGGCGGCCTCCGCCGTGCCGTCCGCCACGATCACCATGCCGGCGTGCTGCGAATAGCCCATGCCGACGCCGCCGCCATGATGCAGCGACACCCATGTCGCGCCCGACGCGGTGTTGAGCAGCGCGTTGAGCAGCGGCCAGTCGGAGACGGCATCGGTGCCGTCCCGCATCGCCTCCGTCTCGCGGTTGGGGCTGGCGACCGAGCCCGAATCGAGATGATCGCGGCCGATCACCACCGGCGCCTTCAGTTCGCCCCTCGCCACCATCTCGTTGAAGGCAAGGCCGAGCCGGTGCCGATCCCCCAGCCCCACCCAGCAGATGCGCGCGGGCAGGCCCTGAAAGTGGATGCGCTCCCGCGCCATGTCGAGCCAGCGGTGGAGATGCGCATTGTCGGGCAGCAACTCCTTCACCTTGGCGTCGGTTTTGTAGATATCCTCGGGATCGCCCGACAGCGCCGCCCAGCGGAACGGCCCGACGCCCCGGCAGAAGAGCGGACGGATATAAGCGGGCACGAAGCCGGGGAAGGCGAAGGCATCCTCGACGCCCTCATCCTTCGCCACCTGCCGGATATTGTTGCCATAATCGACGGTCGGCACGCCGGCCTTCCAGAAATCGAGCATCGCGCGGACATGGACCGCCATCGAGGCCTTAGCGGCCCGCTCCACCGAGGCGGGGTCGCTCTCGCGTGCGGCGGCCCAGCGGTCGAGCGTCCAGCCCTGCGGCAGATAGCCGTTGAGCGGATCATGGGCGGAGGTCTGGTCCGTCACGAGATCGGGGCGCACGCCGCGCCGCACCAGCTCGGGGTAAACGTCCGCCGCATTGCCCAGGAGGCCCACCGAGACGGGCGTCTTCGCGGTCGTCACGATCTCCAGCGCCTCGTCGAGGCTGCCGGTCATGCGATCGAGATAGCCGGTCTTCAGGCGCATCTCGATCCGGCTCGGCTGGCATTCCACCGCGAGGCAGGAGGCCCCCGCCATCGTCGCCGCCAGCGGCTGCGCGCCGCCCATGCCGCCGAGGCCCGCCGTGAGGATCCAGCGGCCGGAAAGATCGCCGCCATAATGCTGGCGCCCGGCCTCCACGAAGGTCTCGTAGGTGCCCTGCACGATGCCCTGCGTGCCGATGTAGATCCACGATCCGGCGGTCATCTGGCCGTACATCATCAGCCCGGCGCGATCGAGCTCGTGGAAATGCTCCCAGTTCGCCCATTTGGGCACGAGGTTGGAATTGGCGATCAGCACGCGCGGGGCATTCTCATGCGTGCGGAACACGCCCACCGGCTTGCCGGACTGGACGAGGAGGGTCTCATCGCCCTCCAGCCGGCGCAGCGTCTCGACGATACGGTCGAAGCTCTCCCAGTCGCGCGCGGCGCGGCCGATGCCGCCATAGACCACCAGCTCCTGCGGATTCTCCGCCACCCGCGCATCGAGATTATTCATCAGCATCCGCAGCGGCGCTTCGGTGAGCCAGCTTTTCGCGGAAAGCGCGGGGCCGGTCGGCGCCTCGATATGGCGGGCATTGTCGATGCGGGTCATGCAGAGCCTTTCGCGAAGGACAGGGCAGCGGCGAGGATGTTGGCGAGATCGGCGCGGAGCGGGGCGGCATAGCCGACGTCCCACGCGGGCGGCCAATCGGCTTCGGTCGGCAGCCCCGCGGGTTCGCGCAGATAGGCGCGCATGGAGGTTTCCATCTGGATCGCGTGGATGCCGTCGGCCGGGCGGCCATAATGGCGCGTCGTCCATCCGCCCCGGAAGCGGCCGTTGAGCACATGGCTGCGCCCCTCGCAGGCGGCCACCACCGCATCGCTCAGCGCGGGATCGCAGGTGGCGCCATTGTCGGTGCCGACATTCAGCTCGGGCAACTCGCCGTCGAACAGCCGGGGCACGCGGCTGCGGATCGAGTGGCAGTCGTAGAGCACCACGCGCGGATGGATCGCGCGGAGCCGGGCGATCTCGGCCTCGATCGCGGCATGATAGGGCGCGTGGAAGGCTGCGCGGCGGGCCTCGACGTCCGGAGCTTCCCCTTCACGGTAGAGCGGGTCGTTATCGAACGTCTCGGTGGGGCAGAGGCCGGTCGTCGCCTGCCCCGGATAGAGCGAGACGCCGGAGGGATCGCGATTGCAGTCGATCACGCTGCGCGACATGTCCGTCCAGATCAGCGTCGCGTCGACAAGCCCGGTATAGAGCGGGCGGATATGCCAGTCCGCATCGCGGATCGCCCACCAGCGCGAGCGGAAGGCGGGCAGCATGTCGGCGGGGATATCCGTGCCCCCATGCGGGAAGGCGAGGATCAGCGGGCTGTCGCTCCGCTCGACATGCAGCCAGCTCATGCGGAGACTCCCGGCAAGGCCCCCAGGGCTTCGAGCAGGGCGGGGGAGCGGATGAGATCGGTCGCCGCCTCCATGTCGGGCGCCATGTGGCGATCGTCGGTGAGCGTCGGCACGCGGGCGCGGAGCAGCCCCCGCACCGCCTCCACCGGAGCGCTGGAGACGAGCGGTGCATGGAAATCGCAGCCCTGCGCGCCGGCCAGCAGCTCGATGCCCAGCACCGCATCGACATTGGCGGCCATCTCCATCAGCCGCCGCGCGCCATGGGCGGCCATCGAGACATGATCCTCCTGATTGGCGGAGGTCGGGATGGAATCGACGCTGGCGGGCGTCGCGCGCTGCTTGTTCTCGGAAACCAGCGCCGCCGCCGTCACCTGCGGGATCATGAAGCCCGAGTTGAGGCCGGGGCGAGGCGTGAGGAACGCCGGCAGGCCGGAGAGCGCCGGATCGACCAGCATGGCGACGCGCCGCTCGGAGAGGCTGCCGATCTCGCACAGCGCCAAGGCGATCATGTCGGCGGCGAAGGCCACGGGCTCGGCGTGGAAATTGCCGCCCGACAGCGCCTCGTCCGTCTCCGGAAAGATCAGCGGATTGTCGGAGACGCCATTGGCCTCGGTGACGAGCGTGTCCGCCGCCTTGCGCAGCAGATCGAGCACCGCGCCCATCACCTGCGGCTGGCAGCGCAGACAGTACGGATCCTGCACGCGGATATCGTCCACCCGGTGCGAGGCGCGGATGGGCGAGCCCTCCATCATCCGGCGGAGCGCCTCGGCCGTCTCGATCTGGCCCTTATGGCCACGCAGCGCGTGGATGCGGTGATCGAACGGCGCGTCGGAGCCCTTGGCCGCCTCGGTCGAGAGGATGCCGGTGACGAGCGCGGCGCGATAGAGGCGCTCCGCCTCGAACAGGCCGGCCAACGCATAGGCCGTCGAGAATTGCGTGCCGTTGAGGAGGGCGAGGCCTTCCTTCGGCCCCAGCTCCAGCGGCATGAGGCCGGCATCCGACAGCGCCACGGCGGCGGGGAGGCAATCGCCGTTCACCCACATCTCGCCGACGCCGATCATCGCCGCCGTCATGTGCGACAGCGGCGCGAGATCGCCCGACGCCCCTACCGAGCCCTGCGCCGGCACCACCGGGGTGAGGCCCTTGGCCAGCATCGCCTCCAGCAGCTCCACCGTCGCCGGCTTCACGCCCGAGGCGCCGCGCGCGAGGCTGGCGAGCTTCAGCGCCATCATCAGCCGCGCGATCGGCACCGGCATCGGCGCGCCGACGCCCGCCGCGTGGGAGAGCACGATATTGCGCTGGAGCGTGGCGAGATCAGCCGCCTCGATCCGTACCGTGGCGAGCTTCCCGAAGCCGGTGTTGATGCCGTAGACGGGCTGGCCCTTCGCCAGGATGCGCTCCACCGCCGCCGCGCTTTCCTCGATGATCGGGCGGCAGGCGGGATCGAGCTGGGGCGCGGCGCCCTCATAGATGGCGCGCCAGTCCGCAAGCGGGACGGCGCCGGGAATCAGCAGCATAAGCCGTCCTTCACGCGCGAGAACAGGGGGTTGAAGCCGATCCGGTAGACCAGTTCGGCAGGGTCGGAGATATCCCAGATGGCGAGGTCGCACGCCTTGCCGATGTCCAGCGTGCCGATTGCGTCCTGCAGGCCGAGCGCGCGGGCGGCGTTCACCGTCACGCCCCGCAGCGCCTCGGCGACGGTGAGGCGGAAGAGGGTCGCGCCCATGTTGAGCATCAGCAGCAGCGATGTGGTCGGCGAGGTGCCGGGGTTGCAGTCTGTCGCCAACGCAATGGGCACGCCATGCTGGCGGAATAGGTCCACCGGCGGCTGCTTCGTCTCGCGCATGAAGTAGAAGGCGCCGGGCAGCAGCACCGCCACCGTGCCCGCCGCCGCCATCGCCTTCGCATCCGCCTCGTCGGCATATTCGAGATGATCGGCCGACAGCGCGCCATAGTGCGCGGCGAGGCTCGCCCCGTGCAGCGCGGAAAGCTGCTCGGCATGGAGCTTCACCGGCAGGCCCGCGGCGCGCGCGGCGTGCAGCACCCGGCCGGTCTGCGCGGGGGTGAAGCCGATGCCCTCGCAGAAGGCGTCCACCGCATCGGCGAGGCCCACCGCCGCCGGGATCATCGCGTCGCACACCAGATCGACATAGTCGTCGGCGCGGCCGGCATATTCGGGCGGCAGGGCATGGGCACCCAGCAGGGTGGTCGCCACGCGGACCGGCCGCTCCTCGCCGAGCGCGCGGGCGGCGCGGAGCATCTTCAGCTCGTCGTTCACGGTCAGCCCGTAGCCGGATTTCACCTCGATCGTGGTGACGCCCTCGGCCAGCAGCGCATCGAGGCGGGGGAGCGCGCTTTCGACCAGCGCTTCCTCGTCGGCCTCGCGGGTGGCGCGCATGGTGGAGACGATGCCGCCGCCGGCACGCGCGATCTCCTCATAGCTGGCGCCCTCCAGCCGCATCGCCCATTCGTTCGCGCGATCGCCGGCATGGACGAGATGGGTATGGCAGTCGATCAGCCCCGGCGTGATCCAGCGGCCATCGCAATCGACCTCCATATCGGCATCGAAATCCGGCGCGCCCTCGGCCGGCCCGGCGTGGAGGATGCGCCCGTCGCGCGCCGCGACCAGCCCGTTTTCGACGATACCAAGCCCATCCCCCCGCATCGTCGCGAGACGCGCGTTGGTCCACAGCGTATCACAGGCAAGGGGCGTATCCGGCATTTGTGTATACAAAAGCATGGGGCCGCCCTAGTGTCCAGCACGGATCAGCGAGGTTCCATGACACTGTGGTTCGAGACGGCGCTGCTGCCGGACGGCTGGGCGCAACGGGTGCGGGTGAGGATCGCGGGCGGGCGGATCGCCTCCGTCGAGTCCGGTGCGGAGGCGGAGGTTGGCGACGTGCGCCACGCCGTCGGCCTGCCGGGGCTGCCGAACCTCCACAGCCACGCTTTCCAGCGCGCCATGGCGGGGCTGGCCGAGGCGCCGGGCGGGGCCGGGCGGGACGATTTCTGGAGCTGGCGCGAGACGATGTACCGCCTCGTCGGCCGCCTCTCGCCCGAGGATGTCGCGGCGGTGGCGGCGCAGGCCTTCATGGAGATGCTGGAGGCGGGCTTCACCCGCGTCGGCGAGTTCCATTATCTCCACCACGATATCGACGGCGCGCCCTATGCCGCGCCCGCCCGCATGGCCGAGGCGGTGGTGGCAGCCTCGGCCGAGACGGGGATCGCGCTCACGCTGCTGCCGGTGTTCTACGCCCATGCCGGCTTCGGCGGCACGGAGCCGAGCCCCGCCCAGCGCCGCTTCATCCACGATCTCGACGGCTTCGCCCGCCTGCGTGACGGCTGCGCTGCGGCATTGAGCGGGTTGGACGGCGCGGTGCTGGGGATCGCGCCACACTCGCTCCGCGCGGTGACGCCGGAGGAACTGGCCGCGCTGCTCGTCATGGCGCCGGAAGGGCCGGTCCATATCCATATCGCCGAACAGATGCCCGAGGTGGAGGGGTGCCTCGCGTGGAGCCGGCAGCGGCCGGTGGCGTGGCTGCTCGATCATGCGCCGGTGGATGCGCGCTGGTGCCTCGTCCATGCGACGCATGTCGATGCGGCGGAGGTGACGGGCATCGCCGCCAGTGGTGCCGTGGTGGGGCTGTGCCCGGTGACGGAGGCGAATCTGGGCGATGGCCTGTTCCCGGCCGGCGAGTTCCTCGATGCGGGCGGGCGGTTCGGCATTGGATCGGATTCGAACGTGCGGATCGATGCGGCCGAGGAATTGCGGCTGCTCGAATATGGCCAGCGGCTCACCCGGCGGCAGCGCAATGTGCTGGCGCGCGACGGCCTGTCGACGGGGCGAACGCTGCTCACCCGCGCACTGGCGGGCGGTGCGCAGGCGCTGGGGGCGGGGCCAGCGGCGCTGATGCCGGGCGCCCCTGCCGATATCGTCGCGCTGCGAGGCGACGGCGAAGGGGCTGCGGGCGATGCGCTGATCGATCGCTGGCTGTTTGCGCAAGGGACCGTCGAGGCGGTGTGGCGCGGCGGCCGTCAGGTGGTGCGCGAGGGGCGTCATGTGGCGCGGGACGCCATCGCCGCGCGCTACCGCGAGACGATGCGGCGCCTTCACTCTGCGACCCCCGCTTGGGCTTCTCCCATCGTCATGCCGGGCTCGACCCGGCATCCAGAGCCGGACAGGCATTGCGAGCCGCTCTGGATGCCGGATCAAGTCCGGCATGACGACTGAAGCAAAGAGTGTCCCTGCCCGGCCGGAACGTCACCAACTCGGCCGAAAGCGCCCTTCGAGACTGTGGTCGCCACCGGGATACCAGAAGCGGCCGAGCGTCACCGGCACCGCGCCGTTCCACGTCCGCCGTTCGACCACCAAACAGGCCTCGCCCGGCTCGAGCCGGAGATGCTCCGCCACCAGCGCATCGGCACCGCGCGCGGTGATGCTGTGGCGCGCCTCCGTCCACGGCACATGGGCGAGCAGCCATTGGCCGGGGCTCACCGGCTCCAGCGGCTGGCGGGCGATGCGGGGCGCCGCCGCGACGTTCACCAGCCGCTCCTCCAGCTGGAACGGCCGCCCATCGGAGAGATGCAGCGCGAGCAGGCGCAGCACCGGCGCGTCGTCCGCCACGCCCAGTTCGCCATGGCCCGGAGCGCCCGCCGGCAGCGTCGCCGCGTCGATCAGCCGATAGCCATAATGGCCGCCCGCGCGGTGGACGGCATCGGCGGCGTCCCAGATCTCGAACACCGGCCGTTCGGTCGCGCGCGGGGTGACGAGCGTGCCGAGCTTGGGCCGCCGCTCCACCAGCCCCTCGGCGGCGAGGCTGCGGATCGCCTTGTGTACCGTCAGCCGCGAGGTGGCGTATTGCGCGGCGAGCCGCTCTTCCGGCGGCACCTGCGTGCCCGCCGGCCAGCGCCCCTCGATGATGGCGAGCGCCAGCGCGCGACGGACCTGGAGCCACAGCGGCCCCTCGCCATCGAGCCGGGGAATGGCGGTGTCGTTCAAGCCGCCAGTCGCCGCTCGATCGCCGTCCACAACTGGTTGACCGCTGCCGACACCGGGGAGCGCGGCGCATAGGCGCCGATCGCGGCGTGGCGGTCCGCCATCTGCTCGGCGGCGCTCGCCATCGGGATCACCGTCCAGTCGGGCTCGGCCTCGATCGCGGCGCGATGCGCGGAGCGGCGGCGATCGACCATGCTGAACACCGGCAGCACCGGCACCGCGCCCTTGTGCATCCGGGCGAGGTGATCGCGCACCTCCTCGAAGGCGCGGCGGGAGAGGGTGGAGGGGATCATCGGCACCACGATGAGATCGGCGGCGCGGATCACCTGATCGCTGGTGTCGCCAAGGCCCGGCGGGCAATCGAGGATGATCCGGTCATGCCCCTTGGCGAGATCCTCCATCACGCGCCGCAGCCGCTTCTTCTTGTCCATCTCGGCGAAGAGCGCGTCGAGGCCGCGAATGGAAGCGTCCGCGCCCAGCAGGTCGAGCCCCGGCGTCGCGGTGGGGACGATCGCCTTCGCCGGATCGAGATCGCGTTCGATCACCTCACGCGCCTCCGCCTTCGCAGCCTGCGTGCCGAGGATGAAGGTGGCGGCGGCCTGCGCGTCCAGATCCCACAGCAGCGTCTTGCGGGCGGATCGTGTGGCGGCGGCCCACGCAAGATTTACCGCCAGAGTCGTCTTACCTACCCCGCCCTTGGCACTGTAAACCGCGATGACTGCCACGCCGCGCCTCCCTTAAAGGACTCGCATAGCGCCAAGTCACGCTTCGCGCATCTCCTTCACGAAGGCCGCGACACGGCGCGTCAATCGTGCCGCCGCTTCGGACAGTCCGCTGGCGGTGCGCTGCATTTCGATCGAGACGGCCGCCGCTTCTTCCATGCTGCGGCTGATCCCGCCGATATTATCCCGTATCTCGGCGCTGGCGGTCGCGGCCTGCCCGGCGCCCTCGGCGATGCTCACCGTCACGATCTGCTGGGCCGCCACCGTCTCGTCCACCGATCGGGCGATGGAATCCACCGTGGCGATCACCGTCTCGATGCCGACATGCCCCGCCACGACCGCGCCGATGGCGGCGTGGACCTCGCCGATATGGCCGGCGATCTGCTCGGCGGCGGCGCGCGTCTGGCCGGCGAGCGAGCGCACCTCGCTCGCCACCACCGCGAAGCCGCGCCCCGCCTCGCCGGCCCGCGCCGCCTCGATGGTGGCGTTGATCGCCAGCAGCCCCGTCTTGGAGGCGAGCGAGCGGATCATCGACAGCACCGTCTCGATCGAGCGCGCCGTCTCTACCAGGCCGGAGGCGCGGGCGCTGCCGGCCGCCACCTGCCCCACCGCATCCTGCGCCACCGTCTTGGCGCGCTCGGTATCGCGGTGCAGCCGGTCAAGCGCCTGCGCCAGCGAGCGGCTGCGATCCGCCACCATCGCCATGCTGTCGCCCGTTTGCACCGCGGCACTGGCGACGGTGGCGGCGGAGGCGTTGATCGAGCGCGCACGCACCGCCGTATTGTCCGCACGGGCGTTGATATCGTTGGCCAGATTGTCCAGCGTTTCGGCGAGGCTCGCCGCCTCCGCCTCGAAACGGCTGGAGGCGCGATCCACCTGATCGAGCCGCTCGGCCTGCCGGCGCATGCTCTCCATCTCGTGGAGGGCCGCCGCGCGCACCAGCGCCTGATTGACGATCACGCCATACAGCCGCCCCTCGCAGGTGAGGATCATCCCCTCGCGACCGCCGGCCTGTGCATAGATTTCCAGCAGATCGGGCAGGCTGGTGGCGATATCCGCCATCGGGCAGGGGCGCACCCTGTCGCCCAGCGTGCCGCCGAAGGCCGGGTTGCGCATCAGCGCATGGCCATAGGGGTTGAACAGGATGCGCCGCACATCCTTCTCGAAAATCGCCCCGATCGGCCGGCCGGCCCCATCCACCACCGGCAGCAGGCGGATATCCGGATGAAGCTGGAACATCTCGATCGCGCTCGCGATGGAGGCGTCGATAGGAACGGCAAGGTCCGCCGTGCCGGGCTCGCACAGCGCGGCGGCGGGCGGCAGATCGGCCATGACGGGATAGGAAAGGGCAGTAGCCATGGCGCCGCTCTAGGCGGACACGGTAAACGCCCCCTTAGAATTTGGTGACAGGCGCGTGACAACCAGTGCCCGCCGCGAAAAGACCGCCCGGCCGGCGCGTCTCTTCAGAAACTATAGCTCACCCCGAAGACGAGCGCGTCATGGCCGCGCTTCTGGCCACCATAGCTATCCTGCCCCGGCCCGGCCCCCGTCCACGCCACCTGCAGATCGAACGGGCCGACCTTTTCGGCGACACCCAGCCGCCAGTCCGCGAAGGTGCGCCCCGGCCCCAGCCGCTGGGCACCGCTGATCTGCTGCAAAAGCCCGGCGTGCGCGGTGAACCGCCAGTTGCCGAACGGATTCACCACGCCGTCCACCTCGCCATAGAGCGTGGAGAGCCCCGCCCTGAAATAATCCGGCGAATAATAGAGGTGGGAGGAGAAATGGTTGGTGATGATGCCGGCGTAAAGCTCGGTGTAGTTGGCGTTGTAGCCGCCGCTGAATCGGGAGGTGTAGTTGGTGTTCACCACCCCCATGTCGAGCGTCGGCCCGGCGTCGAGCCGGCGCGCATAGCCGAGATATTCCTGGTAGCCGAGCAGCTGCGGGCCGTCGTCGGTCGTCTCCACCCCGGTGACGGAGCCCCCGCCATAGAGCCCGCTCGGATCGTCATAGGAAAGGTTGAACGACGCGACCGGCTGCCCCGCGCTCAACGAGCGGCCGCGAAACGTATCGTTGCTGAGCGCCGAGATACTGACGCCCACCTGCGCACGGGCAGGCGCCGCGAGGATCGCGGACAGCCCCACCGTGGCCAGCGCGACGCGGCGCATCGCCCCCCCTCGGCCCGCCCGCTTAAAGATGCATGTTCGCCGGGATCGGCCGGGCGCAATCAGCCTCACAGGGCTTGGCGGCACGCAACAGGGACGCCCAGGCGTCGATCGTTCCGCCACCCGGCCGCGCGGAAACGAGCGACAGCGCGCCCCCGGCCGAGGCGCGCCGCTCGCGAAGCAGGGCGAGAAGTCCACTCACATGCGCCGCTGCGTAGGAGCTGCCGTCGACCAGGTACCATCGTCCTCCGGGCTCGGTTGTGGGAATGTCGCGCCCGGGCGCACTGTAGACGCCCGCCGGCAGCGCAGCCACAGATTCCTCCGCGACCGGGATCACGCCGGGATGCGAAGCGGGAAAGCCGCCGCCCGGCAGGCCCGGATCATAGGCCGCCACCACCTGGGCGCCGCGTTCCAGCCCGATGTCGATCAGCTTGCCGAGCAGCGGATCCGCCGGGCCGCTGAGGCTGAGATTGATGATCTGGACGCGATGCTCGATGGCGAAGTGCAGCGCCTTGGCGAGGCTGAGGCTGTCGCATACCGAACCGCCCGCACCGGGCAACTGCCAGCAGGCGCGCAGCCCCATCAGATGCGCATCCGGCGCCACCCCGACGATGCCGACGCCGTTATTGCCCTTGGCCGCGATGATGCCGGCCACCGCCGTACCGTGCAGCTCGGGTGGAGAGGGGTGCCCGTCGGCGAAATCCTCGCTCAGCTTCACCTGCCCCAGCAGATCGGGCTGATGCTCGTCGATCCGCGTATCGATCACCGCCACCGTCACGCCCCGGCCGGTTGCCATCTCGTGGAGGCTCGCCAGATGCCATTGCTGGGCGGCCGGCTCGGCGGGGAAGAGGGGGTCGTTGTACGAAACCTTCTTCGCCGGTTTCCGCGCCTGCCCCTGCGTCCGGTAGAAATGCATCGGCTCGGACCATGCGACGCCCGGATCATGGGATACCTGGGCGGCCGCTTCCTCCGTGGTGCGGCCCTCTGGCACCGTCATGATGAAGCAATCGAGCCCCAGCAGCGGCATGGGCCAATCGCCCACCATCCTCAGCCCATAGTCATGCGCGATGCGATGGCCGATCCGGTTGCGCGCACCGCGCGTCATCGTGTCGCCATAGCTGCCGGCATAATCGGCATCCGGGCGATAATGGCTCGGCCCCTCGCGCAGCAGGACGAGGATCTGCCGGCTGGCATCGACATCGGCCGGCTTCGCCTCCGCCCGCGCCGGCATCGACCAGGCGAACAGCGGCATGCACAGTGCCGCCAGCAGACGGAGAGCCTTGCGCCCGCGGGCCATTACTGGCTGGCCGCGTCGATAGGCTGAGCCATGGTGACGGCAGCATTGGCGCGCAGCCGGGCCAGCGCGGCGACGCGGGAGGCGGCCGGCACGCTCAGCACATAGGCCCCTGCCGCCGTCGGCCCATTCACGAGCCGCGCACCGCTGGCGGAAAGCACCCGCTGCACATCCTGCGCGCCCGTGCCCTCG
>Ga0105248_10001382_pt1 | contig 27027 bp, 43 predicted proteins | sample KBSS34metaG_FD_81524 | JGI IMG/M metagenome (GOLD analysis project Ga0105248, IMG submission 81524) | Switchgrass rhizosphere microbial communities from Kellogg Biological Station, Michigan, USA - KBS S3-4 metaG | ecosystem: Host-associated > Plants > Roots > Rhizosphere > Soil | place... | reverse complement strand
AGCCGAGATGCTCGCCGCATGCTCAATCAAGCCTATGCCAGCGCGGGCTATGAGTGCTTGTTGGTCACGGGATTGGACTACAAGACGGTCAACCGTCGTATCAACGCAACTGCTGCATTGTTTGAAAAGCTGCCGGTTGCTAAATGGGTCGGCAAGCATACAGAAGATTCGCTACTGTCGGCGCTTTGTGTTGGCCTTGAACCTTACCAGTTCTTCACGGTGAAGGACGTTCAACGCTACTGTGAGCCGGAACAGAAATTGCCACCAACCCGCGTGTCAATTGTGCCACACCCCGACGCGCTGGATGTTCAGCAGCCGGCAGACAGTGGGCAACAGCTTATAAAGCGAATGTTTCGGCGAGCCGGTGATCAGGTTAAGGAAGGTGAACGGCGTGTGGAAGTGGGCCATCTCGCTATGGTGATCCCACAGGAAGCCACCAACGAGGAATTAATCGCCATGGCTCGCCGTCTGTTAGAACTTGCTAGTGAGAATAAAGAATTGTTGACAACGTAGTTAGTAGAGGGGTATTCTTCCAGTCACAACAAAAGGAGGAATACCCATTATGACGACCCTAAGCCAAGCTCGTCGCGCACTGCTGGAAATTAAAGCTCGCGCAGACTCCCACCTCATCGCCGGCTATATCGACACTATCGGCGAATACCTCGACTCCCAAGTACCTCTCACTATTGAGAAGCGCATCCCCGGCCAACCGCTGACCGGCGAAGAATTCCATACGATGTATGGGGCTTCGATTGACGACGTAAAACTCGATCCGTACAAACCGGGCGATAAGTACATTACCGGAACTTTGAAAATTCAGTCGCCGGAAGATCTGACAAAGCTGCGCGAATCCCTCACAGCTACGGCACGTGTGGCAATGCAGAAAATTGCTGACGATCTTGCAAAGTCCGGTGTGACTGAGCTTGCTGATACTATCCGCAACAGCAGCTTGGGGCGCGGCAGCGTTGCATATGCTGGAAACGGCTATTTCAGCAACGTAACGTACAACGATATCGTCAACCCTCTGACCGTATGGGATGGCTGCGAGAAGTGCGGCAAAGCTTGCGGGGGCAAGTGCGATGCATGACATCTTGCACGCCTGGGCCGCTGAGCATCGCATCCACCCACACGCTATCGCGGCGCTTCTGCAGCGCTTGGGCATCGGCTACACCATGGACACCGACATGCGCGCCGGGATGAGTGAGGCGGCAGTACAGCAGCGTGTCCGATTAGCTGCGGCCCAAGCTGGCATTCTCGCCTGGCGCAACAACGTCGGTGCGATGGCCGATGAGACTGGTCGCGTAGTGCGCTTCGGTCTCTGCAACGACACCAAACAGCTTAACGAGTCCATTAAGTCGGCAGATCTCATCGGCATCAAGCCTGTGCAGATCACGCAAGCGATGGTCGGTACGTGGATCGGTCAGTTCTGGTCCCGCGAAGTCAAAGAGTCCGATTGGAGCTGGAAGGGCGACGACCACGAATTGGCCCAACTGAAGTGGTTGGAACTGATCATGTCTAAAGGCGGCGATGCCGCATTCACTACGGGGAGTATTTAAATGATTAATCGCATCTGGAAATTTATTGCACGATTCGTGTCGCGCCCCGCCGTGGCGGAATGGCTAATCCAACGCGCCATGCACACACCGTACAGTCACATTGAAAAAGACGGTAGTGTCTATATGGCACGGTACTGGTTGTTTAATCCATACCCGCTGCACGATGGCGGTCGCAACCGGCGTTGGCAATTCCCGATCTCAATTCGCATCCATCATATTTTGCGGCCTGATCAAGATCGACATATGCACGATCATCCATGGAATGCGCGCACGATTATCTTGCGCGGGTGGTATGCAGAAGACCGACAATATCGCGGCGAACCTTTACCGCCAGGTATTCCAGAGCCGGACGCGATTGAGCATCTGCGCCGCACTGGCGATACAGCGCGGCTTGAGTTCGGCGAATATCACCGCATTACTAAGCTTCCGCATGGGGGCGTCTGGACCATCTTTATCACCGGCAAATATCGCGGCACATGGGGGTTCCTCGTGGATGGTCAGAAGATCCAATGGCGCAAATACTTGGGTATGGAGGGCTGAGTTATGACTGACCGCATCATTGTTACGACTGTCGGCATCAACCGCGACCGACTGAGCATCCATCAACAAGCTAGGCTCTGTGAACTTCAGCGTGCGATTGAACATCTGCGCCACATGGGTGTTGTCGTCACGGTTGAGCTTGTGCCACACCGCCCGCTGCGCATGGGTGCGTACGATACGCTCATCGAAGTGCGCGAAGCGATGGATCACAAGGCGCTCGCTGCTGAGCGTGGTGGTTACCGACTTTGCCCGCAATGCGGCGGCGCGAATCGCAGTTTGGAAGCACATCACACTATCTGCGCAAACTGTCACTTCGACAATCTGATTAACGATCCAATCTCACTCTAACGTCATGACCACTAAAAAACACGTATCCCTTAAGTCCGCCGCCGAAGACAAGTCGATGATCGGCGTCACCAAGTCCCTGCCAACCTTCATGGTTGATCCGCGCATGATCGTCGTCGTGCCAGGCTTCAACGGTCGCCCGATTGACCCGGTGCAGGTGCAGCAAATGAAGCAGGCTTGGCGCGCCGGTAAGGCCCGCGTGCCCGCATACAACCCGCTGCCTGAAATGATTTTGCGCGTGGTCGATGGCGCACTGACGCTGGTGGCCGGCCAGCACCGACTGACTGCATATCTTGAGTTGATCGCGGAAGGCGAAGATATTGCCCGCGTACCGTGCAAGGAGTTCAAAGGCAGCGACAAGGAAGCAATCCTGTGCTCGCTGGCTGAGAACAGCGGCAAGCCTTGGGAGATGGCGCAGCTTGGTGAGAAGTACGCCGTACTCGTGAATTCGTGCGGCATGTCCTACGCTGAAGTCGCCGCCGAACGCGGCATGTCCCCGCAGCACGTGAAGGATTGCATCCGCCTGATCGAGCAACCCGCCGAGCTGAAAGAAGCTGTCAGCGCTGGCGAGATCTCCGCGAGCCAGGCGATGAAGTTGGTCAAGTCCACCGGCAGCGGCGAGAAGGCGGCAGAGGTCATCAAGTCGGCACGGGGGCATGCTGCTACCAGCGGCGTCAAGGCGGGCAAGATCACACAGAAGGTGCTGGACAAGGCAGGGCGCTCAGTGATGGATGAGCGCGCGAACAACGCCAAACAGGCAAAGCTGCACATGCAAGCCATGCTGGAGTCGCCGACGTTCAACCGTGAGCAGAAGGACGCCATGCGCATCGTGATCAAAGCTATCGGCGGTCGCGTCCCGGCTGAGATCGCAGAGAGCAAGCCTATCGACACGGTGAGTGAGTTCCTGCGCGAGATGGCGCTGAACACGAACGACATGGTGCGCAACAGCGGCGAACTGCTGATCAAGTACCGCAACAAGCAATTCATTCCGTCGAACAACAGCGAGCAAGCACAATACTACGGCCATATGTGCTGGCTGCAGGACATGGCCGCTAAGCAGACCAACCGCAAGCGCGCAATGGCTGCGCATTGGTTCCTGGCCGCGTTCGATGCCACTCGTGCCGGTCGTGACGATGAGATCGCGCCGCCGCCTGAGCTGCTGACCATGGACGCTGCGGTGCGCATGGAGCGCGATAGCGATGGTGCGGTTGATGCCGAGTCCATGTGCCCTGAACACGCCGGGTTGATCGGCTGGCTGCGTCGGGGTGGCAAATAATGGAAGACCTCGTACGCGAAATGGGGTTCGCAGATCTGCGCGAATTCAACAGGCTTGTTAGTTTGGTGGATATCTCCACGCCTGAAAAGATGGATCTGTTCTTGGCGTGGCAACAGAACGACGGAACCAAAATGGGGCTGCTGAAGCTTTTTGTGATCGTAGTGAGCTACGGCGGCGGCACTAACAGCACTTCAGCATTATTGGGGTTGGCTGAAAACGGAATCACCCCGGCAATGATCATGATGGCCGATACGGGGGACGAACGTAAGCACACCTATGCCCACCTTGATACCATGCAGGAATGGTGTCGAACTATGGGGTTTCCACCAATTGTTACCGTGACGAATCAGCTCCCGCAAGGCATCAAAGATGGTTCGCTGTACGGTGAATGCCTCAGACTCGGCACGTTGCCTGCGAAAACTTTCGGGCATTCGTCCTGTTCTATGAAATGGAAAGTCGAGCCGCAAATGCGCTACTTGCGCAAATGGATGGCGGACAATGGCAACCCCCATGTCATTCATATCATCGGTTATGACGCTGATGAAATCCATCGAATGGAAAAAGCGGAAGCTGCTATCGCCAAGAAGCGTGAAGAAGATCCAAACTTCAGAAGCTACGAAACGAATTGGTATCCACTGATCGAATGGGGCTGGGGTCGCGATGAGTGCGTTGACGCAATTGACAGATGGAACATCCCGCGCCCTGGCAAGTCCTCATGCTTCATGTGTCCATCTATGAAAAAGCACGAGGTCATAGCCCTATCCCGAGAAGAACCGGATAAATACCATATGGCGGTAGCTCTTGAGCGTCGAGCATTGGCGGGTGAAGGCCAAGCTCCAGCAGCCCGCGTCAAAGGCTTAGGTCGACACTGGAATTGGGAAACACTAGAAGGTACTGACACCGCCGTACCTGAAACCGACTGCGGCTGTTACGACGGCGACGGCTGATGTGATACGATACTAACCATCTTCTCAATAATGAGCGTTAATAAAATGACTAAACGAATGGCACCCACTGACCGTAAGGCAAGCATCTTGGATGCCGCCGTGACCGTCGCTCGCAGGCATGGCTACAGCAACTTCCGTATGCATCACGTATCGACGGAAGCCGGCTGTAGCAATGCGCTGGTGGTCATCTACTGGAAGACCATGGAGCAAATCCGCCGCGATGTCATGCGCGTGGCCATCCGCGAGCGCCACCTTGATATCATCGCCACGGGGATTGCGCTGAAAGACCCGCGTTGCCGCAAACTGCCCGCTGAACTGCACCAAGCCGCTATCGATTCCTTGACCAAATAAGCCTATGTACATCCTCCCGGATGCGCTGGCCCCTTTGGCGGCTTGGCGTCAATTTATTCTTGTTCGTATCGCGCCGAAGCCTGGGCAACCTGGCAAGACGCAAAAGTATTCATCATGGCCGCACGACATGCCGACCGTTGCCGATGGTGGCAATGGCTCATACACTGTCTACAAGGGTGACAAGTTCGACGCCCACAACCCTACCGGCTGGCTTGACTGGCACACAGCGGCCACCATCGCTGCCAGCATGCCCATTGCCGGCGACACTATTGCATGGGGCGTCGGCTTCGTGCTGACTGCTGCCGATCCGTTCTGGTGTCTGGACCAAGACAACTGCCTGACGCTGCAGGGCACGTGGTCGCAGCAGGCGCTGACAATGCTGGCCAAGCTGCCGGGTGCTGTCGAAGTTTCCCAGTCCGGCACGGGTTTGCATACCTGGGGTTGGTACACTGGCGCGGCACCTGCGCACGGTAAGCGCAACGGCGCGCTCGGTATGGAGCTGTATACCGAAAAGCGCTTCATTGCGCTCAGCGGCACCGCAACCGGCGTGATGGGCGATGCAACGGCAGCACTGCATGCCGTGGCCGCTGAATACTTCCCACAGCTTGACGAGCTTGACGAGGGCGGCGCGCTGAATTGGAGCACTGAACCGGTCGCCGAGTATGTGCATCTTGACGATGATGCATTGATCGAACGCGCCTGCGCGCGCATCAGGCATAGTGATGCTGAGCACACCTTCAGCGGCGCACCACCCCTCGCGCAGTTCAAAGACCTGTGGAACCGTGATGTCGCCAAGCTCGCGCTGTCATTCCCACCTGACGGCCCCGGTAAGGAGTTTGGCTACAGCGAAGCCGACTTCGGATTAGCGAAAGAGCTGGCCTACTGGACTGGCAAGAACTGCGAGCGCATAGAGCGCCTGATGCGCCTGACCAAGCATGTGCGTGACAAATGGGACGAGCGCCGGCCAGGCGGCACGCTGTTGATGCAAACCATCCGCCGCGCTGTGGCTGCGTGCGAGCAAGTCCACACCAAGCAAGCTGCTGAACTGCCGGTCGGCGCAGAAGCGGGCACGGTGCCGGAAGCTACCCCTGTGACGTACAACACCTACATTGCCCGCGAGGATCTTGCGTCACTGTTCAAGGGTTGCGTGTACATCCAAGACATGAACCAGATCTTGCTACCTAATGGCGACATGGTGGACCAGGCACGGTTTAATGCCAAGTTTGGTGGCTATACGTTCGGTATGGCTACCGCGTGTACCAAGTCCGTCAAGTCGGCCTACGATGCCTTCCTGCACAATCAAGTAATCCGCTTCCCTCGTGCCGAGGGTACAGAGTTCAATCCGCGCCTACCGTTCCAGCAGGTAGTGGAGCGCGCCGGACGCCACTGGGTGAACGTCTATCAGCCGCCAGTGGTTGACCGTCGCCCAGGTGACGTTGCGCCGTTCATGGACTTAATGCGGCGCATCCTGCCACATGGTGACGATGCTGTGATCCTGCTGTCCTACATGGCCGCTGTGTGCCAGTATCCGGGCGTCAAGTTCCGTTGGGCACCGTTCATTCAAGGCACGCGGGGTAACGGCAAGTCCACCATCGTTGAATGCCTCAAGCATGCGTTGGGTCATCGGTACGTGTTCACTCTGAAGGCGGGCATGATCGAAAATGGTTTTAACTCGTGGCTGGAAAATAATTTGCTGTACGTGGCCGACGACATCTATACCACCCGTGACCGCACCGACATGATGGAAGCGTTGAAGTCCCTGATCACTGGCCGTGACCATGCGATCACGTTGAAGGGTATCGACTCGGTGCTCAAACGGATCTGCGGCAATTTTATTTTCATGGATAACCACAAGGATGCCATGAAGCGCCAAGAAGACAGCCGCGATTTGTGCACGCTATATTGTGCTCAGCAGTCGCCGGCAGACCGCAAGCGCGACGGACTGACCAAGCAATACTTCAAAGAGCTGTATGACTGGCTAGAGAAGGGCGGCTATGCGCATGTCGCTGAGATGCTGCACACGATGGAAATTGACGAGCGCTTTAACCCAGCAGGCGAGTGCCAGGAAGCGCCGCAGACTAGCGCTGCAGAGCAAGCCGTGATGGACGGTCGCACAGGGATCGAGCACGAGGTTGCGGAGTTGATCGAACTGGAAGAACCTGGCTTCTGTGGCGGCTTCGTGTCGTATCACATGTTGAAGAAAAAATTCGAAGATTCCAAGCGCAGCATCGGGCCGCTTAAGGCAACTGAGATGTTGCAGCGTCTAGGGTACGAGAAGCATGCATATCTGCCTGGCGGTCGCTTGCCGTCGCATGTCATGCCGGACAATACGCGCCCGGTGATATACGTCAAACGCGATACGTGGCTCGCCGAGTTGTGTGATCCTGAATTAGTGGGGCAGTTCTACGCGGCGGCTCAAGCGGCTGCAATGACTGCGCAAGTTAATCGAGTGTTTAAGGGGAATTGATCATGAGTGCGAAGAAGCGACGGATAAAACGGCATATGCGCATCAGTGTGCGCAATGTATTTCAAATTCTAGTGGCGAATGAGCGCGGAGATGGTGATAAATTTTTCCGCATGCGCGCTGCTGCGCACGCTCGCGCCAAGTGGCTGTATGCGCGCACCACTGGCCACCAAGACGAATGGATGGCTGTCATGTGCGAACTGGCCGCTTCCCGCGCCCACCATTACGTACATGGGTGGTGATCATGAGCGACTTTATCAACGGTCGGCCCGTTAAGCTGCGCGTGATCGTGTTCGGTGAGCCGGATAGCGGTAAGTCCCGCATGCTGGAAGTGATCAAGCGCGCCTTGGATGCTGAAGGTATCCAATACCATCGCGGCGTTGAGTCCGATGATGTCGAATCTATCCTGTTGACTGAGGCGACACCATGACCACGCTATACACTATCGGCAACGGTAAACGCAACCAGTTCGCCATGCGCGCAGATGGCGTGTGGTTCGTGCGGTCACGGTGGCGCGGTCAGTGGTCAAAGTGGCGGGAACACGGGACTAAGCGCCCCTTCGAATTCGGCATGTACCTCGTGCCAGGCAATCGGCAGGCCAATCTGCCACCAATGAAAGGAACTGAGAAATGAAGAAGCCACGTAAGCATGCAGTTGTCGATTACACGCCACCACGCGGGCTGGGCTGCACCTGCAAGTTTGTCGCAGAGCATGAGACGCACAACGGCATTTGGTGGGAGTTGAAGCGGGAGGATGGTGTAACGTTCCGGGCACGACCGGGTGCGTGCAGGGTGGTGTAATGAAAAGGGCGCTTTAAGCGCCCTTAGTTTTTATGCGAACCACCAAGCTAACCATTCATTGAATTGCCGTCGCTGTTCCATCGGGACAATCACCACTGCGATTGCATCATCGGCTCGACGCTTGATATCACCGTAGCTAGTCGGCCCACGTTCATACACTGCGATTTGACCTCGACCAAGCCGATCAATACACAGGCCGTTACCGACTTTCCAACCCTTCGGAATATTGCCAGGTGTAAGCATCATGCACCTCGCTTCAGGTTCCAGATCATTCGATGATACGAGATGATCCCTGATGTGTCCGCATCTTTAAGTCCCCAAGATAGGCTACTCCACACCCGCAACAAATCATCGTCACTAGGCGGCTCAACTGGCGCTGCGAACAGATAGCCGCTGTCGATGCCGTGCTTGATGGCGGCGTTAACAAGATCAACGAGGTATACCGGATACGATTTCCGCGAAGCTTGGATAATACCCACGAGATCATGTTGATGCATCCGCGTTGTCGGGTACTGTGCAGGCCAAGTGCATTGGTCGAAGTCTTCCTGGGTCCAGTCGTTGCCGACCATCACCGTGCCCGCAGCGTCCACCAGCTTATCGCCCCAATGCACCTCGCGACCCTGGCAGGTGCCGAGTGGCTTCATGACGAGATGTGCGGCTGCGAGGTGTCCAGAATGACCCTGCGCATCGAACAATTGCACCGTTTCGCCGTGTGATCCACCCACCAATGCTACAACTGGCATCTGACCTGCTCGGTCCGTACAGATAATACGCACCGACTCAGTGCCGTCCGACAGACGCACAGGTGCGCCGGCTTTTGCGTGTTCAAGGTTGAATGGGCGCATGATTAGCGCCCCGCCAGGTAATCGCGCACGCGGTCGAACGCTTGACCGACGATGGCAGGATAGACCGTTACGGTGGACATATGATCTTCAATGATCGACAGTTCACCCATGGGTACGGTGCGCTCGTCCGTTGCAGGCTGCTTACCGGCCAGTTCGAACACGCGAGTGCGGAAGTCATCGCACAGTTGCTCCAGCGTGGCCGGGTCCAATTCGGACAACGGTACGGTGAATGGGCCGGGTGGTGCGCTTGGTGGGATTGCAGGGTTATACGGTGCGGGCATTGGCGGTAGCGAGTTGGTGAACGCCATTGCAGTGACTGTGTACGGCACTGGGAATGGATTGATGTTGATTGCGACAGTGGCTTTCATGTTACAGATCTCCATCATAAGTTAAGGTGTCGGACGCTGGATGATAGGTGTATCCAGCCTTCCAAAGTTCCTCGATCAAAATACCCCTATCCAAGTGAAGAATCCCACAATCGGTGAGAGCTTCAGTCAATCCACGCTCCCAATACATCATGTGAGCCACAAGGCAACGATACTGTGCCGTGCTCATGATTAATTCGACTCCTTGTAGTATGCGACGATGCCGATAGCGCTGATGATCAGGCCCGCCAGGTTGAGAATGTTGCCGGTGTCTACCAGGCTGTAAAAATTCATCGCCAGGCAGAGGATTAAGGATGCGTAGATCATCCCATTGCCTTACGGGCTTTGTCGATAGCTTAGCGTAGCGTTGGGGCTGTGAAATTCTTGATGTCGTTAGCTTCGTTAGTCATTTCGACTGTGATACCCCCGATGACGACGAAGATGGAAACTGTGTAGTTGTGTATGCCCGCTTTAACCGCCAACCATTCCATGCGGTTATGATCGGATTCATGCTGCGCCAGTCGCTCTTGTACTGCAGCTTGCAACCGATAAATATCGTCCACAATTTCAGCGTGGCTTTTTGCTTTCCATTCGATCATTTGCTTGCTCCTTTAGTCGTTGTAGGGCGCTACCCAGGCCGCTAGGACTGACGCCGGCACGCTTGGCGGCGGTGCGGATGCCGATCTTGGGATCTGCGGTCTGGTAGATCTTAACGGCGCGATCCATTGCCGCGCATTGACGGTTAGCCATAATGAGTGCCAGTCCGTAAGAAGTGAAGGTAGCTCAATGCATCGACGGTTTCAGTGTGTCGTTGTGCCATCTTTGCAAGGGTTTCGGCGCGAAGAGTCTTTATCTCTCGCGTGAACTTGGAACTGCGCTTGTCGTTCGCTTCGCTTCGTGCGTCTGCTGCGCAGCGGTTGCACTCTTCGGCTCGCTCTTTGTTCCAGTCGATCAGTTCTTTAAGATTCATTTGAACTCCCCCATTGCTTTGTCGATGGCGTCGCGTGGTGTGTCACCGTGCATTACCCAACGGTCGGGGACATTGCAGGAAATGGCCGGACTCTTGCACTTCAAGAGCTTGCCGTTATGTGCGAGCATCCAGTCAAGCCGCTTCGTGTCGGCTTCTGCACGCTCCAATCGCGCCATCAGCTCGTTGTACTGTTCTTCGGTCAGCAGTTTAGCCATTTGGCACCTCGATTGGTTGGAACATGACCCACACGCGGTGGCCGGCGTCGATCAACTTCTGAGCATGTGCAAGTGTGAGGCGTACATACACATACCAATCACCGTCGATCTCACAGCAGTACGTATAGCAGCGAGCATGACGAACAGCCCTGGCGCGGCAGCGGTCAACAATGTACTCTGGTGGTCGGTCGGGGTTCATGGTGTCACCATCGCGGTCAGCAGTTGCTCATAGCGGCGGCGCACAGCTTCGATCTCTTCGCGCTCGGACTCCAGCAGCTTGCGGATGCTCTCGGCTTCTTTGGCGGTGTCGCAGATGAAGCGTGGGCACGCATCGCGGCGGGTGGCTGCAATGTAAAACGGTTTTACAAAATACCCGCCGTAGTTCTTGCCGACAGCTACGGTCGGGAGGTGCGTGTTTGATGGTGCCGGCATGCCCTTACGCCACTCCCTGATCATGGCAGCATCCCCCACATTGCGGCGACACCGACAGCCAGGCCGGCCAGCAGGGACGCGGTGCATGCGTGGATGAGCTGCCGGGAGTGGCGGTCTTGTTGGTCGCAGTTGATCTGTGCGGCGTAACGCACAGCGCTCTTATGCGATTCCAGTGCCTCACGCAGCTTAACGCGTTCGTTGTGTGCGGTCAGCATCTCGCGTTTGAGGTCTGACCAGCTCTCAATGCGGTGCTTGATGGCGCCTGCAATTGCCACCGCGCTACCGTGTCCGTCAGCATGCGTGACCGTGATCGTCGCATGGCTGGTGGTCAGTTCTGCAGTGCCTGGGTTGTGTTTGAATTTCATGGTGTGTTAGTCCTGTCCAATGGTGATGTGCAGTACAAAGGTAGTGACCCCAACGATAGCGATGGCGCACAAACCTGCGAGATACAAAGGTGCGATGACGATGTATTTCATGGTGGGAGAATAGCCTTAAGAACGTGGAAAATTATTACCTCGAAGCCGATGAATGCTATCGTCACGAGGAGGAACATTTCAAAGAATCGACGCCACATGGTGTTGTGCTCCGAATGATGCGCCAGCACCGTGCCGACGCTCTCAGTGCTAAAGCCGCGTCGTGCGCGGCGTGTGGTGATGCGGTTATGCGAGCAACCCGCGTGCGCTTTCAACCCAATCGGCCCAGGTCGTTTCCTCGACCAATTCAGTGCAATCTTCGGCTTGGCGATATTTCTGCTCTACCTTGATCGGTTTTGCATCAGCAAGAGCTGCGCCTAATACAGCTTCCAGCTTGCTTACGCGGTCCACCAGGGCCGCATAGGTTTCGTTCGATACTGCCATGATGATGTCCTTTCGTTGATGCGCCCCGAAGGGCGCGGGGTTGTTAGAAGTTGCCAGAACGGTAAGCGGCGCAGCCTTCTTCGTCAGGGTGGCCGCAATCGGATTCGTATTGCCCCTTCGCTGCGGCGTAGCCGATGTTCCAGATTTTGGCGATGTGACTGTCGTCGGCGTATGGGCAGGCGGTTTTGCTCGCACCAGCTTCAAATGCGCGAGCGCCTTCGCGGGAGACAGGCGAGCTTTCTGGGTCGGCTTTGATGCGTGCCAGTTGGCGTTCCATTGCTGCGTTGTGTTTGTCGATTGCGTTCATTTCCTTGCCCTTTCATTCCCGCCGCGCCAATCGCTGCGTCCATGTGTAGTACTGTACCGATAATCGGACAGTTATGCAAGCACTTTTTGGTGCTTGTTGTTAGTTAGCAGTGATCAATCCACTGTGTGAATGCTTCGGCGATGCCGGGGTATGTTTTGCTGCGGATCTTCCAGCGGTCGTCAGATGGTGGCAAATTATTTTGACCGCTGTCAGTCTGATTAGACCAGCGCTCCACCATCTTGCCACTACCCCGTGGCCATTCCACCATGCGACCTGGAACGCGCATATGTGGGTTGATGATCAGCGGTGGCAAGTTCTTCAGCCACAGGTCTGTTTGCTTGCTGGCGTCATCACCAAACTGATAGGGTTGGATAGTCTGATCGTATGGACGAATACGCGTGCTGATGCAGCCGCGTGGATTCTCGATGCTCCATTTAGGCAGCTTAGACGCCATCAGACGTCGTACAAACTCAAGCGCATCTTCAGTCTGCGCACCTCCGAACCGTGGCGACTTCGGGTTTTTATTCCAGTGCAAACCGCTGACGCACAAGAATGTGCATGTCGGGTGGAAGATTCCCAAGTCCCACCCAGCGTCGATGATGTCGAACACATCACCTTGATAGTGTGGGCCGGGAACGTCCGTAGGTAACAGGTCACAACTGATCGCGTTGTGACCCTTGCGGATGAATGCGTCGCGGGTCTCTCCGCTGGTTTCCATGCCGATCAGGATGTTGAGTTGTCGGGTCATTCGTAAGTCCTGATGAATTCTGGAATGATAGCCTTGACATTCTTCAACCTTGTGACAGTTCCGATGGGATGACGCTTATGCCAATTACATTTGTCGATGAAGTCCCGAGCCGCACGGTCGATGCCGTGGTTGTACTGGGTTGAGTAATACAGCCAGCGTGTGAAATCTTCATCGGCTTTGATAGCTGTTAATAGTGCGCTCATGTGTCACTCCGACCGTTATTGATGGTGACAGGTGGGCGGACACGCACAACGCGGTCACGCTTACCTTGCTCAACTTCGCGCACCTCACCCAGCAAATACCATTCGCCCATGAGTTCCACCTCAGGGAAGCCTGCGTGCCCGCTGCGCACAGGGTTGCGTACGATGCCGTCAGCGTCCTTGATCAGCAGCCGGCGTACATCATCTTGTAGCAACGCGCTGTCGCCAATCATGAGGATGAATTGTGCGAGCAACGCGGCCCGGTGGCCATCCTCAACCATGAAATCTGTGATGTCATCTAATACTTTGATGTATTGTTTTTTCACAGCCATAGCATGCCGCACCATGTTTGGACCGTTCATCAGGTTCTTGCGGATGATGTTGTGTGTGCGCTCGTTGCTGTACTTCTTCAAGCACATGATGCACATGCCGTTGCTGACGTAGCGTTCGCTGATGTGGCCAGCCTTGCAGGGCTTACCGGTGGTGTAAGTGAGCGCGCCAGCGGCAGAAGCTTGGTCCCTTGCGTTCATTGTATTGTACCTTGATGTATTGTATTGTGACTATGTTAGACGAACGGATCGAAATTTGCAACGATCCCCTCGGATTTACCCTACTCTAATTGTTGTGTTTGTATGTATATTCTATATATTTATAATATTTCGCAGGGGGATATATACAAACACAACAATTACTATAGGGTAGATCCGGTGGGGTTCGATGCAAATTTGATGTACAATCACAATATTATCATAGTACATATAGGCACAATATTATGAAAGACCTTAGCGCAGAAGAGTGGATCTTCGTTGGTGAGTACCTGACTCACGGTAACGCAACGCAGGCCGTACGCGTGGCCGGGTACGATGGGATCTATGCAGGTGATGCGGGTTACCAGATGGCCAGGCGCCCACATGTGGCTGCGGAGATCAGGCGTGCCCGTGAAGCGATCCAAGAAACCGGAGCGCTGAAAATCTCTGACGTGGTGCGCGACATCACTGATGTTCTCAACGCTGACCCTCGCGATCTGATCTCGTACGTTACTGGGAGCTGTCGTCATTGTCATGGTGAGGACCACCGCTACCACCGCACCCGTGACGAGATGCGCCGCGCCATGCGTGCCTGGGAGGCTGATACAGACCCTAGGAAGCCACTATTCGACCCACAAGGGGGTGAGGGCTTCAACGCCTATCGCGACCCGCACCCGGACTGCCCTGAGTGCTGCGGTAAGGGTGTGCAGCATGCCAGGTTGACTGATACCCGCTTGTTGTCACCGGAAGCGGCGGCGCTGTACGATGGCATTGAGCAAACGCGCCACGGCATCAAGGTCAAGCTGCGGTCGAAGGACGCAGCTCGTGAAGCTGCTGCGCGTATCCTGGGCCTGAACAAAGAGACAGTGAACGTAACGGTGCAAAAGAAGCTGGAAGACTATACGGACGCTGAGTTGATTGCACTGATGGATAAAAAATGACTGCACCACCTACAGCAGCCCTCGCCGCTGAGATCTACAACCGCCGCCTAGCCCGTGCCAGTGCCGTAGGGTTCGCAGAGTACATCGACGTACCGGGCCGACCAGCACGCGAGGATGACGACTGCGAGGACTTTCTCAACGTTGAGAGCAAGCTTGCAGAGCACCACAAATTAATTTTGAGTGAGGTTGAGGCATGCCACCTCAAGCCTTATGGGCGGCTCATGATCTTCATGCCGCCAGGTAGCGCGAAGTCCACCTATGCATCTGTCGTTGGCCCGACGTACCTGATGGGTAAGTACGACAAGACCCGCTGCGGCTTGTTCAGCTACGGCGGCACGCTGGCCAAGAAGTTCGGTCGCCGGTCACGCAGCGTCATCAAGCAAAAGCGCTACCGTAACGTGTTCCCGGAAGTTGATCTGTCGGCGGATAGCAGCGCGGCTAACGAGTTCACGCTGACCAACGGTAGCGAGTACATGGCGGCAGGTATCCTAGGCGCGGCCACCGGTAATCGCTTTAACATCCTGTTCATTGACGACCCGGTGAAGGGTCGCGAGGATGCTGACAGTGAAACGATCCGCAACAAGACATGGGATGCGTACGAAGATGACTTGAAGACCCGCTTGATTCCTGGCGGCTCGATTGTCATCATCATGACTCGCTGGCACGAAGACGATCTGGCCGGTCGGATCTTGCCGGACGAATGGAACGGTGAGTCGGGCGAGTTCGAATGCAAGGACGGGAACATCTGGCGCGTGCTGTGCTTGCAGGCTGAGTGCGCAACTGATAGTGACCCGCTTGGCCGCAAGCCTGGGCAGATGCTCTGGCAAGAGTGGTTCACCCCTGAGCACTGGGCACAGTTTCGCAGCAACAGCCGTACGTGGGGCGCGCTCTGCCAACAGATCCCCCGCCCTGCTGACGGCAACATGTTCAAGCCCGACAAGATCGAGCTGGTGGACGCGCTGCCGACCGGCTACATCAAGTGGGTGCGCGGCTGGGACTTGGCAGCAACGGAAGGTGGCGGCAAGTACACCGCGGGCGTGCGGCTCGGTGTGCATCGCGACAGCGGTAAGCTCGTCATTCACCCGCACATCGTCCATGGGCAGTGGGGACCGGGCAACCGTGACGAGCAGATTAAGCAAGCTGCGATTGAAGATGGGCGCGCAGTGACGCAGGACATCCCTGACGACCCAGGCGCGGGCGGTACGGCGCAGACCGAATACATCGTCAAGAAGCTGCGCGGCTATCCGGTGGTGTGGGGTCCAGAGTCAGGCGACAAGGGAACTCGCGCAATGCCGGTGGCTGCTGAAGTCAACGTCGGCAACGTCATGATGGTCAAAAATCCGTTGGTGCGTATGATCAAGGAAGAGCTACGCTCGTTCCCTAACGGTACGTACACCGACTTAGGGGATGCGCTGTCACGTGCGTACGCTCGGCTGTTCCCGACCGAAGGCAAGATCACTATCAACCGGACATTGCTCAACAAGGTGCGCGGTGGTAGACGATAGGGAGTAGACTTGCGGTTATCTTGTAAAGGAGACAACCGCATGTATCCTCCCCTGCTTAATATCGACGCTGGTGACGCCGCGAGCGCTGGCCTGCTGCCTGCAGTGTCCCGGCAATCCAGCCTGGGCTATAACCCCAACGTATCCATCGGTGTGACTGCCGACGCTTGGGGCGCTGTCGGCCCCTATCCGTGGCTCACCGCTGCGACCAATCTGCGCGTCAACGGTGGTGTCAATGATGTGAATCTGACCGGCACCGGAGCATGGACCGTCGTTATCAGTGGCCTTGACGCGTCGTTCAACACCAAGTCGCAGACCGTAGCGCTTAATGGCGCAACGTTCGTTACGGTCGATGTGCTCGGTCAGCCAATCAATTTCTACCGCATCAACGCGATCCGCATAGCCACTGCCGGCACTGCGCGCACCAACTTGGCCGACGTCAACGTACAGGACGCAGCGGGCGGCAACACTCTGCGTGGCATCGTACTTGCTGGGGATGGTATTGCGCACCAAGCGCCCTTCACCGTGCCCGTTGGCTTCACGTTGGATGTGAAAGAGGTTTTACTCAGCGTGGATGCACCCAATGGGTCGTCGGGCCGCTTCGCACGCATCAAAACTTATTTTGCCGCCCCAGCACCCGCCGCAGCTATCCAAGCGCTCATTCTCGGCAACACCGACGCACAGCCGTATAATCACGTCATCAATCCACCCATTGCCATTGCAGAGAAGACGGACTTTGCGTTATCGATTGTGCTGGTCAACAACAACGGCACCATCGTTACCGCAGGCTGGAATGGCATTTTGCGAAGGAATAAATAATGAGCGACGTAATGAAAACTGGCGTCATCCCTGCGGGTGGCTTCATTGTTGAGAATATCGCGGGTCAGAAGCTCCCGGCGTCCATCACCCTGACCGATATTGCGGGAACGCGAAACATTCAAATTTCGTTTGACGGTACGAACTATTACACGCCGGCTGTCACCGTCACCGACGCTGCGTTCATTACGCTGCTGCTGACCGGCCCTGCGCGCTTGGTCAAGATCACCGGCACTGCCGGCGCGACCTACAACATCCAAAGCGGCAGCTAATCATGTTCAAGTCCAAAGCGATCAATGCGGTGCTCGCATTCTTGGCCGGTGCTTGCGCTGCTGCCCTACTCCATGATGTGCTGCGAGGTGCTGCATGACTTTCAAGACCAAGCCGCGCCGCAAGGGTGTCAGCATCAACCAGTCAGCATTGATCCGCGCACGCGGTCTGCGCACCGATAGCAGCTCGCCGGTTGCGCCTGTCGCACAACCTTTCAAGCCGCCTGAGATGCCGCGCGGTGTGGTGCCTGACGACGTACGCATGGCGATGGATGACGCGCTGACCGATATCTACGGTTATGCCAATGCCAACCTGTGCCAGTCGTATGAAGGCTTCCTGGGCTTCGCATCGCTCGCACAGCTTGCGCAAAAGCCTGAGTTCCGACTGATGGCTGAAAAGACCGCCGAAGCGATGACGCGCAAATGGATCGAGTTCAAATCGACCTCGACTGCCGACAAGACTGACCGTATCAAGGAGATTGAACAGCTCTTGGATCGGTATCAGATCCGTTCGCTGTTTGAGCAACTGTCGTTCCAAGATTCGATATTCGGACGCGCACAGTTGTTCGTGGATCTGGGGCAGCATGACGGCGAGGAGCTGACAACACCCATGCTCATGCATCCGTCTAAGTTGTTCGGCAAGCTGCGCAAGTTCAAGCTGATCGAAGCGATGTACAGCTACGCAGTTGACTATCGCACCGACAACCCGTTGGCCGATAGCTTCTTCAATCCGCAATCGTGGTACGTACTGGGTAACAAGGTGCATTCATCGCGCCTGCTGCTGTTCGTCGGTCGCCCGCTGCCGGACCTGCTGAAGCCTGCATACAACTTCGGCGGTATGAGCATGTCTCAGCTCGCCATCCCATACGTTGAGAATTGGCTGAGCACCCGGCAGCATGTGAACCGCCTGATTCGCAACTTCTCGATTACCGGCCTCAAGACCAACATGTCTGCGGTGCTGGCCGGCGAAACGGGCGACGACATTATCAACCGTGCCGAGTTGTACAACGCCCAGCGTGACAATCAAGGCATGTACATGCTGGACATGGAGACAGAAGACATGTTCCAGCACAATGTGCCACTTGGCACGCTGGATAAGCTGCAGGCGCAATCGCAGGAACACATGGCGTCCATTAGTTCGATCCCTCTCATCGTGTTCTTCGGTATCTCACCGTCCGGCCTGAACGCGTCGAGCGAAGGTGAGATCCGCACTTGGTACGACTACATCAAGGACCGCCAAGAAAAGTTCTTCCGCCCTAATCTGCAGAAGGTTCTGGAGATCATCCAGATTGCGCACTGGGGTAAGGTGGACGAAGAAATTAAATTCGACTTCCTGGACCTCTGGCAACCTGACGCGCTGCAGGTCGAACAGTGCCGCAAGTCCCGTGCCGAAACCGATCAAATTTATTTTGACATGGGTGTCATCCAGCCTACCGAAGTGCGCACTGAGCTGGCAACCAACCCGGACAGCGGCTATACCGGCCTGCCTGAAATCGACCTTTCACTACTGACTGCACCTGACGATGACGAAGCTACGAGCGCCGGGAAAGAACCCGATAATTCTGAAGCCGACGCGACCTAACCTGGGCGTTGAAGCTGAGTACTACGCGCAGCTCATGAAGTTGATCGAGGCAATGTCAAAGTCCGTCAACTTCTGGATCAGCGCAGAGTACAAAAAGAATCCACCGGCAATGGCACAGGACGCCACGCCGGCCAGTGTGCTGCGTGCGGCCATGCGCAAGCTCGGTCGCCGTTGGGTGACAGCATTCAACGAAGCTGCTGAGAACCTGGCCACGAAGTTCGCCGACAAGACTGAAGCAGTGTCGAGCGCGGCAATGATGAGCGAGCTTAAGCGCGTGGGGTTCGCAGTGAAGTTCAAGCCCTCCCCTGACGTCCGGGACGCATACAGTTCGGTGATCGGTGAGAACGTCGCGTTGATCAAGTCCATTCCGCAGAAGTACCTGACTGATGTTGAGGGTGACATCATGCGCAGCGTGCAGGCTGGCCGCGATCTCAAGCAACTGAGCGATGACCTACAACGGCGGTTCGAGATGACCAAGCGCCGTGCTGCGTTCATTGCCAAGGACCAGAACAACAAGGCCACTGCGGTGATGACCAAAGCTCGCAGGTTATCGCTTGGGATCACTAAGGCTGTATGGGTGCATAGTGGTGGTGGTGTTCATCCACGCGAATCGCATGTACGCGCCAGCCGCGACAAGCTCACGTATGATATTGCCGAAGGTGCTTATATTGACGGTGAGTACATAATGCCGGGTGAGAAGCCAAACTGTCGCTGTACGTCGCGTGCAGTGATTCCTGGCTTTGATGACGATGACGACGAGGATTAAATCATGTGGATCTGGACAACACTAATACTGTGGTTCGCTACAGTCTGGGGGCTGTAAATGCCAATCGTAGAATGTACGCTGCCGGAAGGCGGCAAAGGCTATCGGTGGGGCGGCAAAGGTCATTGCTACCCAACCCGCGCCCAGGCTGAGAAGCAAGCCGCCGCTGCACACGCCAACGGCTTCATGGGCGATCAACTCGGTATGGACAAGAAGACTGTCCGCACCGTCAACAAGTTCGGTCACATGCAGGTCGAGTCGTCCAACATCAGCAAGGCTGCTGTCAATCCGTACTATGGTCGCGAGATCCCGAACGGTGCGGTGCTGGGCCTGGAACCTGACCGCATCTATTACCTGCTGCGAGACCCGGAAGAACTACGCAAGGCTGCGCACACGTTCAACAACCTGCCAATCCTGAGCAAGCACATTTCCGTGACCGCTGAGAAGCCATCGCAGGAATTGATCGTCGGGACCACCGGCACGGATGCGGTGTTTGATGAGCCGTACTTGCGCAACAGCCTGGCGGTGTGGACCGCTGACGCAATCGCCGGGATCGAAACGGATCAACAGCGCCAACTGTCCAGCGCATATAGCTATGAAGCTGACATGACGCCAGGTAGTTACGCTGGGGTAAAATACGATGGCATTATGCGCAACATCGTCGGCAACCACGTTGCATTGGTTGAAGAAGGACGCGCAGGTCCTGACGTAATCGTCGGGGATTCTAAACTTTTGGAGATTCCAAAAATGAAACTGACCGCGAAACAGGTCATGCTGCTTGGTGCGCTTTCGGCGTACTCGGCAACCGTGATCGCTCAAGACGCGCAGATCGGAGACTTGCACGCCGTGGTAGCGGTCGGCAAATCCCTGAAAACGCCGAAAGAGCAAAAGGCTGTCGTCAATGCAGCAACCAAGATGCTGACACCTCACTTGGCAGAAGATATGGGCCTGGAAGGTTTGGCACCGCTGGTTGCTGCAATCGCCGACAGCGACGACCCAACCCCTGAAATGCCAGGCGCGATGGACGACGACCCAATGGCTGCGCTCACTGAGCTGCTGGCCAAGCTGGGCGTTGCTCCCGAAGTCGCATCGAAGATCCAGTCGATGTGTGCAGGCGGCGCGATGGACGAAGACCCTGAACCCGAACCAAAGAAGGAAGATACCGTGGACAAAACCGCGATGGACGCCGCGATCAAAGCGGCCACGGATGCCACCCGTGCCCAACTGCTGGCAGTGCGCAACGCTGAAATCGATGTGCAGCCGGTCATCGGCGTGCTCGCAATCGCCCAGGACAGCGCGCCGGCTGTGTACAAGCTGGCACTGGACCACATGAAAGTGGATCTGACCGACGTGGACCCGGCGAGCTACCAAGCTGTGTTCAAGGCTGTTCGCGGCCAGGCTGCAACGCAGACCACCGGCACCCCTCCTTCCCGCATCGCACTGGACGCCGCTATCGGTGGTGCCCGGACCTTCGCGGACATGTTCCCTAACGCTTCCAAGATCGGGGGTTAATCATGACTGGCTTTCAAAAGCAAGTAAACCTGTATTCGTCGCCAGCCGCCGAAGGTCAGGTCGCAACCAACAACCCATGGATCGGCTACGTCGCCGGCCCGCAAGGTCTGCTGTCCGGTGCCAATGGCTGTTCGATTGGCCGCTTTGCCTGGGCGACCTACATCACCGCAGGCGATACCCCAGAACGCGCCGACTCCAACCCGCTCCTGGTTGCTGACGGTGTGAGCCGCGTACCTTCCGGCTTCGTCCACAACGAGCAGCAAGGTTCGTTCACCACGTATCTCGCCGAATCTGGCATGGCTCTGCTGCCATGGCAGGCGATGGAACTGGCAACCCGTGGCGACTTCTGGGCCAAGCATCTGCTGTCTGGCGCGACTCGCGGCAATGCTGTGTTCGCCAACCTGCAAGACGGTACGGTGACCTCCGGTGCAAGCGGCGGCATCATTGCCAACAATGCTGGCACCGCGTCGTTCGCAACCAACGTCATGACCGTCACCATCGCGCCAGCCGCGCCGCTGAAAGTCGGCGATGCGATTACCGGCGCGAACATCCCCGCCAACACCTACATCAAGGCGTTCGGCACCGGCACGGGTGGCACTGGTACTTACACCCTGACCACCTCGCCTGGCACCCTGTCGGCGCAGGCGTTCAACAGCACTTCGTGGATCGAGACTCGCTTCAAGATCCTGTCGCAAGCGCTGGTGAACGAATTCGTTAAAATCGGCTTCGGAGACTAAACGCCATGGACTTTTCCAAACTGACCCCGCAGGAACAACTGCACGCCATTGCGCACGCCGCCCGCAAGTACGGCATCCACACCTGCCACGCTTCGCACGGCCAGGTGCAGGGCTTCATCCCACCAGAGCTGGCGCAAGACTCGCAGATGGCCATGGACGCACTGCCGGCGCTTGTCACCGTGTCGAACTCGGGCGTGCCTGCGTTCATGACAAACTACGTCGATCCGAAGCTGATCGAAGTGCTGGTGGCACCGAACGAAGCGACGAACATCATGGGTGAAACCAAGAAAGGCGACTGGACCACCCAAACTGCCTTCTTCTCCATGGTCGAAGTCACCGGTGAAGTGTCGAGCTACGGCGACCGCAACACCAACGGTCAAGTCGGCACCAACGTGAACTGGCCGCAACGCCAGCAATACCTGTATCAAACCATGACCACATGGGGCGATCTGGAAATGGCGCGCATGGGCCTGGCGCAGATCGACTGGGCAAGCCGCCAGAACATCGCGTCGGCGACCATCATGCAGCAGTTCGAAAACAAGGCGTACTTCTACGGCATCAGCGGCCTGCAGAACTACGGCATCCTGAACGATCCGGGCCTGTCCTCGCCGATCAGCCCGAACGCCAAAGCTGCAGGCGGCTTTACTTGGCTGAACAACGCAACGCAGCTGGAAATCATCAACGACATCAACAAGCTGTACGCCAAAGCAGTTGCTCAATGCAACGGTCGCCTGAAGCGTACCGACAAAATGGTGTTGGCGATGTCCCCGACTGTCGAGGTTGCGCTGTCCTACGTCGCCACGCTGAACACCGGCATGTCCGTGTACGATACGATCAAGAAAACGTACCCGAACATGGAAGTGAAGTCGGCACCGCAGTATTCCACCGGCAGCGGCGAACTGGTACAACTGATCGTTGAGTCCATCAACGGCCAGAAGACCGGCGAATGCGCATTCGGCGAGAAGATGCGCGCGCATGGTGTGGTCCGTGATGTCTCCCACTTCAAAGAGAAGAAGTCGGGCGGCGTGTGGGGCACCGTGTTCTACAACTACATCGGCGTAGCCCAAATGCTGGGCGTGTAATACGCACACCGGCCACGCCTGTATGGGTGGCCGTTTTTAAATCTCTGTGGAGAATTCAAATGAGCAAAATGATTTTGGTAGCGTGCAAACTCCCTTGCGGCCTGACCGTTGACGGCCTGAATGGTCAGAACTCGCTGAGCCTGAACGGCACCAACACCGCCCTCGTGCCCGGTGCGCCAGGTCTGACTAACGTTGACGAGGACGAATGGCTGTTTGTGAAGGCGCAGTACGCATCCCACGCCGCGTTCGTCAACCAATCGATCTATGCGCATGGCGACAGTGCCAGCGTGGCAGATGTGCTGGCGATGACCGAAGAACTGTCGGATGAGCAGACCGGCTTCGAAGGTATCGACCCACGCAAGCCTGACGAAAACCTTCAGCCGCTGGACGACCGCAAGTTGGAGCAATCGCTGATCGAAGCGCAAGCTACCAACGGCCCACGCAAGCAAGTCGAAGGTGCTGACCGCGTTGCGGCCCTGGAAGCTGCGGCAGGCAAGCCTAAAGTTGCTAGCAAAGGCAAGCGTTAATCATGACCACCGGCATTGTCACCTTTGACGAAGCTGTCTTCTTGGCGCGATTCCCTATGTTCTCGGCGTGGGCTACGGCCAACCCTGGGCAACTACAAGAACGCTTCAATGAGGTGACAGCCATCTACATTAACAACGGGCCGATGGCCCGCGTGCTTGATGTAACTGAACGCTCTTACTTGATCAACTACGCCATCGCGCACGTTCTTACCGTCGAAGGTGCGCTGGCCGATCCGACCACTACCGATGCATCAGCGGCGGCGGGTCGCGTTGGTCGGGTGTCGAGCGCCAGCGAAGGCACTGTGTCCGCGCAACTCGACATGGGGGCAGTACCGGGCACGGCTGCGTGGTGGATGCAAACTCAGTTCGGTGCCGCATATTGGAATGCCACGGCGAAGTATCGCACCGTGCGTTACGCTCGCCCACCAAGCATGTGTTACGGCGTCCTGCGGGTGCGTCGATAATGGCTAGCTTGACTAAGCTTTCTGGTGGCGTAAAGCTGCAAGAAAAGCTTGCGGAGATCGCCAAGAACATCGAAGGTAAGCACGACTTGCGCGTCGGTTTTCTTGAGGATGCCCGCTATCCCGACGAAGAAGGTACTTACGTTGCTCAGGTAGCTTTCTGGCTCAACTACGGCACCAAGACATCCCCTCCCCGCCCGTTCTTCACCAACATGATCATTGATAAGTCCGACGGCTGGGGTAAGAAGTTGGAGCGCATTTTGAAGCTGAACGATTACGACATTGAAAAGTCGCTTGCGCTCATGGGTGAAGGTATCGGCGGGCAGTTGAGTCAGGCACTCGTTGACTTGGCTGCACCGCCACTGTCGAAAGTTACATTGATGTTGCGCAAGATGCGCATTGACGATCCAGACCTTGTAATCACGGGAGCGACTGTTGGCGAAGCAGCGCGCCGCGTGGCTGCGGGTGAAGATACCGGCGCGGCGAGCACAAAGGTCGGCGTGTACACTGGGCATATGCTCAATAGCATTGCGTATCAGGTGGATGATGGCGAACATGTACCTGTTGAAGTCGAGGGCACAGAATGAGTCTCAACCTACACGGCATGGTGCGCGGTGTGATCACCGCAGTAAACAGCGATATCTCTGGCACGCTGCGCCGTAGCAACGGCTACACCACTGCGCCGAACGGCACCCGTACACCGACCTATTCCGACACAACCGGGCGCATCCAAGTGCAAGCGCTCAGCTCTACCGAATTGAAGCATGTCAACGATCTCAACATCCAAGGCGTCATCCGCAAAGTCTATCTGTATGGCGATTGGGGTGGCCCTATACGCGCTGATGCAACTGGCGGTGATCTGCTGGTGTTCCCGCGTGTGAAGGGTGGACCCAACGCGACATGGAAGATCGTAACGACGTTTGAAACGTGGACCGATAGCGGCTGGTGCGCCGTGGGTGTGGTGCTGCAATGATTACTCCAACTTCCGACGACCTGGCCGTAGCTATCCGCGCCTTCCTGCTGTCACTGTTCCCGACTGGTGTTGAGGTGGTGCGCGGTCTGGACAACAGCGTGCCCATGCCGGCTGGACCATTTATCCAATTCACGCCGACCGCGCAAGCGGCGCTGTCAACGAATCACTCGGTGCTCGATACGCTGACGCAGATGCGCACCGTGAAGACTCCGACGCGCTATAACGTACAGTTCGATTGTTATGGCCCGCTGTCGAGCGATTACGCTACGCAGATCGTACAGATGTGGCGCGATCAGTACGGCTGCGACATGCTCGCGGATGTTGGCGCGCCACTCTATTGCACCGACCCGACACAAGTTCCATTGATCAATGGCGAAGAAAATTACGAGCAGCGTTGGGCACTTACTGCTCTGCTACAATTTAATCCGTCCGTCACGGTTACGCAGCAAAGCGCCGATTCTCTGGCGATTGAACTGGTAAGCGTTGACGCAGAATATCCACCATCACCCTAAAGGTGTTAGAAATGACTATCCCAGCTTCGCAACTTGTAAACGTCTTGCCTAGCGTGCTGTCAGCGGGCGGCGCTGCTGTCGCGCTGAACGGCCTGATGCTCACCAATGGCACGGCGGTTCCTATCGGTAGCATTCTGCAGTTCGCATCTGCTACTGATGTCGGCACGTTCTTTGGCACGTCGTCCGACGAATATCTCATGGCATCGGTCTACTTTGCGGGCTTCACCAATTCGACGCAAAAGCCTGGGAACCTGTTGTTCAGCCAATACCCGACCGCACCCGTGAGCGCCTATGCGCGATCCGGTTCGTTCGCAGGCGTCACTCTGGCTCAATTGCAAGCGATCACCCCAGGTGTGCTGACCTTCACCGTTGACGGCACGGTGAAAACCTCGACCTCGATCAACCTGGCCGCTGCAACGTCGTTCAGCAACGCTGCGACACTGATCACCGCCGCGTTCACTGGTGGTCCAACCGTCACTTATGATGCACAACGCCAAGCCTTCGTGGCGACTTCTGGCACAACCGGTGCAACCTCTACTATCACGGTTGGCAGTGGCACTATCAGTACCGCGCTGAAATTCACCGCAGCTACGGGTGTTGTTCTGTCTCAAGGCTCCATCGCATACACGCCTGCAACCGCTATGGCGAACATCGTCAACGTGGCCTTGAACTGGGCTTCGTTCATGACCCTGTTCGAACCTCTGTTGGCCGACAAGCTGGCATTTGCGACCTGGACCAGCCAGCAGAACAGCCGTTACGCTTACTGCGCATGGGACACCGATCCGAATGCCATCGTGCAGGGCAATACTACCGATTTTGGCTCGCAGGTAGTGGCGCTGGCATTGGGTGGCGTGATGTCATTTACCGGCGATGCATCCGTGGCCACGTCTCTCGGCGTTACCATGCAAAATATGGTGCGCCCGCTGGCCGCGTTCGCTATGGGCACCGCAGCGTCTTTGAATTTCTCGGCGACCAACGGGCGTAGCACGTTTGCGTTCCGTTCCCAAGGCGGTCTGTACACTGGTGTAACGAATGCTACCGTAGCCAATACGCTGATCGGTAAAGGCTACAACTTCTATGGCTCGTACGCGACGTCCTCGCAACAATTCACGTTCCTGCAGCCAGGTTCCATCAGCGGTGTATTCAAGTGGGCAGATGCCTACTTCAACCAAATCTGGATGAACGGTACTTTCCAAAACACGCTGATGACGTTCCTTGCCAACAGCGGAAGCGTGCCGTACAACGCATTCGGTTACTCGGCTATCGAAAGTGCCCTGCAAGATCCGATCAATGCTGCGTTGAACTTCGGCGCAATCCGTGCCGGCATTACTCTGTCGGGTGATCAGATTACAGCAGTCAATGCCGCAGCCGGCAAGACGATTGCGGGCACGGTGGCAACTCGCGGTTGGTATCTGAACATCACCGACCCAGGGGCAGCGGCGCGCATTAATCGCACGTCGCCGAGTATGACGTTCTTTTACACCGATGGCGGATCTATCCAGCAGATCCAGCTTGCATCGATTGACATTCAATAAGGGGTTAGACCATGGCTGATAAAACTCTCACTACCGCAAACAGTGCTGCCACTCTGGCGGTGCGCGGTCT
>Ga0105248_10001380_pt1 | contig 27038 bp, 16 predicted proteins | sample KBSS34metaG_FD_81524 | JGI IMG/M metagenome (GOLD analysis project Ga0105248, IMG submission 81524) | Switchgrass rhizosphere microbial communities from Kellogg Biological Station, Michigan, USA - KBS S3-4 metaG | ecosystem: Host-associated > Plants > Roots > Rhizosphere > Soil | place... | reverse complement strand
CGCCGATCCCGAGGGCGAGCGTCAACAACGCGACGATCGTGAACGCGGGCGCCTTGCGCAGACCTCGCGCCGCATAGCGGATGTCCTGCACGAGGGTTTCCATGTTCCTCCCGTACGGCGGCCCGGTCGTGAGGTTTCGCCATCCATTGCCGACTCGCGCCGGGCGTGACATCATCTCGTTCGCACCACTGAGTGACTCGAGGAGACGCGATGTGTGGAACCGACCACGCCCATGATCACGAACACGGCCAGTTCGGATTTCTCGTCGACACGCCGGAGATTCGCGCGCTGATCGGCGAGACCGAACGCCTGATGAGCGACACCGCCGACCCGGCGATTCGCGTCGAAGCGTTGAAGCCGGCGTTTGCCAAACTGTTATCGAGCGACCATTGGCTTCCCGAGCAGTTGGCGCAGCCCGATGAGAAGAGCCGGATGGGCGACGGGATCGGTCAGTACGCGCTGTACCGCGCGGAAGACGGATCGCTGTGCCTGTTCTCACTCGTCGTCCCGCCCGGGGCGTCGACCCCGGTGCACGATCATTTGGCGTGGGGCCTGGTCGGCGTGTATCGCGGCGAGCAGGATGAGACGGTGTATCGCCGGCTCGATGACGGAAGCAATCCGGCGCAGGCTGAGCTCGAGATCGCAAAGCGTCAGGCACTGCGGCCGGGCGATCTGTACGCGTTGATTCCGCCGACCGACGACATCCACTACGTCAAGACGATTTCCCAGTCGGCGTCGATCTCGATTCACCTGCTTGCCAACGACACGGCCTGCGTCTGGCGACACAAGTACGATCCGGCGTCGGGTGTCGTGACGCCCTTCCGCTCGGGCTACGCGAACGCACCCTGTCCGTCCGAGGCTCACGCATGATCGGCCCGGGATGCGAGACTACGCACCCGCTTCACGTCCCATTCCTCGCGGCTCGACCAGCAGCACTTCGCCGCGCTCGGTGATCGTGCGGAGCGGCGTCAAAGGCAGGCGCGCCGGACCATTCACCACTTTCCCCGTGGTATCAAACGCGCTTCCGTGACACGGGCACCGAATGAGATGCTGCGTCGGGTTCCAGCCGAGCGGACAGCCTTCGTGGGTGCAGACCGCCAGGAACGTCGTGATCTTGCCGTCGACGTTTACGAGAATGAGCGGGTCGTCGCCGTGCGTCGTTCGATACGCGGATCCGCGCGGCACCTGATCCAGCCGCGCGATCGGCACGAGCCGCTCACCGCGTAGCCGCGCGATGGCGGAATCACACGCCGCGAGCACGCTCAGAAAAAGAACCTTGAGCGTGTCGCGACGACTCGTCATCGCGGGCGGACCGCCGTGGCGACGGCCATCCGCTGCGGGAATTCGCCGACCTTGAGGCGCGTCACCTCTTTTCGATCGGCCATCGAGATCACCGAGAGCGTGTTGTCGCGCCGATTGCTGACGTAGACGTATTTGCCGTCGCGGCTGAACACCACCCAGTTCGGTTCTTTGCCGACGGGAATCGTGCCGACGAGCTTCAGGTCCGGCACCGAGTATATCGCCGTGAAGCCGCTGAGTGAGGCGTTGGCGACGAGGTACTTCCCGTCGCTCGTCATTCCGAGACCGTGGTTCACGACCCAGTGCGAGAGCGCGAGGCTTGGTTTTGGCGCCGGTCCACCCATCGTCGGCATCGATATGGTCTTGATGACGCTGTCGCGCGCGATGTCGATCACGACGAAGCCGTTCAACTTGGAGAGTTGAGCATAGATCAACTTCTCGTCCGGCGACAGTTGGAAAGGTCGCACGCCTTCAGGCGCGTGAATGACGCGTTTCACCGTATTGGTCGCGACGTCGACCTGCGCGAGCTGATTGCCTTCCATGAGCCCGACGTACACGTACTTGCCGCTGGGTCCGAGGATCGTGCCATGCGCGCTCGTGCCCACGGTGATCCGCTTCAAGATCGCATGTGTCTTGGTGTCGACGACCACCAGCTCGCCCTTGTCGTAGAGCGGCACGAAGAGATGGCGCTGGTCGCGCGACAGAGCGAGATGGTTCGGCGTTCCGCCGACGTCCACGTGCCAGAGCGCCTTCTCGGTGGTCGTGCTGACGGCGATCACGTCCTTCGTATCGAGGCGACTGATGTACAGAACGTCGCCCTCACGAGTCGAGATCACATCGTCAGGGCTGTTGCCAACGACGGTGGCCGGAACGGTCCCGACGACTTTGTGCTCGGGGATCGCGATGATCGAGACGTCGCCGCCGAGTGTGTTGGCGAGGTAGAGGTATTCTTTCGCCTGCGCCGCGAGCGCGGAGGGCGCGGCCAAGAGAGCGAGAGCGGCAATCGGAAACAGGCGCCGTGTAAGCATGTGCTTATCCCTTGCCTTTGCGTAGACGAGGCAGCCAGTCGGACCGGGAGAATCTACGAACTGGGTGGTATCGCGCTACTCACCATAGCCCCGGGCTCCGCCGACCCATATCTTTTTTCGCGCCCTCCCCTCCAGCCGCCCGAGCGCCGTCGCCCGTGTCCGACTTTCAGGATCAAGTCCAGCGGTCCCTTGGATCGTCGTATAGCATCGAGCGGGAGTTGGGTGGTGGAGGTATGTCGCGAGTCTTCGTGGCGCGCGACGCGACGCTGCGACGCGACGTCGTCGTCAAAGTGCTCCCACCCGACCTCGTCGCCGGCGTCAACGTCGAACGCTTTCGCCGCGAGATTCTCGTCGCCGCCGGACTCCAACATCCGCACATCGTGCCGGTGCTGTCCTCGGGTGAAACGGACGGCCTGCCGTGGTTCACGATGCCCTTCGTCCAGGGCGAATCGCTGCGCGATCGCCTCACGCGCGGGCCGCTGCCGATCGGCGAGTGTGTCAGCATCCTGCGCGAAGTGGCGAAGGCGCTCGTCTACGCGCACGAACGCGGCGTGGTGCATCGCGACATCAAGCCCGACAACGTCCTGATCACCGGCGGCACCGCGGTGGTCACCGATTTCGGAATCGCAAAAGCGCTCTCGGCGTCGCGCACCGGAGAGAGTGCCACCGCGACCCGTGGATCGCTCACGCAGATCGGGATGTCGATCGGCACGCCGGTGTACATGGCGCCCGAGCAGGCCGCGGCCGATCCGAACGCGGATGCGCGTGCCGATCTCTACTCGTTCGGCTGCATGGCGTACGAGCTGCTCGCCGGACGTCCGCCGTTTGCCGGCATGACGCCGCAGCGGCTGCTCGCCGCGCACATGGGCGATCGGCCGCAGATCGTCTCGCAGCTGCGACCGGATACGCCCCCGCTGCTCGCCGATCTCGTGATGCAATGTCTCGAGAAGGATCCGACGAAGCGCCCGCAGAGCGCGTCCGACGTCGTGCGCCTGCTCGAGCTTGCGACGACGACGAGTGGCAGCGCGGCCGCGGCGTCAGCGGTGCTCCTCGGCGGGCGCGTGCGTCTGCCGGTGGCGCTCGGAGTCTGGGCCCTCGCGTTCGGCGCGGTTTGGATGCTTGCCAAGGCCGCGATCATAACCATCGGGCTTCCCTCGTGGGTCTTACCCGGCGCGCTGGTCGTCGCGGCGCTCGGACTGCCCGCGATTCTCTTCACGGCGTTCGTGCAGCGAGCGGCACATCACGCGCTCACGCGGACGCCGACGCTCACGCCCGGTGGGACACACGCGCACGGCACGATGGCGACGATTGCCATGCGCGCGAGCCCGCACGTCAGCTGGAAGCGCACGGTGCGCGGCGGCTTCATCGCCTTTGGGGCATTCGCGGGCCTGGTGGCGATCGTGATGGTGCTGCGCGCGTTTGGCATCGGTCCGGCGGCGTCGTTGCTCGCGTCGGGACGCATCAGCGCGCGCGAGCCGATCATCATGACGGACTTCGCCGTGCGAGGCGCCGACTCGTCGCTCGCCGGCATCGTCACCGAAGCGCTGCGCTCGAGTCTCGGTCAAACGAACGCGGTGACACTCGTGCCGCCGGCATCTGTCGCCGCGGCGCTCACGCGCATGCAGCGACCAGCGACGTCGCGCATCGACCTCGCGCTGGCCCGCGACATCGCGGCGCGCGAAGGTATCAAGGGCGTCGTCGACGGCGAGATCGCGCAGCTCGGAAACGGCTTCGTCGTCTCGGTCCGACTCGTGACCGCCGACTCGGCGCGCACGCTCGCGACGGTGCAAAAAGCGGTGGACGGCCCGAAGGAGTTGATCGCGGCCGTCGACGTGATCGGCCGAGAGTTACGCGGGAAGCTCGGCGAGTCGCTCAAGTCGGTCCAGAACGCGCCGCCACTCGACCACGTCACCACGGCGTCGATCGATGCGTTGCGCGCGTACTCGGAGGGTGTGCGGGCATACGATCTCGATTCGGACTTTCCGAAGGCGATCGCGAAGCTCTCGGAGGCGGTAGCGATCGATTCCGGTTTCGCGATGGCGTGGCGCAAGCTGGGCGCGGTGTACAACGCGGCGCAATACGGGCCCGCGACTACCGACTCGGTCCTGACGAAAGCGTTCCATTTTCGCGAGCGCTTGAGTCCGAAAGAACGGCTGATGACGGAAGCAAGCTACTACTTCATCGGCCCGGGCAGGAACCGCGAGCGCGCCATTGCCGCGGCTCAACAACAGTTGGCTTTGGGCGATAGCCTGTACGCGCTCGTCAATCTCGGATTGATGTTCGAGAGCCGCCGCCAGTTTGCGCGCGCGGACTCGCTGTTCGCGGCGGGACAGCGTGTCAATCCCGGTAGTCAGACGGCGGCGGTCGACCGCGCCGACAATCTCGTAAATCTCGGTCGGCAGTCAGACGGAATCGCCATCATCGACGATTGGGGCAAGCGCAATCCGTCCGGCTCGAGCCGCGCGGTGGTCGCAATGGCGCACGCGTTCCTCCCCATGGCGACGGGCGATTACTCACGGGCGGAGCGAACGCTCGATTCACTCGTCCACGGTCAGGACCCGGCGCTCAATACCGCAGCGTACTCGCTGCTGTGGGTAACTGTGGCGGTACAGGGGCGTTTGTCGGACACGCACGCGCGACTCGCGAGCTGGTCGGCGTCCCTGCCGGCCGCGCAGCGGCGCGCGCCGCTTGTCGACTCGCTCGCGCTTTCTCTCGTCGACGTCACCGCGGCGGACAAGCCCGAGCGCGCTGTGCGACGCGTGGACGCAACTCTCGCCGCGACACCGCTGAGCAAGGTTCCGATCGCCGACCGCGATTACTTCGGCGTCGCCACTGTGTATGCGCGCGCCGGCCGCGCCGACCGCGCCAAGGCTGTTCTCGCGCAACGCGACGCCGAAGTCCGCGACACGGTCCGGCTCCGCGCCGAGCTGCCGTACGCGCATCGCGTGCTCGGGGAGGTCGCGGTGGCCGAGCGTCGGCCGCAGGACGCGCTACGTGAGTTCTGGAAGGGTGACTCGCTGTCGGACGGCCCGGTCGACGAGTGCGACGCATGTACGTTCGCGAACATCGCGCGCGCCTACGACAAGGCGAATATGGCGGATTCGGCGATCGTCTACTTCGAGAAGTTTTTCTCGTCGACCAACGATTTGCGCGGCGCCGTCGACTTCGTGATGCGCGGTCCGGCGCTGCGGCGGCTTGGTGAGCTCTACGAGGCGAAGGGCGAACGCGCGAAGGCGACGCACTACTATCAGGAATTCGTGAATCTCTGGAAGAACGCCGATCCGGAGTTCCAGCCGCAGGTGGCGGAGATCAGGAAGCGGCTGGCGAGGATGGACAAGACCTCGGGCTGACGGCGCAGTAGAAAGAACGAGAGCACGGAAGAATTCTCACGCCCTGGGACCGGCTCGAAAAGCTCGCGCCGGTGGAGAAGCCTCGGTAGCGTGGGCGCTCCACTCAACGCCGCCAGTCGAGCGAGTTCACTCTCGCGGCGACACACTGCCCCAACGAGCGTCCGTTGAGGTTGCCGGACTGAAAGTGGATCCCGGCGTACAGTCGCGAAATCCCCGCTTCCACGGCAGCGTCGAAGATCCGGGCGAACGACCGCGGAGTGAAACCGTCCGCGTCGTGCGCGTGGTCGACGAAGGGAACGTTGTTGCCGAACAAACTCTCGAGGGTCACGATCACCGCGGCCGATTGGGCCGAGTGGGCAGACACATACTCCGGAAATGGCGGCGTCGGCAACAGCGGCTTCCACGTGGGATCGATCACGTGATCGATGTATGTCACGGGCCGGAGCAAGTTGAAATGGTATTTCACCCACCAGAGCGCGGTTAGCGCGTCGGCGTCGGCGATGCCGGCGCGCGCGTATGCCTCGGTGGCCATTGCCAGGTTCGCGTGCTGCTGCATGACGATTTCGCTCACGATGGCGAGCGAGTGGCCCGGGCCCGAGATCGTTCCGGGACCGTCCGCCCAGTATTGGGCGATCGTGATCTGCTCTGGCGTGAGCGTCTTGGAAATTTGGTAAACAAGATTCGCCTCGGCGTAGAACGCGGAGCCGGGCTGCTCGGAGTACGCGGGCGGAGCGCCGGGGTTGCACTCCATCGCATTGGATAGAGCAAGGGTCGCGACCGTCGTTCCCCAGAACGGCTGCATCGCGATCTGCCCGAGCGCCGTCGGCACCCACAGGCCTGGGCCTGTCGGCGGCGTGTACGTTGTCGGGAAGTTCGTCAGGTAGCTTTGGTCGCCGCCGTCGTCGCGCGACGTCGCGAACACCGCGGCCCCGACCGCGCGGCCGAACTCACCCGACAGCTTCGCGATCCCCGGAGGCACGCCGGCAGAGTAGTGCGCGGCCAATTGTGCTTCGAGCGCGTTGAGCGCCGCGATGTTGTCGGCGGCCTTGTTCGTCTTGTCACCCCACAGCCCACGCATCACTTCCGCGAGGGCGCCGTTGGCGACGAGCGCCCAGTCGTAGGGAATGCCCTTCGGCTCCGGCAACGGCCCGATGCCGTGCAGCTGCCGCGCGACGGAACGATTGTCCGGCATGCCGCCCACGATGGCTTCATAAAGCGCGATACCCATGTATCCATAGGCGCGCGCTTGCACCGGTGGCGTGAAGCCGGCCGTCTGCTTCGTGAAGCCGAGCGAGAGCTGATAGTACGCAATCGGAACAGCGGCGTCGAAGTCGGCGGCCATCGAGTGGACGCCCGCCGCACGATCGAGGTCCGCCGCGTTCCCCGCGGGCGCCGGCGGGGTAACACTCGTCGGGGACCGGCTATCCGAACACGCCGCGGCCAGCAGGCCGATGACGACGGCGCTCGAGATTTGGAGCTGTTTCCGCATCTTGTGCCTCCCTGATGATGATCGGCGGCACAAACGTCTCGCGGCTTGCCTTCATGTTTGCCCCCTTCGCCGACGATCGCGTGAATATGCGATGAGACGAGAGTAGACTCGCATGAGCGATTGTGAACAGCCCTAAAAATGAACCATCAATCTGTCACGGCGTAACGGCGATCCCAGCCGTGGCCAGGCGGGCGAAGCGCGTCACCCCGAGCCAGCTGGATAATGCTTTGCGGTGATGCGGCGCGCCGTGCACCTCGACGTCTCCGTCGCGTATTGCCTCGGCGAGCGGAATGTGACCGAGACAGACCCGCGCGAGCGCCTCGACCGTAGCGTCGATTTCCAGACTCACGTCGTGGCCCGGATCGAACAGGCAGAGATCGACTTCAGGCCGCTGCAGCACGAGCCAGTATGCGCGGTCCTTGTGTCGGCGGAATCGAAACAGGAGGACGACGCGCTCCTCGGGGAGTGCATCGACCCGAACCATCCTTCGCAGCGACCACATCAGGAAGTCGGGATCGAGATCTTTGTCGGCGAGATCCTTGCTCGCCCACCGGTAGCCCCAGGTACCGAGCGCGTCGATCACGACACTCAGCTCGCGACCGGCGATGGTCAAATGATACTCATAACCGTGGCCACCCTCCGTGGGACGCTGCTCGATGACGCCGCTTCTTCGCAGCGACTGCAGGCGCTGCGTCAGAAGGTTTCTGGACATCCTCGGAACGCCGCGCTGGATATCGCTGAATCGTCGGCCGCCGATGAGCAGCTCGCGGAGGATGAGTGGCGTCCAACGCTCGGCGAAAATCTCAGCGCCGAGCGCCACGGGACAGAACTGTCCGTAGTCGGCCATGGCGCGAACTTGGATTCGCCCCCAATACAGGGCAAGTCCAATTTGTGAACCACGATGAATCTTAGCGGTCTGCGTCAGAGCCTTCGCGGCCAAATCCTCACGCCGGCATCGCCGGAATACGACGTCGCCAGGCGGCTGTGGAACGCGATGATCGACCGAACGCCGGCGGCAATCGTGCGCTGCGCAGGGCCCGACGATGTCATGGCTGCCATCCGGTTCGCGGCGCGCGAGGAGCTCCACCCCGCGATCCGCGCCGGCGGGCACAATGTCGCCGGCCTCGCGTCCGTTGATGAAGGACTTGTCATCGATGTCTCCCGGATGAAGCGGATCGCGGTAGATCCGATCGCGCGAACCGTCACCACTGAGCCTGGACTCACGTGGGGCGAATTCGACGCCGCCACGCAGGCTCACGGCTTGGCGACGACGGGCGGAATCAACTCGACCACAGGCATCGCCGGTCTCACCCTCGGTGGTGGTGTGGGATGGCTGATGGGACGGTGCGGCCTCACCTGCGATAATACGACTGCCTACTCTCTCGTCACGGCCGACGGCGAGCTCGTGACCGCGAGTGCGGCAGAGCACTCGGACCTGTTCTGGGCGCTCAAAGGCGGTGGCGGCAACTTTGGCGTCGTGACGTCGATTACCTACCGTCTGCATCCCGTGGCCCGCGTCATCTCGGGCATGATTCTCTACCCATTCGCGCGAGCCCACGACGTGCTACGCCATTACCGTGACTTCGTGATGGCCGGTGTGCCCGATGAGCTCACGGTATTCGCAACCGCCATCACGAGTCCGGACGGTGTTCGGCTGGTCGCCGTCATCCCCGCGTACGGCGGTCCGAACCTCGATGAAGGCGATCGAGTGCTCGCCCCACTCCGCAACTTTGGTCGGCCGGTGGCGGATCTCGTCAGTCAGATGCCGTACGTGTCGCTGCAGCAGATGTTCGACGCGGCGACGCCCTTCGGAGTTCGCAGCTACTGGAAATCGACGTACCTCCGGGGCCTTCCGGACGACGCCATCGACGCGTTCGTCCACTGCGCCGCCGATTGCCCTTCGCCTCGAACGATCATCAAGCTCGAGCATGCGCACGGCGCGGCGACCCGGATAGCGTCTGACGCCACAGCGTTCCCGGCACGCGACCACGCCTTTGACCTTGTGGTCCTCAGCCTCTGGAACGACGCGACAGACGACGTCGAGAATATTGCCTGGACGCGCGAGTTCGACCGGCGGATGCACGCCTGGTCGGCACGAATGGTCTACGTCAACGCGCTCGCGGACGACGACGCGGCTCGAGTCCGGGAGGCCTACGGCGACAACTATGCAAGGCTCTCGCAGGTAAAGACGAAGTACGACCCAGCGAATCGGTTTCGGCGAAACCACAACATCGTCCCGGCCGCCCCCGCCAAGTAGAGTCGAGGTGACAACTCCGGCGCCGCTCAGTATGATCAAGCCTCATCATCTACCCTGCGGCCATGAACGCGGCTCGACTCCTCGTCTCGATCGCACTCCTGTGTCTCGCGGCGTGCACGCGAGCGCCGGCCAACTCAACGCCGGTTGCGCTCCCGCCAGTGCCGGTCGCGGCGCCTCGTGGTAGCGCCCCCGTCGCCGCACCGGTCGCGCCACCGGATGCCCTCCCCACTCGGCTCAGTGACGCGGAGTTCTGGAAGCTGCAGGCGGACATCTCGGAGCCGGGCGGCTACTTCCAGATCGCCGACAATTTCACGTCCAACGAGATGGAAGTCGGCGCTCTGTTCACGATGCTTCGCCAAGCCAACGTCGCCGGTGACGTGTATATGGGCGTGGGGCCGGAGCAGAACTTCACCTACATCGCCTCGATCCGGCCGCGTATGGCGTTCATCGTCGATATTCGGCGGCAGGCGGTCGTGCAGCATTTGATGTTCAAGGCGTTCTTCGAGCTGGCGAAGGATCGCGCCGATTTCATCTCGCTCGCCTTCGCCAAGCCGCGGCCGCCGGGATTGGACACGTCGACGGCGATCCAGGCACTGTGGGACGCCTATCGCAACGTCCCTACCGATTCCGTGCTCGCCCGGAAGAACTACGCGCGAGTGACCGATCACCTGTTCAAGACGCACGGTTTCACGTTCACCCCGGACGAACAGCAGACCCTCAAGTACGTCTTCAACGCGTTTTACAGTTACGGCCCGTCGATCGCGACGCGCGGCTACGCGAACGGCCGCGGCGGCGACTTTGCCGAGTTGACCGGCTTCTCCGTCGATGGCACCAACCAGCCGCGCAGCTTTCTGTCGTCCGAGGAGAACTTCCGGATCATCAAGTCGCTTCACGAACGGAATCTCATCGTACCGGTGTCGGGCGACTTCGGCGGTCCGAAGGCCGTGCGCGCGATCGGCGCGTATCTGACGCAGCATCACGGGATGCTGCGTGCGTTTTACGTGTCGAACGTCGAGCAGTATCTCTTTCAGGACGGCAAGGCGTTAGCGTTTTATGAAAACGTCGCGACGATTCCGATCGATTCCGCGAGCGTCTTCATTCGACCTTACTCGATGCGTCGCGGGTTCGGCGGGTACAGCGGGCCGACGCAGTCGCTTTGTCCGATCGGGCCGTTCATCGCGGCGGCTCGCGCGGGACGAGTGCGGTACAACGAAGAAGCGTTGGCCTGTATGAGATGAAGAAGCTGTACACTCCGGTCGGCATCGTCGGAGTGATGTGCGTGGCGACCGGTCTGCTCCCATGGATCGTGCTCTTGCAGGTGGCACATCCCGCTCTCCGCCGACAAACGGCTGGTTAGGGGTGCTGGGTTACTGCGATCGAACTGCCGCACCGTGAAGAGTGGCGTGGGCAATACGACGAGACGCCCGCTGCCCTAGCGGTGCGCCGGGGCCCGGCGGCAAGTTGGAGCGCGAGTCCACTCCTGCCCGACACGTTCGCCGTGAGCCACCCGCCGAGCACAGTGTCATCCCCCTTTGCCAGCCGATATGTGATCGAGCGCGAGCTCGGTCGCGGCGCGACAGCGATCGTGTACCTCGCTCGCGATCTCGCACAGGGACGGATGGTGGCGATCAAGATGCTGCGCCACGAGTTGGTGTCATCGGTCGGCGCCGAGCTTTTCTTGCGGGAGATCCGCCTCCTGGCCGGCCTACAGCATCCGCACATCGTGCCGGTGCTCGACTCCGGCGAGGCGAACGGCACGCTGTATTGCGTGCTGCCGTTTATGGACGGTGGGACGATGCGCGATCGCCTCAGACGGGACAAACAACTTCCGCTGGCCGATGTGATCGCAATAGGTCGAGCCATGGCCGGCGCACTCGGTGCGGCGCACGCAAAGGGACTGGTGCATCGCGACGTAAAGCCGGAGAACATTCTCTTTACGAGCGGCCAAGCTTGCCTCGCCGACTTCGGCATCGCGCGCGCGCTCGTGAAAGCATCGGGGGACTCCACGACGTCGACGGGCATCGTGCGTGGGACGCCCGCGTATATGAGCCCGGAGCAGGCGAGCGGTGAGCGCGACTACGACGGGCGGAGCGACATCTATAGTCTTGCATGTGTATTGTATGAAGCGATCGCCGGCGTCGCGGCGTTCGTCGGCGCGACGTCGCAGTCGGTGGTGGCGCAGCGGCTGAGTCACATGCCGCGTCCCCTTCATGTGTACCGGCCGAAAGTACCTGCCGGCCTCGAGCAGGTGCTCGAACACGCCCTCGCGACGGCACCGGCGGACCGATACCAGACGGCGGAAGAATTTGCGGCCGCATTGGCAAATCCAAGCGTCGCCATGCCGCGGCCACGCGCCCGAGCGCGCGCGGCCGTAGTTGGCGGTGCACTAGTACTCGCCGCGGCCGTGGCGTGGCTATGGCAAGTCATTCCATCCGAGGCGCTCGACTCGCGAAAAGTCGTCGTCTATCCGCTCCGTCAGCTCGGAGCAACTCGCGATCGGACCGAGGGCGAAGCCATCGCTCTCATGATCGGGAGTGCGCTGGAGCACACCGAGCCCCTGAAATGGATCTACGGGTGGACGTGGCTCGACTCGAGCCGCCGCGCAGACATTAGCCTGCTCGATCAGCGGTTCGCGCGGCGGCTCGCCAGGGCGCGCGGCGCCAAGTATTTCGTGGACGGCTCCGTCCTCGACCACAATGACTCGGTGTCGGTCGTCCTGCGGCTCGTGGACAGCGAAGGCGACTCCGTGATCGCGCAGGCAACCGCGGCTGGGGCCTCGGACCACGCGGCGCTCGTCGCTTTGCATGCCGTGAACGAACTGCTGCCGCGGATTCTTGACCCGGGTCGAAAGGTGAACCTCGACATGCTCGCCGGCGTTCGTCCCGGCTCCGCCGCGGCTTGGCTTCAGGGCGAGCGTGAGTTCCGCCGATCGCACTTCACGACGGCGCTGGATTACTACCGCAAAGCGCTGGCCGAGGATTCGGGGATGACGCTCGCCGCGGTGAAGGGCGCCGAAGCGGCGTGGTGGGCGAATCAGGATGCCGAGGCCCGTCGGCTTGCCGACATCGCGGCTCTCGGTGAAAGCCGGCTGCCGTCCAAGTATGCGCACATGGCGCGTGGGCTGCAGGCGTTCCTCAGTGGCTCGGCTGACTTGGCGGTACACCACCTCGAGCTGGCGGTAGAGCAGGACTCTATTTGGGCTGAAGGCTGGATGATGCTCGGTGATGCCTATTACCACCTCGTGCCGGCGCGGTCCCGCCCCGACTCCGCCGCCGAAGTGGCCTTCGTTACTTCGCAGCGGCTCGATCCCGAATTCTCTCCACCACTCTTTCATCTTGCCGAGTTCGCGCTGCGCCGGCGTCAGGGCGGCATGGCTCGGCAGCTGACGGCCGAATTCCAGCACTCGGCGCCGGATTCCGCGATGCTGCAGAAGCTGGACCTCATGAACAACTGCGTGGAGCGCGGCGCACGTGCCGTTGATTGGGCGGAAGCCGCGCGGCGGCACCCCGATGTCGTGGTCCAGGCCGCGAAGGCATTTTCAGCGGGCGGAGCGAATTTCCCGTGTGCTGAAGGTGGGTTTCGCGCAGCGTATGTGTCCGATGGTGCCGCCTTGAATACGCGCTGGGGTGCCCTGCTCGGTCTGGAATACTTGCTGATCGCGGAGGGAAGAACGCGCGACGCCGGGGAGGTGCTGAACTCCGCGTCGTCGCGAGGAATGCGCCCCGCTCGGGTGCTGTATGCCGTCAGCACCGCGGCTGGCATTCCGATGGACTCTCTCGCGGCCTCCATCGCTCGAGAATGGGGAGTAGCCTACGCGGGTATGTCGGTAGCGCGTATTTGGCATCAGGGTCTCTGGGCCATTCGGGTCAAGGACACGCTCGGCCTTCGCGCCATGATCGACGCGCTTCAGCGCGGGACCGACACGTCGGTCGCCGCGCGATCCGTCGCATCAGGTTTCGAGGCTCGACTTCTTCTCGCGCGAGGAGATTCGAGCGGAGCGATTGCGCGGCTCGAGCAACTACGCCCGTTCGGACCTGCGGCCGACATCACGTGGGGGCTGTGGCAGCCGCAAGCCTTCGAACGTTTGCTGCTGGCGGAGCTGCTGTTCGCGCGAAGGCGGTTTCGCGACGCCATACGCGTCGCGAGCGAATTCGACCACCCGCAACCGATTCTCTATGTTGCCTGTCTGCCTCGCAGCTTGCAGTTGCGCTATCGGGCCGCGGTGGCCCTTGGCGAAACCGCCGACGCGGACCAGTACGCGACGCGGTTACGGTCCTTGGGCCGGCGTGATTTGACGGCGACCACGCCGCCGTGAACCTGCAAAGTGAAAGCAACACGCTCAGGGAACGCGCAGGGAACGGCCATTCCGTAGCGTGTCCTTCTGCTGGCAGGATCTGGCGGTGACGATGTCGTAGTGAACCCTCAACGAGGAGGCGACTATGGCGGCGAAGAAGACAAAGAAGAAGAAACGGGTGGGCGCGAACCGAGCGCTGGCCGCGCTGGTTCAAAAGCTGGATAAGATGGACAAGCAACTCAAAGCGCTTACCAGGTGGGCGAAGAGCACGCGACGGTGGCTCAAGCGCGCGGGCGGTGATCCGCCGCCGCCACCACCGCCGCCCGACTACAATTGAGCGCGGGCACACTGAGTGACGGCCTGTAGTTCGTGATGAGCAGCGCAGCGATTCCAATCGGAGGCACCATGAGAACTGATGTGATCGACGTACCCGATTCTCAGGATGGGGTGTGCTTGCCGGATAGTCCGAGCGAGGACTGGCCCTATGCTGACTATTGCGGAACGCTGCCTGCCATCGCACTGAGGCCAGAATTCGATCTGCGCGCCGGGTGTTCGGCGGTGCAGACGCAGGGGAATGATCAGAGTTGCGTCGCCCAAGCGGTTGTGAGCGCGATCGAATTCTTGCAGACCCAGGCCTCGGGAGGCCCGTGTGATCAATTCAGTCGGTATTTCGTCTATTACAACGCGCGACGCGCCGACCAGCCCAATGGAGACTTACTTGACTTGGGTACGAGCGTGCGGTCGGCGATCAAGGGCGTCGCGAAAAAAGGGGTCTGCGCCGAGAGCCTCTGGCCGTACCACCGGGAAAACCGCAATAAGAAGCCGGCCGCAGACTGCTACGCTGCGGCCCAGCTGCACGAGCTGGTAAAGTATTACCGACTGCGGAGCGACACGATGGATGAGCTTCGTGACTGCCTCGGCCGCGGGTTTCCGTTTGTATTCGCCATGAATTACGGCAGCGATTACCCGAGAGGCGCCGAGGCAACGGGATTCGTCCGCTTGCCCACCACGCAGGAGCTCAACGCGGGAGGAAGACACGCGGTCATGGCCGTAGGATACAATGATAAAACCAGACGACTCACGTTCATGAACTCGAAAGGGTCCGCGTGGGGGAAAGCCGGATTCGGCCAGATTGACTACGACTACGTGACCAATCGCGACCTGTGTAGCGACTTCTGGACCATTCGCAAGGTGGAGGACGTCGGCCCCTAAACGATGACGAACGTGTTGTCGACGGGCTGCAACATCACGAAATGCGTCCCATCGGGCGCGACGTCGAAGGTCGCGGAGGCGCTCTCACCGTGTCTCTGCGATGCGTGAAGTCAGCGACGAACGCGGTCCAGCATCAGGGTCATGCCCATGGATCTGTATTCGTCCATGGCGCGGCCCAGCAGAACCGACGCCCGATCGGCGTCGCCGGCGGTCGATCGCGCTAGGAGCATCTCCGCGTATGCCTGGCGCGCGACGGGCAGCACAAAGCGTTGGCCGATGCGCTCCGCAAGCGCGATAGCGCGCTCGAAGTGATGTTCGGCCACCGCCCAATTCCCGGCGGCCGTCGCCGCGAGGCCGGCGACGGACTCGACCATCTCGAACGCGATGCAGCGAAAGCCGCGGCCGACCAGCTCACTGAGCACCGGATACCAGCCTGCGAGCTCGGCGCGTCGGCCACGGACATGGTACGTCCTTGCCAGCACCGTCACGTACAGCGCGCGGCCGATCGTCATCGTGGACAATGTCGGAGCGGCGAACGACGCGAACTCGGCGAGTCGATCTTCCCACGCCGGACCATCATCGTAGGCAGCGCAGAGCAGCTCGGCGCCCTCGATGAAGCCCGCCCACGCATTCCGCGGAAATGCCTTGCGTGCCGCCTCGCAGGTCGCACGTCCACCGCCGATGTCGCCACGTTGCAGCTGCGCGACGCCGGCGACGCCCTGCATCAGTTGCGCCCATGGGCCAACCCCTTTCCACGTGTCGAGCGTCGCGCGGCAACGCGACTCGAGCGCCGCCCAATCGCCGGCGCGCGCGCACTCGGTCACGATTCGTCCGACGTCGATATTGAGTATTGCCCCCACATTGCCGCTCTCGCTCGCCATGGCGAACAATTCCTCCTGCTCGGCGTCCCGAATCTCCCACGCACCCGCATAGAGCATTGCGTTGTGTCGGTGGCCGGCGACTTCGAGGTAGGCCTGTCGAGACCGCGGCGACGCAAAGATTGGCAGAGCGCGGCTCCCGGCCGCGATGGCCGCGTCGCAGCGGGCAAACTGGGCGTCGATCCAACACCGGGCGAGATCCATGTTCGCGCCGTGCGTGGCATTGTCCGCCGGGCCAATCGCGACCGCCTCGGCCATTTGGCGGTCCAAGCCGGAGTCGTCGAGGCGCGCGATGGCTCCGTGACCGGCGATCTGCGCCATGATCCTCGCCCTCGTCACGGGATCGGCGCCATTTGAGTTCTCGAATGTACGCCGCGCCGTGCGCTCGCCGCTCGCGAAATCACCCATCCAACCGGTGTACCACGACGCGTTCAGGCCGGCTCTGGCGGCCAGTTCGGTGTCGCCGGCGTCGATCGCCGCTTCCAGCGCGGCGTTGTATGCCTGTAGCGCATCGGTCCAACGTGCGTTGCCGAGCAAAGCGTTCGCCCGCGTGTAGGCCAATCGGGCAAGCGCGTGCCGGTCTCCAACCTCTTCGATCGTCGCCGCACGCTCGCAGTGCGCGAGGGCTTCCGTGTACGCGGCACTGTCAATGGCCTGTTCGGCGGCGAGAATGAGAAAATGAACCGTCTTGTCGGCATCGGCCGCCGCACCGGCTTGATACAGGTGATACGCGAGATCGGCGGCGCGCGTCACGACGCGATCGCCAAACACATGCTCGATCGCCGTGGCGATCTTGAGATGGCGACGTTGACGCCGCGGCAGTGAGAGACCGGCGATCAATCTGTCGAATCAGCTCGTGACTGAAGGCATAGCTCACATCCCTCCCGCCGCGCTGCTCGGCGATGAGGTGGGCTTGCAGCGCCGCATCGAGCGCATCGAGCAAGTCCTCATCCTTCGCGTCTCCGACTTCCTCGAGCACTCGCAAGCTGAATCGCGGGCCGATCACCGCGGCGGAGGTCAGCACGGCACGGCACGTCTCCGACAAACGCTCGAGACGCCGGCCGATGACGAGGCGAACTCCTTCCGGGACGTCGAGATCTTCGACGCGAAGGTCCGTCCGCCATTTTCCGCTCGCGTCGAACAGCCGGCCTTCTTCCTTGAGGTGAGCGAACACCTCCTCGACGAAGAACGGATTTCCGTCCGTCTCCTCATGAATGACGCGAGCCAACGCGGCCGGCGGCGACGCGCCGCCGAGGGCGCCCAGCAGGTCGGCGACGCGTTCGGCCGGCAGTCGCTTCAGCGAGATCCGCTGCGCCAGCCGCTGGCGGGTGAGCGTCTCGAGCAGACGCGCGAACCCGCGATTGACGTCCAGGTCCACGTCGCGATAGGTGCCGAGCGCGATGATCGGCAGTCCGGCGAGATACGAAGCGCTGTTCTCGAGCAATCCAAGCGATGCCTCGTCGGCCCAATGCAGATCGTCGAACAACACGACGATCGGCGCGATGCGTGCCGAGCGTTCCGTAAACTCCCGGTACTTGGTGTAGAGATGTTGTCGTTGCCGATCGGGCGGCAGGTCGAGAGGCTCGGGAATATCCGGAAACGTCTGCCGCAACGACGGCAGAATCCGCGCGATTTCCGGCGCCGCGTCGCCAAGGACTTCACGGAAGGTGCGCGCTGGAACGAGACGAGATACGACGTCGAGCAGCTCGGCGTACGGCGTGAACGGCGGCATGCCTTCCATCTCGTAGCAGCGGCCGACCAGGCACAACGCGCCGCGCGCGCGCGCCTCATCGAGAATCGTCTGACTCAATCGTGTTTTGCCGACGCCGGGCTCGCCGCCGATCATCAGCATGCCGCCGCGGCCATGCGCGAGCTGGGCGAGCAAGCCACGTGCTTCGTCGACCTCACGTTCGCGGCCGACCAACGGCGTGCGTTTCACCGGACCGATCGATCCGTCGCCCGCCGGCATCGCCGCCGCCGACGTCCCCGAGATTTCGGCCAACAGCGCCACGGCAAGTTCGCCGGCCGATGCGTGGCGATCGCCCGGTTCGCGCGATAGCGCCCGCGCCAATACCAAGTCGACCATCGGCGGTACGTTCGGTCTGACCGTCGATACACGTTCGGCGTCCTGCATGATGCGCTTCGCCATGATCGACTGCGTCGACGGACCGTTGAACGGCGGCGCGCCGGAGAGCATCTCGAACAGGACGCAGCCCAGCGAGTACACATCGCTTCGGCCATCGATGCTCGGGTCGCCCATGAACTGCTCGGGGCTCATATACGCCGGCGTCCCGATTGCCATGCCCGTCATTGTCAGTCTTTCGCCGACATCCGATGCGGTGCGCGCGATGCCGAAGTCCGCCACCTTCGCATGGCCGTTGGCCAGCAGGATGTTCTCGGGTTTGATGTCTCGATGGACGACGCCGTGCTTGTGCGCGTAATCGAGCGCGTCGGCGACCTGCGCCGCGATGCGCAGCGCCTCACTCACGGGCATGCGCTGCTCGCGCGTCATGCGGTCGCGGAGCGATTCGCCGTCGACGAACGGCATGACGTAGTAGAGCAGCCCGCGTCCATCGCCGTTCCGCCGGCGTGCTTCGCCGCGCTCGGGACGACCGTCGATCAACTCGCCCGAGTCGATCAGCATGAGGATGTGGGGATGATCGAGCTTCGCGGCGATGCGGATTTCCTGAAGGAAGCGCTCGCCACCCACCACTTCCGCCACTTCGGAGCGAAGGACCTTGATCGCGACGCGCCGATCATGACGCAGATCGCTCGCGAGGAAGACCGTGCCCATCGCCCCTTCGCCGATCTGCCGAGCGATGGAATAGCGGCCAGCCAAGGCGGTGTCCAACCGATCGGCGAGACTCGTCATGAGAGACGCACAGCGGCGTGCGAGATCATGGCGCAAGCTACGGAAACCCTTGGCCCGTGCAAGGCGCGAGTGTGGTGCGATGTTCTGGGGGACATTGCGGCACCTTGATGGCCTGCCGCTAGGGTGTACCTTCGAGACCAGCTGGCTCTCTCCCCGCACGCCGGGTTCCTCGTGACATCCACCATCGGCGACGTCGCCGGCCCGCTGTCGCCTCGCTATCGGATCGAGCGCGAGCTGGGGCAGGGTGGCATGGCGACGGTGTATCTCGCGGAGGATCTCAAGCACAAACGCCGTGTCGCCGTGAAGGTCTTGAAGCCGGAGCTCGCGGCCCTGCTCGGCGCCGAGCGGTTCGTGCAGGAGATCACGACGACGGCGGCGTTACAGCACCCGCACATCCTACCCCTGTTCGACTCGGGCGAAGCGGACGGCTTGCTCTACTACGTCATGCCGTTCATCGACGGCGAGACACTCCGCGCGAAGCTCGACCGCGAGAGGCGGCTCGGGATCGACGACGCGACCGCGATCACCAAGACCGTCGCCGGCGCGCTCGACGCCGCGCATAAGCGAGGCATCGTTCACCGCGACATCAAGCCGGAGAACATCCTCCTGCAAGACGGCGTCGCGATGGTCGCGGACTTCGGCATCGCCGTGGCGCTCGCGTCAGCCGGTGGCGAGCGTTTGACCGAGCCCGGCCTGGCGATCGGAACACCGGCCTACATGAGCCCCGAGCAGATCGCCGGCGAACGCGAGCTCGATGCGCGAACCGATGTCTACGCGCTTGCGTGCGTCCTGTACGAGATGCTCGTCGGCGACCCGCCGTTCGTCGCCTCCAGTCAGCAGGCCGTGATGGCAAAGCACGTGATGGACGTCGCGCCGCCAATCGCGACGACTCGGCCCGAGATCAGCGCGTCGATGGCCAAGGCAGTCGTCAAGGCGTTGAGCAAAGCGCCGGCCGATCGCTACGCCAGCGCCGGGGCGTTTGCGGCGGCTCTGACCGCGAGCTCCTCGGGCGAGCCGGAGCGTTTGCCGTCGCTCGTCGTTCTTCCGTTCACCAATCAAAGCCCAAACGCCGACAACGAGTTCTTTGCCGACGGGTTGACCGAAGACATCATCGCGGATCTCTCCCGGCTGCGGGGACTTCGCGTGATTTCTCGCAATTCCGCCATGGTGCTCAAGGGAACGCGAAAGGACACGCCGACGATCGCGCGCGAGCTCAAGGTGAGCCACGTCGTTACCGGATCCGTGCGTCGCTCGGGCAACGCGCTGCGGGTGTCGACGGAGCTCGTGGACGCGGGGAGCGACCGTCCGGTCTGGAGCGATAAATACAGCGGCACGTTGGAAGACGTGTTCGGGATCCAGGAAGAGATCGCGCGCAAGATCGTCGACGCGCTCGAGGTGACGCTCTCGCCACGCGAATCACACGCCGTCGCGGAGCGGCCGATCGAAAATGTGATCGCGCACGACTCGTATCTGCGTGCACGTCAGGAAATGGACAGCTGGCTGCCGGGTGGGTTGGACCGCGCGGCGCGTCTGATCGATCACGCGTTGGAGATCGTCGGCGAGAATCCACTGCTCCTCGCAACGAAAGGCCAGATTCTCTGGTACTACGTGAATCTGAGGTTGCGGCCCGAGGAGCGGTATCTCGACGAGGCGGCAGCGCTGGCGGATCGGGCGTTGGCCATCGACGCCGATCATTACCTCGGCATCTTCGTGCGCGGCATCGTCGCAGGACTCCGGGGCAAAACGGAGCGCGCGCTGAAGGATCTTCGTCGCGCGCACGAGTTGCGGCCGGGCGACAGCAACATCCTCGTCAACACCAGCCGGTTCTCCCAGGCGGCAGGCCTTCGCAACCTCGAGCCGCTCGCCGCCGAACAGCTTCGTATCGACCCGCTCTGGCCGGTGAGTTGGTTTGGCCCGGCATTCAACCATCACCTGAATGGTCGCTTTGCCGAGGCGATTGCGCCGGCACGCCGGGCGATCGAGCTCGCCGGCGAGACGTCGCCGCTGCACATATACGCCGCGTGGATCCTGGCCAGCGGCGGACTGCGTGACGAAGCGATGGGCCTGCTCGAGCGCGGCAGCATCGACATGGCGGGCACGCTGAACGGCGCGTGGGCGGCGTTCCTCCTTCACGCGCTGGCCGGCGACGACAAAGGCGCGAGGGCGCACGAATCCGACGAGCAGCGTCATGCCGCCAGCTTCGTGGAATCGAGCGCACGCGTGATGGCCGGCGCCTACGGTCTGCTCGGCAGAACCGACGACGCGATCGCCTGGACCCGCATCGCGATCAACCGCGGTTTCCTCAATCATCCATTCCTGTCTCGCCACGATCCGTTCCTCGCGTCGGTTCGGTCGGACGGTCGTTTCGTGGCGCTCATGGACGAATTGCGTCCGCGATGGGAAGCACTCGTCGAGTGGGAGGCGACGCTCGCGTGACGCCTCCGCGCGAATCCCGACCCATCAGAATCGACCTCGCGAGTGTCGCGACAGTGATCGGAGCCACGGTGCAGGGCGTTTATAAAAAAAAACGAATAAGAACCTTTATAGCCCATGTACAATAGGACTAAACGCGCTACTGTCTCTACGACCTACCCTTATGTCAGGAGACACGATGCGACGCCGCATTTCGTTGTCCGCTGTGCTTTTGCTGGGGACCTCGACGCTCGCGACCACGCAGTCGCCGATGCCGGCCGGTCCAACTTCGCCGCCCCCGATCATCCAACGTTTTCGCGAGATGGTGAAGGTCGGACACGCCGATGCGCACGAGGCGAACGAACGTGCGTGGGCGGGCGCCTACGCCAAGACCAAGCTTCCGTACTACAGCATCGCCCTGACGTCGATGAGCGGGCCGAATGACGCCTGGTGGCTATCGGGCTGGCAATCGTTCAAGCAGTTCGACGACGCGAACGCGGCACTTGCCGGGAACAAGGAATTTCAGGCGGCGGTCAGCCAATACTCGGCCAAGGACGCCGAGTACATTAGCGACGGAGTCGCCTCCTTGTGGACGTTGCGTCCGGACCTGAGCTATCGAGACACGGTCGAATGGTCGAAGATGCACGCCTACGAGATGATCACCGTTCGCGCACGCCCCGGCCACGACGGCGACTTCAAACAAATCGCGCTCAAGATTCGAGCGACCCATCAGGCCGCAGGCACGGGTGCCCATTGGGCCATGTATCAGGGCATGATGGGCGTGCCGGACGGAACGTACCTCATCATCATCCCACTCAAGTCCGTCGCCGACATCGACGCCGGCATGAAGGAGGACGCGCAGTTCGCCAAGACACTCGGCGAAGCCGGCGGAAAGGAGCTCGACAAGCTCTCCAGCGATGGCATCATTTCGGTCGAGACCAATCTCTTCGCCGTGAGCGCCAAGATGAGCTACGTGAGCGAGGACTGGCACGTGGCCGACGCGGATTTTTGGAAGGGCGGCGCATCCGTGATGCAGGCGGGCAGCCCGATGGGAAGCAAGAAGACGCCGCCCAAACCGTAGCGCACGCGGCATAGCCAGACACTGAAGACGACGGCCGTCCATGCGTCCGGGCCTCTCGCGCTGACCGTAGCGCGAGGGGCCTTGGTGCAATGCGAGTGTCGCGTCGGGCAAAGACGTGCCATGTTAGTCCGAGCTGGTCTCGCGCTGCCCCCTTTTGAAAGACGGGTTCCGATCGTGTCGACGCAGGCCACGGATCCGAGATGACCGGCGTAATTGGCGAAACGGCGATCCGCCTTGGCGCCGCACTCGCCGACCGGTACCGGATCGAGCGCGAGCTGGGTGCGGGCGGCATGGCGACCGTCTATCTCGCGCACGACCTCAAGCACGAGCGCCAGGTCGCGATCAAGACCTTGAAGCCCGAACTCGCGGCCGTGCTGGGCGCCGAGCGATTCATCGTCGAGATCAAGACGACGGCGGCGCTGCAGCATCCGCACATTTTGCCGCTGTTCGACTCGGGCGAAGCGGACGGGTTTCTCTACTACGTCATGCCCTACATCCAGGGCGAGACGATTCGCGAGAAGGTGAACCGCGAGACGCAGTTCGGTGTGGATGAAGCGGTGCGCATCGCGCGGGAGATTGCCGACGCGCTGGACTATGCGCATCGGCACGGCGTGATCCATCGCGACATCAAGCCCGAGAACATTCTCCTGCACGACGGCCGCGCGATGGTGATGGACTTCGGCATTGCGCTCGCCGTCTCGGCCGCCGCCGGCGGTCGCATGACGGAGACCGGCCTCTCACTCGGCACACCGCACTACATGAGCCCCGAGCAGGCGACGGCCGAGAAGGAGATCAGCGCACGGTCCGACATCTACTCGCTCGCGTCGGTGCTCTACGAGATGCTCACCGGCAACCCGCCGCACACGGGGGCGTCGGCGCAGCAGATCATCATGAAGATCATCACCGAGCCGGCGCAGCCAGTGACGTCCCTCCGCCGGTCGGTGCCGGCGAACGTTGCCGCAGCGATCGATAAGGCGCTCGAGAAGTTGCCCGCGGATCGCTTCGCGACGGCGAATGAGTTCGCGGCGGCACTGAACAATCCGGCGTTCCGATCCGACACGGCGCCGTCTGCGCCGGGAGCGGGACCAACGCGGCGTACTTCGCTGCTGCTCGCCGGCGCGTGCGTGGTCCTGGCGCTCGCTGCCGGCGTCGCCGGCGCGCGATGGATGCCGGGGCGCGCAATCGGCGGGCCAGTAGTGAAGTTCACCCTCGCGTCCAATCCCGCCCTCAAGATTCGGGGAGACTTCACGCATCCCTTCGCGGTGTCACGGGATGGCGCGGCGGTTGTCTTCACGGCCGATACAGGAGACGGCGATCACCTGTGGGTGCGGACACTCGACGATGTGAGCCCGCGAAAGCTCGATGCCACCAGGAGCGGTCATCAAGCGTCGATATCGCCGGATGGCCAATGGGTCGCCTTTGTCCTTTCGAACCACATCATTCGAAAAGTGAAACTGAGCGGCGGCGAGGCCACGACCATACTTACGCTCGATGGTATCACCGCGTCGCTCGACTGGGCCTCGAATGACGAGATCGTGTTCGAGGCACTTGGCTCGGGCATCCGACGCATCGATGCTAACGGGGGAACGCCGCGCCCACTAACGCCTGTGGATTCGGCAGCCGGCGAGACCGGCCACCGGCGTCCCCTCGTGCTGGGTGAGCAGCGCCTGGTGCTCTTCACCAGCCTCGGCGCACGGCGTGCCTCGCAACTTGGCGTCTATTCCCTGAAGAGCGGCCGGCGCGCACAGCTCGATGTGCAGGGCGCACAAGCGCTCGGCATCATCGACGACGAGCTGATTTATACGCGCGATGATGGCGCGCTGATGGCCGTTCCATTCGATGCGCGAGACATGCGGACGCGCGGCGCGCCGCGGCAGCTACCCGAGCGCGTCGCAGCGACGCAGTTCGGCACGCCTTCGGCCTTGTCACCAAATGGTACCCTTGTCTATCAGGTGGCAGCGCCGCATCTGTCGCGACTCGTACTCGACGACGGCAGCCGTCTCACCACGCCGCTCGGTGAACGGCCGCGCGTGTTCCATCAACCGCGATTCTCGCCCGACGGCCGATCGATCGCCGTCGTCATCGGCGAGGGTGGAGAAGCGACGAATGATGTCTGGGTCATGAACCGGGCTTCGAGCGAGTTGACGCGGATCACGCGGGTTGGTGGAGCGAAGCTGATTGATTGGTCGCAAGACGGCCGCACGGTCGTGTTCCTGCGAGGCGATTCTCTGTGGGAACAACCCGTCGGCACGGGGGCGGGACCGCACCCACTCGACAGTTCCGCCCTAGGGGTGTCCGATGCGTCGGTGGTCCCCGGAGGACGGTCGATCATCGTCCAGGGCAGACGGTCGCAGTTGCTCGCAGAGTCGCTCAACGGTTCGGGGAAAGCAGACACCATCGTTCCGCCGTTCGTCAACTCCAACCAGTTGCGCGCCTTCGAGCCACGCGTGTCACCCGACGGGCGCTGGGTGGCGTTCACGGACCGGAATGGACAGCAGGTCTACGTCAGCTCGCTCGCTGCGAACAGCACGGTTCAAATTTCTGACGCCGGCGGCCGGCTGCCTGTGTGGGGTCGTGATGCCGGACACCTCTACTATCATACCACCGCCACACCACCTGCCCTGGTCTTCGTCGAGCTTCGCACCGCGCCGAATCTCGAGGTAGTGCGGCGTCAGCGACTCGCCGACCGCCAGCATGGCGCTGAGCTCAGCGATGTGGCGCGCGACGGCAGCCTGCTGATGCTCGTGCCGCTCGATGAAGGACCCGAGGTGCGCGTCGTCTCCAACTGGAGCAGCGCCGTTCGCCGCGGACGCCGGGGTATGCCGACTCCATGATTCCCGCGACCCTCGTCGACACACTGGCCGATCGCTACCGCATCGAGCGCGAGCTCGGCGCCGGCGGGATGGCGACGGTGTATCTCGCCCGCGATCTCAAGCACGATCGCCTCGTCGCCCTCAAGGTCCTGAAGCCCGACCTCGCCGCCTCGCTCGGTCATGAGCGTTTTCTAAAAGAGATCACGACAACGGCGAACCTGCGCCACCCGCACATCCTCCCGCTCTACGACTCCGGCGAGAGTGACGGCTTCGTCTACTACGTCATGCCCTTCGTCGACGGCGAGACGCTGCGCCAACGGATCGAGCGCGAAGGACAGCTTCCCCTCGCCGACGCACGACGCATCGCCCGCGAGGTCGCCGACGCGCTCTCCTACGCGCACGCACGAGGCGTCGTTCACCGCGACGTCAAGCCCGAGAACATCTTGCTCGAGGGCGAGCACGCGATCGTCGCCGACTTCGGCATCGCGCGCGCCGCCACCGCCGCGGGGACCGCCGGAGCAACCTCCCTCACGCAGACCGGCACCGCGATCGGCACACCGGCGTACATGAGCCCCGAGCAAGCCGCCGGAGAGCAGAATCTCGACGGCCGCAGCGACCTCTACGCGCTTGGTTGCGTCACCTACGAGATGCTCACCGGCCACCCCCCGTTCGCCGGACCGACGGCGGCGAGCATCGTGCATCAACATCTCGCCGCCGCGCCGCGGTCCGTCACGGAGCTCAGACCCGCGGTGCCCGCGAGTTTCGACAGAGCGCTCGAGCGCGCGCTCGCCAAAAACCCTTCGGACCGCTTCGACACGCCTGCGGCATTCGCCGCCGCGCTGGACGCTCAGCTTGCACCGCGCGCGCCGCGCGTTTCGCGCCGCGCTCTCGGAGCAGTCGCCGTGGTTGTCGTCGCGCTCGCGGCTGGCGCGTGGGCGCTGCGCGGCGGTAGTGCAAGCGACACGCGGCTCGACAGGGGCGTCATCGCGGTGCTGCCGTTCCGCGTCGGCGCGGGCGATCAGTCCATCGCCTACCTGCGCGAGTCGATGCTGGATCTCTTACAAGCGCGGCTGAGCTCGAGCGCCGGTCCACGCATCGTCGAGCCGCGCACGATGCTCGCCGCGTGGCGACGGACGGTCAAAAGCGACCGCGACGATCTCTCCGAGGACGCCTCGCGCGCGCTGGCGCGGACGGTCGGCGCCGGTCGCGTTCTCCTCGGCAGCGTCGTCGCGACGCCGACCGAGCTCACACTCGGCGGGACGTTGCTGCGCGTCGCGGACGGCAGGGTCCTGGCGCGAGAGTCGGTGGTCGGCCGGGCGGACAGCGTCGCCGCGCTCGTCAATCGCCTGACCGCGGCACTACTTATTCGTGAAGCGGGGGAGTCCGGCGATCGCAGCACCGGGCTGTCCGCTGCCCCGCTCGACGCCCTACAAGATTATCTCGCGGGACGCAAAGCCTCGCGCCGCGGCGACTACTTCGGCGCCATGGACCTGTACGGACGCGCATTCGCGCGCGACTCGACGTTTGCTGCCGCGGCGTTTGCCATGGCCAGCACCAACGCGTTCATCGGCAACGTCTTCCGCAAGGCGGGATTCGAGGTAATTCCTCGTTTGTCGCGAATTCGCAACCGTTTGAGCGCGAGAGATCTGAGCCTCTTTCTCGCGTTGCCCATGGTTGGCCCCAATTACCCGCGGCCATCCACCATGGCGGAGACGATCGCGCAAGCCGAACGAGCCGCGAATGCGGCCCCCGATAGCCCGGAGCACTGGCTGCTCGTTGGCCTACTGCTCTCCTTCTACGGTCCGGCCGCCGACCGCGCCGATTGGGCCGAGCGCTCTGCCGCCGCACTCGATCGTGCCATCGGGCTCGATTCGAGTTTCACGCTGGCGATCGGCGCGCGACTGTTCACCGCCATCGCGGCGCGTGATCGCGACGCGACAGCGCGATTCTCGAAACTGCTCGAGTCCAGGGTCGCGTCGGGCTTCACGGACGACGTTCTTCTGTGGGCAGCCGCTCGCGCGACCGGCGACGGTGCCGCGGCAATCAGGTGGCG
>Ga0105248_10001374_pt1 | contig 27145 bp, 22 predicted proteins | sample KBSS34metaG_FD_81524 | JGI IMG/M metagenome (GOLD analysis project Ga0105248, IMG submission 81524) | Switchgrass rhizosphere microbial communities from Kellogg Biological Station, Michigan, USA - KBS S3-4 metaG | ecosystem: Host-associated > Plants > Roots > Rhizosphere > Soil | place... | reverse complement strand
CGCGCCGACTTTCGTGCTCACCCATTACCCGCGCGACCCGATCGTCATGGAAGGGGGTACGACCTTCTATTTCATCACCGGCGGTATCGAGGAGGCCCTGGACAAGGCGAAAGCCGCGGCCGGCGATAGGGACATCAAGATCGGCGGCGGCGTCAGCACGGTGCGCCAGTATCTCGAGGCCGGATTGATCGACGAAATGCATTTCGCGATCGCGCCGACAATGCTCGGCAGGGGTGAATCGATGTTCGAAGGGATCGACCTGCCAGCGCTCGGCTTCAAAGTCGCGTCGCATGAGATGACGGAGAACGCCGCGCATATCGTCCTGGCGAAATGAGCGAAATCACGGCGTCGGCGCAACGTTGACAGTGTGTTTCGAGGGACAGCTCAGCGGATGATCGCTGCATCGCAGATGTGGGCGAGGGGCGGCTTCGGCGTCCGCAAACGATGTGCCCCTCCTTGCAGACCTGATATATGGGGCACGACCCCCTTGCTTCAAGACCGCCCCTTCCGCGTAGAAGTCGTGCCCCCGCTGATTCGGTGAGGTGGCAGATGAGGAAACCCGACCATCAAGTGATCGTCGTGGGTGGCGGCCCGACCGGGCTGATGCTCGCAGGTGAGCTGGCGCTTGCCGGCGTCGACGTCGCAATCGTCGAGAAGCGGCTCAATCAGGAGGTTGATGGATCGCGCGCGGGCGGCCTCCATCCGCGTGCGATCGAACTGCTCGATCAGCGGGGGATTGCGGACCGCTTTCTCGCGCAGGGTACCAAGCATTTCGCCGTCGCGTTTGCCGGAGCGATCCTGGACGCGCGCGATCGCCCGACACGGCATAATTACACATTGGCACTGTGGCAGGAGAAAATCGAACGGGGTCTCGCGGATTGGATCGGCGAGCTGGCAGTAAAGGTCTATCGCGGCTCGGGGTTCAGGACTTTCATTGAAGCGCGCGAGCATGTCGAGGTTCAGCTTGCCGACGGGCGGACGCTTCGTTCCCGCTATCTCGTCGGCTGCGATGGCGGCCGCAGCCTGGTCCGCAAGACGGCGGGCATCGCCTTCCCCGGTTGGGAGGCTCAGGCCAGCTATTTGATTTACGAGGGGGAAATGGCGGACGATCCCCCGCTCGGCATCCGCTACGGCGAAAAGGGCATCTACGCGCTGGGCAAGCTCGATGAACACGGCCGAGTGCGGGGGATCGTGACGGAGCACCAGCTCGAGCGCAACGGCCGAGTGGATGAGGAAGATCTCCGTCGAGCCTTGATCGCCGCTTATGGGTCGGACCTGGGCGTGCACGCCGTGAGCTGGCTTTCGCGATTCACCGATGCGGCGCGGCAGGCGGAATTGTATCGAAAGGGGCGCGTCCTTCTCGCGGGCGACGCTGCGCACATCCACTCGCCGGCGGGCGGGCAGGGCCTCAATATCGGCCTCCATGACGCCGTCAACCTGGGATGGAAGCTGGGGCAGGTCGTCCGGGACCACGCACCGGACACTCTGTTGGACAGCTATCACGCCGAGCGACACCCGGTTGGGGCGGCGTTGCTCGAGCAGACGCTCGCGCTCACCGCGCTCGCCAGGGGCGATGATTGGACCGCCGCCCTACGCAGCTTCGTCGTGAAGATGATGCAGATGGACGAGCCGCGACGATGGTATTCGTCGATGATGTCCGGTCTCGACATCCGCTACGACCTGGGCGACGGACACCCGATGCTCGGCCGCCGCATGCCCGACTTGGACATCACCACCGACGGCGGCCCGACGCGCGTCTTCGCATTGATGCACGACGGCCGCCCGGTGCTGCTGAACTTTGGCGAGCCCGGCGCGGTCGCACTCGCCGGATGGGCGGATCGCGTCAAACTTGTCGATGCGAAATTTGACGGCGTATGCGAGCTTCCCGCCATAGGCGTGGTGGAGATACCGACCGCGCTATTGATCCGGCCGGACGGGCATGTCGCATGGGTCGGGAACGGAGACGCCGAAGGTCTCGCCGATGCGTGCACGACGTGGTTCGGCTCTGGTCGAGAAGCCGGAACAGTATATCGCGCTGGTGCGACAGTTGGCCGACGCCGTTTGAGACCGCATAATCGCGACGTCCAGCCGGGCAGGTTTTACTTCAATTGACTGCGCAATCAGGGCTTCCCGAGCGATAAACCTCGCTGCGCGAACACGACATCGGTTCGCCGGTCTCAAGTTGGTTTTGGAGGAGCAGGCATCATGGCAATCAATACAGCTGTTCTCGTACATGGCGCGTTTGCCGATGGCTCCTGTTGGGCGAAGGTTATCCCGCTTTTGACGGCACAGGGCATGAAGCCCGTCGCTGTGCAGAATCCGCTCAGCTCGCTCGCAGACGACGTCACCGCAGCGCACCGGGTGATCGACCAGCAAGACGGTCCTGTACTGCTGGTCGGCCACTCCTGGGGCGGCGCCGTCATCACCGAAGCGGGCAATCACCCGCAGGTGAAGGGCCTCGTCTACATCGCGGCCGGCGCGCCGGACAGCGGACAGTCCTTCGGTGACTGGTGGCAGGATTACAAGCCGGCGCCCGGCGCCGCCGAGATCAAGCCCTATGGCGAAGGCTATGTCGCGTTGACCCTCGAAGGCGTGCGCAAGCATTTCGTGCAGGATCTGCCCACGGACGAGGCGGACATCGTCTACGCGACCCAGGGTCCGCTTGCCGTGCGCTGCTTCAGCGACAAGATCAGCGCGGCGGCGTGGCGGTCAAAGCCCGCCTCCTATATCGTCGCGGCGAACGACGAGACGATCCCGCCCGACGTCGAGCGTGCTTCGGCGGAACGCATGGGCGCGGACACGCTGGTGTTGGAAAGCTCGCACGTGCCAATGCTTTCTCAGCCCGAGGTCGTCGCGCAGTTTATCGCGAAGGCGGCAGCCGCCCTCTAGGTTGAAGACTTGCGGGCCGCCCTGCGGCGGCCCTCCTTTCACGCGGCGCGCAATCTGCTTTAGCCGTTCGGCTTTGCACAACGAATAGCGGAACCGCGGAACACTATTGAATTCGATCCTGCCTCCGGTCGGGAAGCTCGGCTGTGCGTTGACCGCAGCGATTGGAGCCGCAGGACAGCCGCGCTGTGCCGAACATGAATTCGGTATGACTCGGGCCTTGCTTTGCTCCGGCGTGACACAGCCTCCGCTTTCGATGAAATATGGGGCATGTCATCTGCTGGGATATTCCTCCGGTTGGGGATGCTTCCAATACTCCTCCCGAGCCCGTGCGTCGCGTCCGCGGCGGATGCACAGCGCAGCATTCAACAGCTGCGGCATACCGCTTGGACTTCGCGAGACGGAGCTCCGCCGGAGGTCTGGGCGCTCGCCCAATCGAAGGACGGTTACCTCTGGCTAGGCACGGGAGGCGGACTCTACCGGTTCGACGGAGCGAGTTTCGAGAGGTTCCGACCAGTCAAAGGCGAGAGCCTTCCCTCGCTCAACGTCAATTCCCTGCTGGCCACCCGCTCCGGTGACCTTTGGATCGGCTTTGCGTCAGGTGCCCTGGCGAGACTTCGCGCGGGCCACCTCACCACGTTCGACTCGGGCCTCCCGCCGGTCCCCGTGTTGGAGCTGACTGAGGATCGCGCAGGCGGGATTTGGGCGGCCCTCGGGGAGAATGACAGAGGCGGAGTCGCGCGCTTCCGTCAGGGCGGATGGGAGATCTTCGGTCGTTCTCGCGGGGTTGCCACGGGCGCGGCAACCAGCGTCCTCGGAGCGGCCGACGGATCGGTCTGGGTAGCGGCCGGTGGCGAACTCGAAGTGCTGCGTCCGGGCGCCCATCGCTTTTCGCGCGTTGCCGCTTCTGCTTCGGACAGGCCAAAGCTCGAGCAATCGCCTGATGGGGCGATCTGGCTCACCACTGGTGCACGCCCCGGTCTCCAGCGCATCGCGGCATCGGCTGCCCACGCTGCGCCGACATGGGTCGTGCCGCCGAAGACGGCCAATCCTCGAGCAGAGAGCATCCTGTTCGATCGACACGGCAGCCTTTGGGGAACCTACGGCAGTGGCGGCGTCTTTCGTCTCGGCAGCGTCGGCTTGGGAGGCAGCGCGCTCGTCCCGGAGGGCGCGAGAGAGAGCTTCGGCGTGGAGCGCGGCCTTACGTCCAACCTCGCCAACCCTATCCTTGAGGATCGCGAAGGCAACGTCTGGGTGGGCACGAATCTTGGTCTCGACCAGTTTCGCGAGACGAGCGTGGTGGTGGCGACCGGGCTGCCGACGGATTCGCGGAATGGTTTCCGGATCGCGCGGGGTCCTTCCGGCTCGATGTATGTGACTTCGAGGGACGCCCTCTTTTTAGCGCGCCCGGAGCATGCCGCCCGGAAGCTGGTGCCACTTCCACGGCGGCCATTGATACTTGACACAGATGTACTGTCGCGGACCTGGATCGGCACGGACAGGACGCTGGGCATTCTGTCCGGCTTGACGGTTCGGGACGTGCCGCTGCCGTGGGCGAGGAGCCTACGCTTTGCTCTGCTTGAGGAAGCCGCGGGTCGAATCTGTGTCTCGTCGGTCGAGGGAGCCTTTTGCCGGAGGGGGCGTGGATGGACGCCCGAACCGCGCCTGGCGACCCCAGGTGTTCTGCCGATGCAGATGGTCCGCGACGCGGACGGGCGCGTATGGATCGCGGAAGGCCACCGTGTCGAGATGGTCGATGGAGCCGAACGCCGGGTGTTCTCCGCGCGGAGCGATCTTGCCCTGGGAACCGTCGTGGTGATCGCGGTGCGGGGACGGCATGTTTACGCGGGCGGCGACTTCGGGTTGGCGCGGTTCGACGGCCGGCGCTTCGTCACCCTAAGGTCGGCCGTGCACCCATTTTTGAGCCGGACAGCCGGGATTGTCGAAACGTCCGAAGGCGACCTGTGGCTCAACACCGTCGCCGGCGTGGTTCATATCGCAAGCCCCGACGTCGACCATGCGTTCGCCCATAGCTCTCGCCCGGTGAAGGCACGGGTGTTCGATCGCGACGACGGGATGCCCGGCGTGGCGCAGCAGGACTCGTCGTCGCAAACGGCGATGGAGGCGTCCGATGGGCGTCTCTGGTTCGTAACGAGGCTTGGCGTCGCCTGGATCGACCCCAAGCGGCTTTCCTTCAATTCGCTCCCACCGCCAGTGATCATCAAATCCTTGGTTTCGGGCGGCCGCATCTATGAGGCGACGACGCCCGTTCGGCTGCCGAAAGGCACGTCCAATCTCCAGATCGAATATACCGCGCCGAGCCTGTCCGTGCCTTCACGCGTGCGGTTCCGCTACCAGTTGGAAGGCGTCGACGATGGTTGGGTCGATCCGGGCCCCCGCCGCGAGGCCTTCTACACCGGGCTAAGGCCGGGCAGCTACAGGTTCAGGCTCATGGCGGCAAACGATGACGGCGTATGGAACCGACGGGGCGCGGCACTGGAGTTTGAAATCCCGCCGACCTTCTTCCAGAGTTGGCCGTTCTATCTCCTCTGCGCGCTTCTGGCACTGGCGCTGCTGTGGCTCGGCTATTCGCTGCGGCTGCGCGCCGTTGCCGACCGCATCCGCCTGCGCATGGCCGAGCGGGTCGAGGAGCGCGAGAGGATTGCGCGCGAATTGCACGATACTCTGCTCCAGTCGGTCCAATCCCTCACGCTGCGCTTCCAGCTGGCCGTGCAGGATCTGCCGGAGCAAATAGCGGCTCGCCCCGCCTTGGAGAATGCGATCGATCAGGCGGACGCCGTGATCGCGGAGGGGCGGGACCGAGTACGCGACCTTCGCCTGCTGCAGGATGGCAGCGACCTGCGGGCGGTGATGGCAGAACTGGTCGAGCGACAGGCGTTCGGGGAGGGGGTCGAGACGAACATCCGGTCGATGGGGACGCGGCGCGCGCTCGATCCCTTGGCTCTGGACGAAGTGACGCGCATCGTGGCCGAGGCGATCTTCAATGTCCGGCAGCATGCCCATGCGACGCGGCTGGATATCGAGATCGACCATTCGGCGGATTTGACGATACGGGTCGTGGACAATGGCGAGGGCATCGATCCGCAATTCGTCGAGAAGGGGCGGGACGGCCATTTCGGCCTGGTCGGGATGCGCGAGCGTGCCAGGTCCCTGCGCGGCAAGCTGGCCGTGCGGCGGAAAGCCGGGGGAGGCACGGAGGTCATTCTTTCGGTGCCTGGCACGGTCGCCTACAAGTCCGGACGCGGCATGTTCCGCCGCTTGTGGACGTCGCCATGACCGAGGCACAAACACGGATTCGAGTCCTGATCGTCGACGATCACCAGATGATGCGTGACGGCATCGCGGCGCTGCTCGCGCGTCAGCCCGATATCGAGGTGGTTGGCGAGGCAAGCGGCGGTGACGAGGCGATCGCCATGTTCGGCGATCGCGCGCCGGACATCACTCTCATGGACGTGCAGATGGTCGGCACCGACGGGATCGACGCGATCATGGCGATCCGCGCCCGGTCGCCGGATGCAAGGATCATCGTCCTTACGACCTATCCCGGTGATGGGCAGGCGGTGCGTGCAATCCGCGCGGGCGCCTCAGGCTATCTTCTCAAGAACTGTATCCGCAAGGACCTGCTCGATGCGATTCATCTGGTCCATTCCGGTCGACGCGCGCTGAGCCCGGACATCGCGCACGAGCTTGCCACGCACGCGCTGGACGATCCGCTGACCGAACGCGAACTGACGATCCTTCGTCTCGTCGCCGATGGCCATCAGAACAAGGCGATCGCGCGGAGCCTCGATCTGTCGGTCGACACCGTCAAAGCGCATCTGAAGACTATCTTCGCGAAGCTCGGCGTCGACGACCGCACCCATGCGGTGACGGTCGCCGCGCGGCGCGGCTTCATCGTTCGGTGAGCGTCGTGGCGCGAACCGCCGCGATGAAGCGGTAACCCCGGCCGACCACGGTCGCGATATAGCGCGGCGCGTCGGCGTCCTCGTCGAGCAAGCGCCTGAGCGTCGCAATGTTCACCTTCAGATTGGCTTCGTCGACGAAGACGGCCGGCCACGCGAACGCGAGCAATTCGCCCTTGCTGACGAGGTCGCCGGGGCGTTGAACGAGCGCTGTCAGCAGGTCCAGCGCGCGCCCGCCGATCCGCACCGGCCGCCCATGCTTGAGAAGCGATTGCCGCTCGGGTTCGAGCTTGAACGGGCCGAACGCGAATGTCCGTGGCGGCCAGCCGGGTGAGCGCGTGTGTGTGGAAAGCGAGACAGCCCGATCTGCCATGTCCGATGCTCCGCTTGGTCGTGACCGGAGCATAGGGCCGTTTGACAAGGACCGTGTCACCCTTCCGCGCCAGGCGGCTCACCCTAATGGGTAGTCACTTGCGCCGGGCTCCTCGCCGGCGATCGGATCGCACAGGATGGCCATTCGCTCCGCAAGGACGGGGATTGCTGCGAGATAGGCTTGGTAGTGCGGCGAGTGCCGATGCGCCGCAACGGCGTCGGAATCGACGTAGAGTTCGTCCAGGACATAGCGGTTCGGATCGGCCTGATCGCGCCAGACGTCCCAGCGCAGATTGCCGGGTTCCGCGCGGCAGTGGGGCGCCATGTCGCGAAGCAGGGTTTCGACCTCACCCGCCCGGCCGGGCATGGCGGTGAGAATCGCGACGGTCTTGACCGGTGGAGGCACGGGAAAAGCTCCGCTTTGGGGAGGGCGCCGGTGCAGGGGCCGGCGGCCCTGTCCGATGATCAGGCGGTGGCGCGGGTGCGCTCGAGCGCGGCGATCAGCGCCGCCGCGACCGGGTGGTCCGACCTCGGGTTCTCACCGGTGATGACTTCCCTGTCTTCGATCACATTGGGCTGGAAATCCGGTCCCGTGCTGACCTGGGCGCCGGCGATTGTCAGCGCGTCCGGCATGTTGAAGTAGAGCTTGCCGTGGAGAATATCGTCCTCGATCGGCTTTTCCTCGCTCGCCGAATAGACGGTCATCCGATAGCCGGCATATTGCCAATCCGTTGCCAGTTCGGCCGCCCGCAGCGGCTCTCCGGCGATGAGGGCGGCGCGGAACTCGCGCGACTTGGGCATGGCAGCGACGGACGCAATCGGCCCATGGCAGAGATAGGCCGTCGGTTTCCGTGCCGCATGGAAATGACGCAGGATCTCGCCGAGCTCGGCATCCTGCATCAGGTCCACCACCGGCGCCTGGCCGCCTGGGGTGAAGAAAGCGGCATATTTGTCGAGCCCGCCGTCGATCACCGCGCGCAGGGTGATCACCTCGTTCATTGCAGGATGATGATCGAAGAAGTCGCGTGCCCGCTTATGGGCCGCGGGGTCATTTTCGAAATGTTGCGCCTGGTCCGAGACCGGGTCGATGAAGGGCTTGCTGCCATTAGGAGTGGCAAAGACGATGTCGTAGCCGGTCTCGAGCAGCGCCATCACCGGGACGACCAGTTCGTTCAGATATTGGCCGGTGGGGCCGGTGCCCCCACCCTGTATCTCGATCCGCGTGGCGTTGGAGCCGACGACGAGGACGATTGCCTTTGCCATGTGGGATTTCCTTTCGGTTCGACAGGCGGGACACCGGCCCGACCCCCGAAAAGATAAACCGACGTCCGTAGGGGCGTCGGTTAAAGGCAGTAAAATCGCGTAGTTTCAGTGCTGACCGACCGCGCTCGCCGCCTTTTCGATGAATGCGGCCACTTCGCGCGGATGCGTCAGCATGACCGCATGACTGCTCTCGATCTCGACTGTCGTCCCGCCGGCGCGCCGCGCCATCATGCGAAGCGTCGTCGGCGGGATGATGCGGTCGTTGGCGGTGATCAGGAAGGCGCTGGGCTTGGCGCGCCAGGCCGGGCTGGTGACGGGCGCGCCCGCTGCCTCCGTGGCCCACGGTACCTGAGCATCGGCCAGGAAGCGGGCGAGCGCGGGATCGGCTCCGGCAGCGAAGGCCGCGGGAAACTGGGCCGGATCGATGATAAGCTGGCCATCACTCGGGGGGAGGAGCGGCGGCCCCGGTTCGCCCGGTACGGGCTGGGTCGCGAGCTTCAGGACCGACTCGCCATCGTCGGGAGCGAAGGCGGCGAGATAGACCAGGCTGCGGACCTTGGGGTCGTTGCCAGCCAGTGTGATCACCGCGCCGCCATAGGAATGGCCGACGAGTACCACCGGATGGCGTGCTCGGGCGATAACGCGGCGCGTCGCGTCGACGTCGCCTGTCAGCGTCAGCGTCGAATTCTGGACCACCAGCACTTCATAACCGTGCTGCGTCAACAGGTCGTAGGTCGCCTGCCAGCCCGAAGCGTCAACGAACGCCCCGTGCACCAGAACAATCGAGAACGGCTTTTCCACCGCCTTCTGGGGCTGCGCGAAAGCTGTCGCCGGCGCCAATGCGGCGACGATCCAGAGAAGGATTCGATTGAAAAATATCATGGTGCTGCCTCCCGTCGTCCGGACCGGTTCAAGAGGCGTCACTCCTAGCATCGGAGACCAAGGTCGGCCGGTAAATTGAGGTTAAAGCCCGACTATGGTTCCGGCCGCGACCAGGGACTTGCGGCCCAGATCGCGCACGGGTGCTCCGACTGTTGTGCGGCCGCTTCTCGAGCCCGTACGTCCGAATGCCGACAGTGTCTCTGCCCATCTATGGTCATCGACCGGAACCCGCGCAGCGCAAGACATTGACCTACGAACCCGCCTATCCGCGAGTGGCCGGCGATCGACCTTCCAATGTAGGATTAGCCGTCCTATGCCCGCCAAATGGAACAAGTCAGGAACATCGCGCCGATTGTAGCTTCCGGTTCCGGGCCGCACGCGCCGCGCAAAGCCCAATGTCCGTCTTGGCCTTCGCATACAGCGTCCTGCGAGACTGAACGCAACGAACGGGATGCGTGCGCTTTGCGCTTCAAATGGGAAGGGGGCCGCCACGAATGGCAGCCGTCAACTTGGTCAACTTCGTTGGATTTGCGCAGGCAATCGCGCGGCCCTTTGGTGCGATGTTCAATGCGCCAAGGCGAAGGCAGCGACAACAGAACCGCCCTCGTTCGAGCCAGGCTATGCCCTTCCGAGCTCCTCGTTGAGCATCTCTGCGAGCAGGAACGCGAGCTCCAGGCTCTGCCCGGCGTTGAGCCGCGGGTCGCAATGCGTGTGGTAGCGGTCGGCGAGATCGGTCTCACCGATCTCGGCGCCGCCACCGGTGCACTCGGTCACGTTCTTGCCCGTCATTTCGACATGGATGCCGCCGGCATAGGTGCCTTCGGCCTTGTGTACCGCGAAGAAGCCGCGGACCTCGGCGAGGATGCGCTCGAACGGACGCGTCTTGTACCCATTCGCGGCCTTGACCACGTTGCCATGCATCGGATCGCAGCTCCACACCACCGGATGGCCTTCGCGCTTCACTGCGCGGACCAGCTTGGGCAGCCCCGCTTCGATCTTGTCATGGCCGTAGCGCGTGATCAGCGTCATCCGTCCGGGGATGCGGTGCGGGTTGAGCGTGTCGAGCATCGCGAGCAGCGCGTCGGGCTCGAGGCTGGGGCCGCACTTCAACCCGATCGGATTGCCGATGCCGCGCAGATATTCGACATGCGCCGATCCCTGGAACCGCGTGCGGTCGCCGATCCACAGCATGTGTGCGCTGGTGTCGTACCAGTCGCCGGTCAGGCTGTCCTGCCGCGTCAGCGCCTGCTCATAGGGCAGCAGGAGCGCCTCATGGCTGGTGTAAAAGGCGGTCGCCTTGAGCTGCGGCACGCTGTCGGCATTGATTCCGCACGCCGCCATGAAGTCGAGCGCCTCGCCGATGCGGTCGGCGAGATCGGCGAAGCGCGTCGCCCAGGGGCTCGATCCGACGAAGTCGAGCGTCCATTTGTGCACCTGGTGCAAATTGGCATAGCCGCCCTGCGCGAACGCGCGCAGCAAGTTGAGCGTCGCCGCCGACTGCGAATAGGCCTGGAGCATGCGCTGCGGATCGGGAATGCGCGCCTCGGGCGTGAACGCCGATCCGTTGATGATGTCGCCGCGGTAGCTCGGCAGTTCGACGCCGTCGATCACTTCGGTCGGCGCCGAACGCGGCTTGGCGAACTGGCCGGCCATGCGCCCGACCTTCACTACCGGCATCTTCGACGCGAAGGTGAGTACAACCGCCATTTGCAGCAGCACGCGAAACGTATCGCGAATGTTGTTCGGATGGAATTCGGCGAAGCTCTCGGCGCAGTCGCCACCCTGAAGCAGGAACGCCTCGCCGCGCGCGACGCGACCGAGTTCGCTCGTCAGGTCGCGGGCTTCGCCGGCGAACACCAGCGGCGGGAACGAGGCGAGCGTTGTCGTCGCGGCGCCGAGCGCGGCGGCGTCGGGATAGTCGGGCATCTGGATGCCCTCGGCCGCCGTCCAGCTTGCGGGGCTCCACACCGGGGCATTGTCCTGCTCGCGGACATGGACATGCCAGTCGGCGTGGCTGGCGATCCCGTTCGCGGCGATTTGATTGACGATCACCGACGAGGCGCGCTTGCCCTCTTCTTCCCAACCCTGCACGGTCGAGCCCGGCGTGTCGTACCACGCGCCGAACGCGGCACGGGTGAGCGAGCGTTCCTCACGGAATTTGCGGATTTTGGCACCAGCGAGAGTAGTCATAGTGCGGCGCCATTACTCTGCTGGGGTAATTGGTGCAAGCGGAAATCAGCCACTTGGGGCGCGTTACCAACGACGGTTGGTCGTAATGTGGTTGAGCCAAGTTACGCTGCTGGGGTTAAATGCGCGTGCAATCAACCCACTTGCCTCCCCGAAAACCCCTGCCTAGCTTGCACTTGCCTCGCGCGGAGTCGCAGCCGGTGGGGTGGGCCTTGGCGCTCATGGAACCAGAGAGCCCCCGGCCGGACGACGCTCAAACGGCGCGTACGGGCAAGCGGGGAGCGCGGAGAGGGTCGGGTATTCCTCTTTCAGGGAAGCGCGCCAGCGCTTCGCGGTGATGCGACATATGAACGATCGACAGGGCGAGCGCTGGTGATGGTGTGGCTGGTGCCGCTTATCGCGCTGCTGACGGCTGGGTTGCTTGCCGGGTTTGCCGCTGGGATTTTCGGGATCGGTGGGGGATTCGTGGTCGTCCCTGCGCTGATGCTGGTGCTGCCGCTGCTCGGCGGGAGCAAGGCGGAATTGGCGCACGTCGCGATCGGCACCTCCGCGGCAACGATCATCGCGACGGCTTTGCGATCGACCCACGCACATGCCAGACGCGGCGCGGTCGACTTCGAAGTCTTGAAGGGCTGGGCGCCGTGGCTGGTGCTCGGCTCGAGCGCCGGCGTGCTGCTCGCATCGCACGTGTCAGGCGCGGTGCTGGTGACGATCTTCGGTACCGGCGTCACGCTGATGTCGATCCATTTCCTCTTTCCGCTGCTGGCCACGCGGCAGATCTCGAGCGAAATGCCGGGAGGCGTGGTGCGGATGAGCATCGCCGGCGGGCTCGGTACCTTCTCGTCGATGCTCGGCATCGGCGGCGGGACGATCGCGATCATCGTCATGACGCTCTGCGGCAAGTCGATCCACAAGGCGATCGCGACCGCGGCGGGGATCGGCGTGCTGATCGGAGTGCCGACCGCGATCGGCTTCGCGCTGATCGGGCTCGGCGCGCGCGACTTGCCCTGGGGATCAGTCGGCTATGTCAATCTGCCCGCGACTGTGGCGATCACTGCGGCGACCTTGGTGTCGGCCCCTTGGGGCGTGGCCGCGGCGCACAAGCTCAATCCGATGATGCTGCGCACGATCTTCGGAATCTACCTGCTATTTCTGGGGGTTTCGATGGCGATGAAAGGACTGCATGGGGCGTGACCCTTGGCTGACTATGCGGGCGCGATGACTTCCAGCGCCGCGCGCTGCTGCTTCGGCAGCGTCGCCGCGACCTGCTCCCAGCTGTGCGCGGCGAGTGCTTCGATCTCGTCTGCCGGTACGTCGGCGTCGAGATCGACGCTGATCCAATAGCGCCGGTCGAGGTGTGAGCGATGCCCGACGCCGCGATACTGCTCGCGCAGCATGTCGGCGCGGAACGGGTCGCATTTGAGAATCACGAACTGGTCCGTGCGGACCGAGAGGATCGCGAACATCTTGCCCATGATCTTGTAGATCAGCACCAACGGTTGCGACCCGCGCGCCGCCGTCATCGGCTCGGCCACTGCGCCAGGCATCGCGTCGAGCACGGCTTTGAGTCCGGCGGTCGCAGCGGCAAGGTCCATCGCGTGAGCTTAAGGCGACCGCCCACACCGGGCAATGTCGCGCGCACGACAAAGACTGCCGCGGCCGCGCTTGCACTCGGGTGGGCGGTCGTCGATTGGATCGCCCGACGATGACGCGTGGAGGGATGATGATCGGACGTTCGGGATTGCAGGTGGCGGAGGCGCTCGTGTCCTTCATAGACGAGCGCGTGCTGCCAGGCACGCGGATCACGCCCGAACGCTTCTGGGGCGGGCTGGCGGACATTCTTGCGCGGTTCACGGTCGAGAACCGCGCGCTCCTCGCGGAGCGGGAGCGGATGCAGTCGGCGATCGATGCCTGGTGCCAGGAGAAGCGGAGCGAAGTCGGCGACCCCGACAGCCAGACGAAGTTCCTGCGCGCGCTCGGCTATCTGGTCGACGCGCCGGCGCCGTTCACGATCGATCCGCCGCGTGTCGACGACGAGGTCGCGCGGATAGCGGGACCGCAGCTGGTGGTGCCGGTGCTCAACGCGCGCTTCCTGCTCAACGCTGCCAACGCGCGTTGGGGGAGCCTGTACGACGCGCTTTACGGTACCGACGCCGTCGCCGGCGCACCCGCCGGGCCGGGCTATGATCCCGCACGCGGCGCCGCCGTGATCGCGCGCGCCAAGGCGTTTCTCGATCGGGCGCTGCCGCTAGCGAACAATAGCTGGGCCGAGCTAGACGGCAGCGAGGTCCCGCTCGCCGATTCTGGCCAATATGTAGGGGCAACCGAACGATCGAAGCTGTTTAGAAACAACGGTTTGCACATCGAAGTGGTGTTCGATTCCGAGCATCCGATCGGCCGGACCGACCCCGCCGGGATCGCCGACGTGATCCTTGAATCGGCGCTCACGACGATCGTCGACTTCGAGGATTCGGTCGCTGCGGTCGATGCCGAGGACAAGGTCGCCGCCTATGCCAATTGGCTCGGCCTGATGCGGGGCGAGCTCGAAGCCAGCTTCGACAAAGGCGGCCGTAGCATGAGTCGACGCCTCGCCGGCGATCGCCACTATGTCGCGCCCGACGGATCGGAACTCGTGTTGCCCGGCCGCAGCCTGTTATTCGTGCGCAACGTCGGCCATCTGATGACCACGCCCGCGGTACGCCTGCCTGATGGTAGCGAGGCGCCCGAGGGGATCGTCGACGCCGCGGTCACGACGGCGATCGCGCTGCATGACTTGCTGGCTAACGGCACCCACTCGAACAGCCGCGCCGGATCGGTCTATATCGTCAAGCCGAAGATGCATGGGCCTGCGGAGGCCGATTTCGCCAACCGGCTGTTCGATGCGGTTGAGGATCTGCTCGGGCTCGACCGCTACACGATCAAGCTCGGGCTGATGGACGAGGAGCGGCGCACCTCGGCCAATCTCGCGGCGTGCATCCATGCGGTGCGGCACCGCATCATGTTCATCAACACCGGCTTCCTCGACCGCACGGGCGATGAGATCCGCACCTCGACCTATGCTGGCGCCATGATCCGTAAGGGCGAGATGCGTTCGGCGAGCTGGTTGCAGGCCTATGAGGATCGCAATGTCCAGATCGGGCTCGCCTGCGGCTTTGCCGGGCGCGCGCAGATCGGCAAGGGCATGTGGGCGGCGCCCGATCGCATGGCCGACATGATCGCGCAGAAGATCGGCCATCCCCAGGCTGGCGCTTCGGCAGCCTGGGTGCCGAGCCCGACCTCGGCGACGCTGCACGCGATGCACTACCACCTCGTAGACGTCGCGGCGCGGCAGGCCGAACGCGCGGCCGAACCGGTGACGCCGACGGCCCCGCTGCTCGCGCCGCCGCTAGCGCCGTCAGGGCATAACTGGAGCGCCGAAGCGGTGCGGGAAGAGCTCGACAACAATGCTCAGGGCATTCTCGGCTATGTCGTGCGCTGGATCGATCAGGGGATCGGCTGCTCGAAGGTACCCGACATCCATGACATCGGCCTGATGGAGGACCGCGCGACCCTGCGCATCTCCTCGCAGCACATGGCGAACTGGCTGCTCCACGGGGTATGCACCACCGAGGATGTCGATGCTGCCCTGCTGCGGATGGCAGGGAAGGTCGATGCGCAGAACGCAGGCGATCCGCTGTATCGTCCGCTCCTGGCGAATAGGGAGGGGCCTGCATTCCAGGTCGCGCGCGCCTTGGTGTTCGAGGGCGTGCGTCAGCCGAGCGGTTATACCGAGCCGTTGCTCCACGCGGCGCGGCTAGGCGTGAAGGGGTGAAGGGTGGTTTACGAAGCCGGCACTACGTCGGGTTCGGGCCGGGTATGCACCGGCCCGCGCAGCACCATTGCGATGCTGAGCATGCACAGGCACAGCAGCAGCGGGCACACCGCCAGCAGCGCATAGCTGCGCAGGATAGGAATACCGCTCGACAGTACCGCCGCGCCGATCACTGGGGCGAGCGCGCCGCCGATCTTGCCGATCGACGAGACCAGGCCGGCACCGCTCGCACGCACTGCGCTGGGGTAATAGGTGCCCGAAATCGAGATGACCGAGGCATGCTCGCCGCCGATCAGCATCGCCTGGAGGATGATCGCCGGCAGGAACAGGACCGGCGGCAGCAGTCCCAGCCCGACCGACAGCAGCACGACCACCGCCAGCGCCGGCACGATCGCGACGGTCATCAGACCGCGGCGGTCGTTGACCCACATCAGTGCGATCCCGGTGCTCGCCCCCAATATGCCGCCGATCGCCGCGACATAGGCAGCGGTCTGGCGTGGAATTTCGAGTTCCTCGAGCACGGTCGGGCCCCAGGACGAGGCGAAATAGATGGCGAGCGCGCTGGCGAAATAGGCGACCGCCAGGATCGGCGTGATCCACATCAGCTTGCCCTCGAACAGCTGGTGGAGCGGCACGCTGGATTTGTTCTCGGGTTCGTCGCTCAGGATGAAGCGGTCCTGCGCGGTGACGTTCGATCCTCGCTCGAGTTTGCGGATGGTCGCGGCGACCAGATCGGGCTTGAGGCCCTTGGTGATCAGGAAGCGGATCGATTCGGGGAGCGTGACCAGCAGCACCAGCGAGCACAGCAGCGTTCCGACACCGCCGACCAGATACACGCCCTCCCAGCCATAGCCCAGGCCACCCTTCGTCGCCGGTGCGGCGACCAGATTCGTCAGCGGGCCGGCAATGGCGCTGCCGAGGCTGTAGCCGAACATCACGATCGCCACGACGGTCGCGCGCACGCGTTTCGGCGCGAACTCGATATTGAGCGCCCAGGCCAGCGGCAGCATCCCGCCCAGCGCGATGCCGTCGAGCAGCCGCAGCGCGACCAGCGACCAGAAGCTTTGCGCGAACGCCGTCGCGATCGTCAGCAGGCCGAACGCAAAGGCGCAACCGATCACCGTCCAGCGCCGGCCGACTCGATCTCCGACATAGGTCAGTACCAGCCCACCGATCACCATGCCTGCCGTGCCGGCGCCAAAGATGTATCCCTGCGCGGTCTTCGTGAAGCCGAACTCGTCGTGCATGTACGGCGCGGCATAGGAGATCATCATCGCGTCGAGGCCGTCGAACACAGTGATGATCACCGAGACTGCGATCAGCACATAATTGAACGAACTCAGCCGGCGCTCATCGAGCAGCTTTGCGACATCGACCGTGTGCGGCATGGCGTTCATGACATTCCTGCTCCCACATGCCGTCTTGGGCTGTTTTGGTGGCAGGGTAGGGGCGCGCATCCGGCTTGGCTATGGCTTTGCCGACGACCCTTCCCAGCATGTCGCTAGCAAGCTACACATCTCGTCGCTCGTCAAGCCGTCTTTCGGCGATACACGCGTCATAAGGCGCTGTTCCGTCGATGGCTGTGCGCGTTGGGACGAGCCGGAGAGGTGACGGTGGCGGAAGACAGGCAACCCGAGGTGCGCGAGATTCGGCAGAGCCAGGATCGATTCCTCGGCTCGGACATATTCGAATCGCGCCGCCATACGCTGCCGCGGCGCAATGGGACCGGCAGCTTCGTCGAGCCGGCGCGCGAAATCCCGGTCTATCATCGCTGCGACGTGCTCGTCGTCGGCGGCGGGCCGGCGGGGACCGCTGCGGCCTGGTCGGCGGCACGCGCCGGCGCGGATGTCGCAGTGCTCGAGCGCTACAACCATCTCGGCGGGCTTTCGACCGGCGGGCTGGTGATCTGGATCGACCGGATGACCGACTGGACCGGGCGCCAGGTTATCAAAGGGTTTGCCGAGGACGTGCTCGATCGCTTCCCGCGCTTCCCCGAGATCGGGCTGGCGGGGCCGGAGCGCGCCGACTGGGGTTCGCGCGATCCCGCGAAGGCCGCCTATTGGTCGCAGCGCACTGCGGCGTTCCATGGCGTCGTATCCTGGGCGCCGACGCTCGATCCCGAGCGGCTCAAGCTGGTCTCGCAGGAGATGCTGCTCGAAGCCGGTGTGCGGCTGGTGTTCCACAGCTGGGCCGCGCTGCCGATCGTCGCCGACGGGTGTGTCCAGGGCGTCGTCTTCGAGAGCAAGGCGGGGCGCCAGGCGCTCTACGCCAAGGTGGTGGTCGATACGACCGGCGACGGCGACATGTTCGCGCGCGCTGGCGGTGCCTACGAAACCGATATCGAGGAAGGCGACGTCCACCACAGCGCCAACACGGCGTTCACGCTGGGCGGCGTCGACATGAACCGCTGGCTGGCATTCCGCGCCAACCAGCCCGAACAATATGTCGAGTTCACGCGTTTCGGGCGGGAACAGCTCGGCTTCTTCCAGCCTCCTTACGTGTCATGGCGCAACGACATCGCGTTGTTCCTCGGGCCGCGGCAGTCGGGTCTCTCGGCACTCGATGTCGACGACATGACCGAGCTCGAGATCCGCTCGCATCGCTTCATGCAGACGCATTGCGAATTCTTCCGCAAGCATGCGCCGGGGTTCGAGACCGCCTATATGCTCCAGAGCGCGTCGCAGCTCGGCGTGCGCCACACGCGCCGGCTCGCAGGCGTGCGGCGAGTCGAACGTGGGCAATGGTCCGCTGGTGCGGCGCTGCCCGATGAAGTCGGTGTCAGCCCTTCGGTGTCGCTCAAATTCCCGGTGATTTCCGTGCCCTATGGCGCGCTCGTGCCACGTGCGCTCGACGGATTGCTCGCCGGCGGGCGGCACATTTCCTGCGACGCCAATTCGCACGGATTCATGCGTGAAATTCCGCAATGCTGGCTCACCGGCCAGGCCGCGGGCGTCGCTGCCGCGATCGCCGCGAGTGCGGGCGTCCAGCCGCGGCACGTCGACATCGGCGAGCTGCAGCGCGCATTGCGCAAGCAGGGCGTCTTCCTGAACGAACCCGGCACGGTCGAAAGCGCGTCCGACGCGCGCCAACAGGCCACGGGATGATGGAGTAGCGCGATGGCGAATCCGGACCTTGGTGCCTCGCGCGGCGGGCACGTGCCTGGCGCGTGGCGCGCGGCCGATTGCGGCGGCGTCGAAGGGCTGATGCACCGGCTCTCGGCTGAGCAGCTCGATGCGATCGATACGGCAGTGCGCGCGACGGAAGGATGGGCCGCGACCGACGTAACGGCCGACGATTTCGGCGCGGAGGCGATTACGCAGCTGATGCAGGCGGTCGCCTGGGAGTTGGCCGAGGGCAAGGGTGTCGTGGTGCTCTCGGGCGTCGATCTCGGCCGCTACGATCTCGAGCAATTCAAGCGGCTCTATTTTGGGCTCGGCACGCACCTTGGTGTTGCGGTCGAGCAAAGTCCGCGGCGCGACAAGATCGGCATGGTGCGCAAGGAGCCCAACCCGGACCGGCGCGGCTATTTGATGGACGCCGAGCTCGGACCGCACACCGACTATCACGAGGTCCTCAGCCTCGCGACCGTGACCGCGGCGGAGGAGGGCGGCGTGAGCGGGTTCGTGAGCTCCGCCGCGGTCTACGAGATCGTGCGCGACGAACGGCCCGACCTGCTTCCGGCGCTGCTCGAGGGCTATTACTACCCGACGAGCCTATCCACCGTGACCGACTATAAGGTGCCAAGCCTGTCGATCGTCGACGGCCAGGTCAGCATGTACAACTATGCGCTGTTCCCGTTCCAGGCGGCTGACATCCTCGGCACCAGCGTACCGGCGCCGCTGGTCGAGGCGATGCGCTTCGTCAACTCGGTAACGCGCCGCCCTGGGCTACGTGCCAGTTTCAAGATGCAGCCGGGCGAAATGGCCTTCTGGTACAATTTCCGCGTGTTCCATTCGCGGACGGCATTCAAGAATACTCCGGACCGCGAGCGGCTGCTCCTGCGACTTTGGCTCCACGCGCATCGCAAGCGCGCGATGGCCAAGGGCTATAACGAGATCGCACATCTGCTCGACGCGCTGCACGCGCAGGGCAGCTCGATCCTGGTCAACACCGATGCGAGCATGAAGGCGGCGTACGACGCGTTGCGGGCCTAATCGACACCTTCGGAGGATCGGGACATGTTCAGCACATAATGGACGCGGTACAGGCGTGCATATTTCGCCTGCTGGGAGAGCGTCCCGTACCATGAATCTCTACGACTTCTTCTTGTCGCGCATGCCGGAGGATCGCAGCCGACCGTTCCTCGAGCTGCCCGATGGCGACGCCATTTCCTATGCTGAGACCGACGCGCGCAGCGGCGGGCTGGCCTCGATGCTGATGATCCTCGGCGTCCGGCCGGGCGATCGCGTCGCCGTGCAGGTCGACAAGTCAGCCGATGCTTTGCTGCTGTATCTTGCCTGTCTGCGCGCTGGCGCGGTCTATCTGCCGCTCAACCTCGCCTATACGCCCGCGGAGGTCCGTTATTTCCTCGAGGACGCAGGGCCGGCACTGTTTCTTTGCCGCGCGGCCGACCGCGGCGTAATGCAGGCCCTTGGCGCGGAGATCGGCGTGCCGCACGTGCTCACGCTCGAGGCGCTGGTCGAAACCGCCGCGGACGCGCCTGCGCACTTCGTCAACGCGCCGCGCGCCGACGACGATCTGGCCGCGATCCTCTACACCTCGGGCACCACCGGGCGCTCGAAAGGGGCGATGCTCACCCACGCCAACCTGCGTTCGAATTGCGAGGTGCTTGTCGAGCTGTGGCGCTTCACTTCCCAGGACCGGCTGCTCCATGCGCTGCCGATCTTCCACACCCATGGCCTGTTCGTCGCGACCAACGTCACGCTTGCCGCGTGCAGCTCGATGATCCTGCTTCCGAGGTTCGACGTGGCGGAAGTTCTCCGCCACTTGCCGAACGCGACGACGATGATGGGCGTGCCGACCTTCTACACGCGGCTGCTCGCCGAACCCGCTTTCGATCGCGCGCTGGTGACGCACATGCGGTTGTTCATCTCGGGGTCCGCGCCGCTCACAGCCGAAACGCACAAGGCATTCGAAGCGCGCACTGGCCATCGCATCCTGGAACGCTATGGCATGACGGAGACGAATATGATCACGTCGAATCCTTATGACGGCGCGCGCGTCGCCGGAACCGTCGGCTATGCGTTGCCGGGGGTCGCGATCCGTCTGGCCGACCAGGAAAGCGGAGAAATGGTGACCGACGAGGTGGGAGTGGTCGAAGTGCGTGGTCCGAACGTATTCAAGGGCTATTGGCGCATGCCCGAAAAGACCGCAGCCGAATTTCGGACCGATGGCTATTTCATCACCGGCGACCTCGGCGAGATTGCGCAAGACGGGCGGCTGACGCTGGTTGGCCGCGCCAAGGACCTGATCATTTCCGGTGGCCTCAATGTCTATCCCGCCGAAGTCGAAGCGGCGATCGATCCATTGCCAGGGGTCGCCGAGAGCGCAGTGATCGGAGTGCCGCACGCCGACTTTGGCGAAGCCGTCGTCGCCGTCGTGGTGCGCAGCGGCGCCACCGATGAAGCCGCGATCGTCGGTGCGCTTGGCGGCGCACTGGCGCGGTTCAAACAGCCCAAGCGCGTGGTGTTCGTCGACGAACTGCCGCGCAACACCATGGGCAAGGTCCAGAAGAACGCGTTACGCGAGACGTACCGCGACCTGTTTGCCGAGGTGTCGGCTTGAGCGAACCCGACCGCGCGGCCATCCTCCACCGGCTGCTCAAGCTGAACAACCGCCTGATGGCGCCGTTCTCGACGCACCTCGAGCACCGCCACAAGATCAGCATCAACGAGTTTCGCTTGCTGATGACGATCGGCCGGCTCGGTTCGAGCGCGAGCCATGAACTCGCCGCGCTCACCGGCGTCAATGCGATGAGCGTCAGCCGCGCAGTCACGGCGCTCGAAAAACATGGTCGCGTTCAGCTCGAAGTCGACCCCGCCAATCGCCGGCGCAAGACGATCACGCTGACGCCGGAGGGGCAGAGACTCTATGCCGCAATGCTGCCGACGACCGAGCGCGTCGTCGAATATCTGTTCGCGGCGCTCACGCCCGAGCAGATCGCGGCATTCGACGCGACGGTCGCGACCCTGACCGCGGCGCTCGAGGCGCAGGACGCGCAAGGTCGGTCGTTGTTCCTCGAGAATACGCGCCCGGAATCCAGCTAGACTGGCCCGGTTCGGCGCGGTCGCGCGCCAACGCGACGGCCGCGATTTGGTTGCGCTATCATCGCGACGAGCGATACAAGCCCGCGACGACCAAGCAGAGGGGGATGCCGGTGGAAGCAGAGCGGACACCGAGTTTCGTGCCGCGTATCGAGGGGCTCGATGCCCTGCGAGGGTTCGCGCTGTTCGGAATCTTCATCGTCCACATGCCCGAGCTGTTCGAGCTCTATTGGGCGCATCCCGCGACCGATCCGACCCAGCTCCTGTGGCACGATGTCGTGTTCACGCTGTTCGGCGGCAAGGCGTTCGCGCTGCTGGCACTGTGTTTCGGAGTCAGCTTCTTCATCATCATGGACCGTTCGGCGCGCAAGGGACGCGATTTCACGGGCAGGTTCGTCTGGCGGCTGGCAGTGCTCGGCGCAATCGGCCTCGCGCATGGCCTGTGGTACCGTGGCGATGTTCTCGACGTGCTGGCGGTGATGGGCCTGTTCCTGCTGCCCTTCTACCGCGTGCGATCGAATGCGCTGGTCTTGGCGACAGGCATCTTTTTTCTGCTCCAGCCGCTGATGGTCGTCCAGATCATCAGCGCGCTGAACGGCGCCGAATGGGCCAACCAGCCCTTGCGCTTCTGGGGCAGCAAGACACCCGAAGTCTATCTGACCGGCAGCAGCCTGATGGAGACCGTGCGTGCCAACTGGAGCGACGGGCACCCGTTCAAATGGGCATTCATGTATGAGTCCGGTCGGCTGAGCCAAATTCTGGGGCTGTCGCTGATCGGCCTGATACTTGGTCGCACCGGCTTCTTCGCAAGCCCAGAGCGCTTTCGCCTGACTCGATGGACGGGCTTCGCGATTGCGCTGACGGCCGCGTTGGCGCTGTGGTTCGCCAAGGACGGACTCGAGCAGTGGATGCCTGTGTCGCCTGGCCGCACGATGCCGCGCGCGCTGTGGGGCGCCATGCTGTCGAGCTGGTTCGACCTTGGCGTCATGTTCAGCCTCTTCTTCGGCTTCACTTCACTCTATTACGGTCCCGCCGGCGGCGCGCTGAACCTGCTCGCGCCCGCGGGCCGGATGACGTTGACGTTCTACCTGCTCCAGTCGCTCATCTTCGTGCCGGTATTCTACAGCTTCGGCTTGGGGCTGCATGCCACCATGACGCAAAGCCAGGCCGTCCTGCTCGGAATCGCAGCCTTCGCGGTCCAGGTCGCGTTGGCGCATTTGTGGTTCCGGGTTTTCCTTTACGGCCCAGTCGAATGGCTCTGGCGTGCCGCGACCTATCTCACGCTGCACGTGCCGTTTGTGCGATCCCACGCGCCTGGTCAGGCTGCGACCATGCCGATCGCGTCGAGCTCGGCGAGCACGTCCTGATCGAGGCTGATCTCGGCGATCGCGAGATTCTCGCGCAGGTGCTTGCGCTGGGAGGTGCCGGGGATCAGCAGCATGTTCGGTGAACGTGCGAGCAGCCAGGCCTGCGCGGCCTGCATCGGAGTGATGCCGACGCGCGCGGCGATGGCGTTGAGCGCCTCCGACTGGATCGGCGAGAAACCGCCGAGAGGGAAGAATGGCACATAGGCAATACCGTCGGCGGCGAGCGCGTCGATCAGCGCCTCGTCGCCGCGATGGACGATATTGTAGTGGTTCTGGACGCAGACGATCTGGGCGATACTGCGCGCCTCGTCGACCTGGTTCGGCGTCGCGTGGCTGATGCCGATGTGGCGCAGCTTGCCCTCGCGCTGGAGGTCGGCGAGCGCGCCGATTCGCTCGGCCACGGATTCTTCGTTCGGCCGGTGATCGGTACCGCCGAACAGCCGCATGTTCACGGCATGGATGCAGTCGATGCCGAGCCGCCGCAGATTGTCTTCCACCTGCTGCTTGAGCTGCGCGGGTGCCTGCGCCGGGTGCCAGGAGGCGTCATCACCGCGGTAGGCGCCGACCTTGGTGACCAGCGCGAGCTGTTCGGGATAGGGATGGAGCGCCTCCTTGATGATCTCGTTGACGACGAAGGGGCCGTAATAGTCGCAGGTGTCGATGTGATTGACGCCGGAGTCCGCTGCTTCGCGCAGCACGGCGATCGCTTCGCCGCGGTCGCGCGGCGGACCAAACACGCCCGGGCCGGCTAGCTGCATGGCGCCATAGCCGACACGCCACACCGAACGGCTGCCAAGCTGGAAGCTGCCCGCTTTCGAAAGATCGGTCATGGTGTCTCTCCTTCCGCGTCTTTTTAGGCGGCGGGACGCTCGACTTCGAGTCTCGACAATCGTAACGAGTGATATGATCAAGGGCCAGACGGCCTGGCATAAGGGGAGGGGTGCATGCGCACCGAGCAGGAACAGCGCAATCTCGATCTGGTGCTGGAGATGTTCGAGAAGGTGCTGCGGCCGCTCGATTCCACGCATGTCGACACGTACATCTCGCCCAATTACGTCCAGCACAGCTCGCTTGCCGAGCCTGGCGTGCAGCCGCTCAAGGACTTCCTCGATTTCGTGCATGAACGCTCGCCCGAGGCGAGCCAGACGATCCACCGCACCTTCGTCGATGGCGATCATGTCGTCCTGCACTATCATGTTAAACGCTTCCCCGAGGACCCCGGCATGGCCGTGGTCGACATCTTCCGCGTCGAAGACGGGATGATCGTCGAGCATTGGGACGTGCTGCAGGAAGTCGTCGTCGGCGGCCCCAACCCCAATCCGATGTTCTAAGGAGGCGGCATGCGGTTCGAAGGCAAGACGGCGCTGGTGATCGGCGGTAACAGCGGGATCGGGCTCGAAGCGGTCAAAGGGCTCGCCGCCGAGGGCGCGCGGGTGTTCCTGACCGGCCGTTCGGCAGCGACGCTGGCCGACACCGAGGCGTCAGTTCCGGGCGCGCGCGCGTTTCAGGCCGACATCGCAGATCTCGCGAGCATCGACTCGGTGCTCGCTGCGATCCGCGAAAGCGTGGGCAGGCTCGATGTCCTGATGATCAATGCCGGCATGGGCATGTTCGTCCCGGTACGTGAGGTGACACCCGAGCAATGGGACGAAGTGCATGACGTCAATCTGCGCGGCGCTTTCTTCGCCGCGCAAAAGGCGCTGGCGCTGATGGGGAAGGGCGGGTCGATCGTGTTCACCGGGTCGATCGGCGCGGTGCTGGCGATCCCCGGAAACGTGGTCTACGCCGCCTCCAAGGCCGGTCTGATCGCGGTGACGAAGACCTTTGCCAAGGAACTTGTCGCGGACGGAATCCGCGTCAACCTGGTTAGTCCCGGACCGACCGAGACGCCGATCATCAACCGTTCGGGGCTCGGTCCCGAGGCGATCGAAACGATGCGCACGCATATGTCGAGCGTCGTGCCGATCGGGCGCATGGGAGAAGCGCGCGAGATCGCGCGTGCGATGCTGTTCCTCGCGTCCGACGAGGCGAGTTTCATCACCGGCGTCGACCTGTTCGTCGACGGCGGCTGCGTGGAGTTGCGATAATGACCAATGGACCGTTCGAGGGCCCGTTTTCGACGATGGACAATCCACGGCTTGAGTTCGCGCTCGAAGTCCGCCTCGCGTTTCCGCGTGCGCAGATGATCGCGAACACGCCGGCGGGGGGTAATCGCAGCGCGGTCTATGTCACCGAAGGCGTGTTCGAAGGACCCACGCTCAAGGGCAAGGCGGTGCCCGGCTCAGGCGGGGACTATGCCTATTTCCGGCCTGACGACGTCGCGGTGTTCGACGCGCGCTATATGCTCGAGGAAGACGACGGCACGCTGATCCTGCTCAACAACAAGGGCTTCCTCTGGGGGCGCAAGCCCGACACCATGGCGCGACTCCGCGACTGGGCGTTCGCCGATGGCGCGCCGGTGCCGCACGAGGAATATTATCTGCGCGGCAACCCGACATTCGAGACCAGCATCGGCAAGCACGACTGGCTGACCAAACATGTCTTCATTGGGGTGGGGGAGCGGCGATCGGACGGGAATCGCTTGCGCTATTACGCGCTGATATGATGCCATCGAGAGTGGATGCTGCGGCCCATTTCAGAGGCGAGTGTTTCGGACTGCGGGCTTGTGATCGCAATTTCATTGCGGTCTCGAGACATTTTTGTTTCAGAGTCCTGCCGATGCCACACAAAGTGCCGCAATAAAATTGGCTGATTGGTCGTATAACAAAAATAATATTGGCTGGTACTGGGTGCTGACTGCGAAGTATCAACATATCCAAAAATAGAATCATTGCTCTCGTAATATATGATTCTTGATGCTTCCCCTACATAACTTCAACATGACACCAAAATGAAACGGTTGTGCCGTTTTGGTTTCGGTTTCTGTAACATTACTGACCTTTTTTCTACGTACGGGCCTCCTCGTCAGAGATGAAAAAATCCTGAGTCGGGGACCATCAAAAATGAAAATCAATACGCGCTTCCGCCTGCCGTTGCTGCTGGGCAGCGCTCTGCTAAGCTCTCTCGCAGCGCCGGCCTTCGCCGCGGATACGGAGACTGCGGCCGCGCAGCCCGCGCCGGAGCAGGCTCCGCAAGACAATTCGAGCAACGCGTCGGGGCTCGGTGACATCGTCGTGACCGCGACCAAGCGCGAAACCAATCTGCAGAAGACGCCGATCGCAATTTCTGTGCTCGGCGGGCAAGCAATCGCGGACCAGCACGTCCAGAGCCTGATCAACCTTGCCGACGGCACGGTTCCGTCGTTGCGCATTGCCACCTTCGAGGCCCGCCAGTCCGCGCTGACGGTCGGTATTCGCGGCATCGTGCCGTTCGACCAGAATCAGACTGCTCGCGAGCCGGGTGTCGGTGTCTATGTCGATGGCGTCTATCTCGGACGCTCGCAGGGCTTGAACGCGGCGCTGTTCGACGTCGAACGCATCGAAGTCCTCAAGGGCCCGCAGGGCACCTTGTTCGGCCGCAATACCGAAGGCGGCGCGTTGAGCATCGTGACCAAGACTCCGACGGGTGAGTTCGGCGGCGGCGTCACTGCCGGGTTCGGCAATTTTGGCAGCTACGAAGGACAGTTTCACCTCAACCTGCCGGCGTTCGCCAATTTCGCCGTCAAGCTCGACGGCGTGCTCCAGCACCAGGATCCGACGGTTAAGGATCCGCTTGAGGGGCAGATCGGCTGGAACGCCTATAATCGCGTGGGCGGCCGCATTTCCGCGCGCTGGAAGCCGTTCGACGGCTTCACCGCTGATTTCGCCTTCGACAAAGCGAAGGATGAGAATACGCCATTCTTCAGCCAACTGGTGAATTACAATCCCAAGGGGTTGCCGATCTCGACGATCGACACGGTGAACGCGAAGCTGGTTTGCGCATCCGCGCCCTGCATTGCGCCGCTGCCGCCATTGGTTCACGTCCATGCCACTCGCCAGGATGTTGCCGACGTGGGCGTACCGCAGCAGTGGAGCGTCGACCGGACGAGCGGCGAGAGCATCAACCTTCGCTGGAAGGCCGCACCGGAGATCGAATTGCGTTCGATCACAGCATGGCGGACCGTTGCCACGAACCAGTGGGACAATTCGGGCGGTCCGAACCGCACGCCCTTCGCGCCGAACGGCAAGTTCAGCCGCTACAGCCTGTCGGATCTTTACCAGAGCCAGTTCAGCCAGGAACTGCAGGCGGTCG
>Ga0105248_10001373_pt1 | contig 27196 bp, 22 predicted proteins | sample KBSS34metaG_FD_81524 | JGI IMG/M metagenome (GOLD analysis project Ga0105248, IMG submission 81524) | Switchgrass rhizosphere microbial communities from Kellogg Biological Station, Michigan, USA - KBS S3-4 metaG | ecosystem: Host-associated > Plants > Roots > Rhizosphere > Soil | place... | reverse complement strand
CGCCAGCGCCCACCGGGTTTCACGGGCCGGTGCGGACCGCCATCGACATCGCCGGGGATGATCAGCCCGTGCCAATGCAAGGTCGTCGGCTCGGGCAGGTGGTTGGTGAAGTCGATCGTCACCGCCTGGCCGCGCCGCACGCGCAGCGCCGGCCCCAGGAAGGCGCCGTCATAGCCGTAGGTCGGCGTGTTCCGGTGCGGCAGAAAGCGCCGGCTGGCACTGCGCGCGTCGAAGGCGATGACGCCCTGCGCGTTCGGCCTGCGTTCCGGCGGGATGGGCAGGCTCACCCGGGCATCGCTGGCCCAGACGGGGCGCGCTGCCAGCGCGCCGAGCGCGGCAACGGTCTGGAGCGCTTGACGGCGTGACATGGGCATCATGATGATCTCCAGCAAAGAGCCGGCATGCCGGCGTCAGGATTGGTAGAGGGTCTTCACTAGGTCATGCAGCTTCAGCGACAGCTCGGAGTACTGGCGGTGTGTTTCATTGCGGCATCCAGCTTCTCGCAGGTGCTCGTGCGGGTAATGAACCAGCCATCGAACCCAGCCCTGCGGCAACCGCGCATAACGCCTGGAGGCGATGTCATTGTAGGTGAAGGCGGGGTACTCGCAGGGCGGCCTTTCGATCAAGCCGTGCGAGTAGGCGAAGCGCGAATTCCAGCCTAATACTGCACAACAATCGTCACGCGCCGATTCAACGCAAGAGAAGCCGCATCATCGCCAATCACTAACGGAAAATTATCCGCCCGTCCAACCGCCGCAAGACGACGCGGCGCAACGCCATGGTCGACGAAAAAGCGCACCACCGCTCCCGCGCGGGCGGATGAAAGCTCCCAGTTCGACTCAAATTTCGCGTTCTTGATCGGCACATTATCGGTGTGCCCTTCGACGAGAACATCGCCTGACTGCTCACGCAATGCCGAGGCAACCTCTTCGAGAACGCCAAGGGCTTGTGGCAACAATCGGGCGTCCCCCGAAGTAAACAGGATTCGGGCGTCGATACTGATCTCGATTCCTTTTGCAGTCTTCTTCACCGTAATCTGCTTGCGGTCCTGAAGGACCGTCAGAAGCGACAGAAGATGCGAGCGCGCACGCTCCTGTTCGCGATTCAGCCCAAGCGCGCCGCCGTTGTCCGCGGCAGGTGGCGGATGAATGCCTGGGTTCGCTGTCACGGCCCTGATCTCGAGGTCTTTGTTCTTCGCGAGTTCGAGTACGTAAAGCGCGAGAAACAGCACCATCAGCGTGGTGATCAGGTCCGAGTACGAAATCAGCCAACGTCCTGCGGCTTCTTCCGCATGATCGTCTTCATTCACGTCGTTGCGCCTCGCCTCTGGGCGGCGGCGGTGATTCGACAGGTTTTCCATGAGGGATGAGGATCCGGCAGATCTCAGCGCGAGCGAGACGTGGTCCCGTCTGCTACGTCAGTAATTCCGCGGCTCGCGCGCGGGTGTCGCCGGCGAGCCGCGTTTCGATGATGTGCGGCGACTCCTTGCGCGAAATGGCGAGCAGGCCATCGACATACAGTCGGCGCAAGCGCAATTCACTGTCGATCTGTGCCCGGATCTTGCCGTGAACAGGCAAGAAAATCAGGTTCGCCAATGCGAGACCGTAAAGCGTCGCGACGAAGGCGACCGCGATACCTCGACCAAGCAGGGAGGGCTCGAGGATGTGATGAGTAATCTGGATCAAGCCGAGAACCGCGCCGACAATGCCGAAGGTCGGCGCGTAACCGCCTGCCTGCTGCCATATCCTCGCTGCGGCCAGATGATTGCGCTCATAGGCATCCAGCTCGCGTTGCAACGCGTCTTCCAGCACCGCTGTCGCTACGCCATCGGCCAATAACTGCAAGCCTCGCCGTGCGAAAGGATTCAACCCGCTGGTATCGATCGACTCCAGAGCAGGCATGCCATGGAGCTTTGCCTGATCGCCCCAGTCGAGCAGCAGCGCAAGATTGTCCCGGTCGACCTGACTCGCTTTCCGGAAAGCAAGCTTTAGCTGACGCACCCCATCGGAGAACCGGGTCCACGTGTTCTGGATCATCACCGCCCCGAGTGTGCCGCCCAGGACAATCACCAAAGCTTGCGGCTGGAGCAGCGTGACGAACTCTCCGCCTTCGAGTGAAAACCCGACCGCGATGGCCGCTACGCCGAAAACGGCACCGAACAGCGTCAGAAGATCCATTTGTTTGCGCGATGAGTCAGCTGTTGCACCGGGACTGCAGGCGAGGCTTGTGAGCGGGAAGCAGGGGCCGGGAGCGGCGCACGTCAGAGCGTTGCACCCGGCATCTGGCTGGCCGGCGTGGGAAGCCCCGCAATGGCTCTGACGGCCTCGACGAAGCGGTCCTCGATATTGGCCACCTCAACGGGATCGGTCTTGATATCGCGGCGCATGATCCACGACACTTCTTTCCGGCGAGCTTCGGTCATCGCCGACAGCAGCCTGTCGGTCACCGGTTGTTCCGGCAGAGAAGCGAGCAGCCTCGCCATGTCGTAGGTGTCGAAGCTGCTGACCGCTTCAGACAGCGACCGGTCGTCGACCACGTCAAGATCGTCAAGCGAGCGCAACTCGCGCGCGGCACGCCGATCGGGCCGGGAAAAGTAGGACACGCCTTTTTCCTCGACGAAGTGCAAGACTCTCGCTTTTCTGAACGCAAAGACGTCCTCTGCGATCTCTGCGCGCGAGAGCTTGTTCAATATCAGGTTTTTCCCGACTCCGATCAATGCTTCCAGATCGGTGAGCTCGATCAGTTCGAGTTCACTGGTGACGGCGAGATCGAGCTCATGGTCGGCCACGAGCTGTGCTCGCTCCGTGATTCGCCGCGGATCGAAGCTCACATGCTGACGGTCGATCGCACCTTCCTCGCCTGCACGTCGTCCGGGCTGACCGCTGACACCTTCCATGCCGCTGGCCTCGAGCGTGATGAGATTGAATCGCTCCATCCGCTTTAGCATGACCATGACATGCAAACGCGAGTGCCCAGCAATCGCGCGACACTTCTTGACCACCTCACGCAGCGGCACCGATACCTCGTCAGACCGTGCCCGCCAGGTGCGACCGCCGCTCTCGCTTTCGTTACCCGCCATCAAGGACAGCACATGAGCGTAGGAGATCACGCCAGGCAGAAAGTCGGCGTGCGTATAGGTGGCGAGCAGATCGTCTTTTTTCTTCGAGCGGCGAATCATCGTGCGGGTGATGTGCCGCAGCAGGGGCGATACCCGCTCGAGTTCCTGGTCGATCACGCCCGTATCGATCACCGTGAGCTGGCAAAAAGTCAGTGCCTTGGCGGTGTTGCTTCTGGGTTCTGGGCCGAGCAGCGTCGCTTCTCCGAAAAACTCGCCTTTTCCCAAGGTCGCGACAACCACCTTCTTGTCGTCACATTGCGTCGAGATCTCGACCTTGCCGTCGGTGATCACGTAGAGGACCGATTCTGAGGAGAATCCCTCGGCGTAAATCACTTCGCCAGGCGCCACAGTCTTTGTCCACGATGTTCGCTGCTGTTGCAAAATTCGCTCCCCGATTGCATTTCTTCTGGCGCTTACCCGTGATGCTCGCGGGCGCTGCCGATCTGCCATGCATTAACGGCATGCAAAATGTAAAACTTGAGCCGTTCGGGGCAAGACTGGCCAGCGGCCATACGGCACAGAAAGGTTGTATAGTGCCCAGCCAATGCGGGCCCATAAACTTAAAGAACTCCAGCCTGGCGACAGGGAAAATCAATGCGAATCGCGAATGTATGGATGGTCGCCGTGGCCGCACTGGCTGTGCTGGCCGGTTGCGGCGGAGGCGGGGCGGCTTCGACAGGGGTTAGCGCATCCGCGGCTCCAGCGCCGGTCGCATCGTCATCCAAGGCGGCTCAGTGGGTCCCAAGCCGGAACGACACATGGCAATGGCAACTGAATGGGTCGATCAACACGGCCTATGCTGTGCAGGTGTACGACATCGATCTGTTCGATGCGCCGCAAGCGACCATCGACAATCTGAAGGCGCAAGGCCACCGGGTTGTCTGCTACTTTTCCGCAGGCAGCGCGGAAAGCTGGCGGCCCGACTACAGCCAGTTTGCCAGCTCGGATAAAGGCAACAATCTGGCAGGGTGGAGCGGCGAGCGCTGGCTCGATACCCGCTCGGCCAACGTGCGCAACATCATGCAGGCTCGCCTCGATCTGGCGGCAAGCAAGGGCTGCAATGGCGTCGAGCCCGACAACGTCGATGGCTACACCAACAACCCGGGATTTCCACTGAACAGCTCGACGCAGGCCGACTTCAACCTGTTTATTGCGGGTGCTGCGCATGCACGCGGGTTAGCGGTCGCGCTGAAGAACGATCTCGAGCAGATCGACACGCTCGGCGCGAGCTTCGACTTCGCGGTCAACGAGCAGTGTCATGAGCTGGACGAATGCGACGGCTACAACGCTTTTCTCGCGTCGGGCAAAGCGGTGTTCAATGCGGAATATGCGGCGGCATATGTGCAAAATACGGGCGGCGCTCGGGATGCGCTTTGCCGGTCGGCTAAGGCTGCGCAGATGCACACGTTGGTGTTGCCGCAAGCGCTCGATGACAGTTTTCGGTTTAGCTGCGACTAATGGATCGCGGGGCGCTCGGCGGTGGAGCAGCGCTCTCTGGGGTGTTGTTGGCCCAGACATTGCGTCGGCCATTGTTCACCGATACGGCGACCGCAGCAATGCAAGGATCGAAGGGCCGTGAGCGTGTCGAGCATGCGTTCGCTCATTGCGACAGACCTGCTGTTCAGGCCTAACCTGGCGGATGGCTCAAAAAGCGTCCTGCCAGGCGCCGGTCGCGCACGTCCCGCAGGGTCTGTTCATGCGAGGTGCGCGGAGCCGGCATCAGCGTCCGTTACGCAGTCAGTTTGCGTAAGAGGCAGGCGTTCCGCGAATCGGCAAACCCCGCGCCTCGATCACTCGCGCGACATCTTGCTTGAGCAGGTAGACCGAAACAATCAGCAAGACAAGATCCTTCAAAAGAAAGGCCGACACGAGCGTCATGGCTGGAAACCCTCCAGCGGCAGGCTCCCACGCGCCCGGAGCGAACGGGAAGATCGTGAACGTAGCAATGAAGCTGAAGGTGGCGCCGAGAGCGCCCAGCACGCCCAGCTTCTTGTTCCAGTACCCCAGAAACAGCAGCGTGCCAAAGGTCCATTCTGCGGTTCCCAGCAAGTAGCTCGTGCCTCGAATGCCCAGCACCGGAATCATCCAGAAGATCAGCGGGCCGTGCGTGATCAGCGGAACCAGCCCTCGGATTTCAGCCTCGAACCATTTGTCGTAGCCGAACCACGCGAAGATGATCACCATCGCGGCGCGAAGCAGATGGTAGTCGAGGTCGCGCTTCAGAAGACCCGAACGGCTCACCATATCGACGATGTAGTTCATGATTTCCTCCAGGTCTGAGCGGTGAGGCCTTCGGTGCCGGTGGCGGCCTGAAATGCGGGGGATTGGATGCGTGACATTAAAAACTCCTTTCGTCGGTTCGCTTGCGTCAGTGAGGCAAGTATGTCCGCGAGGGAGTGGTGGTTGTAATGCTCAAATGGTTTGCAAATTTGCCTGAAAGTATCAACCGATAGTCGCGATGCTCGCATGAGCTGGATGCTCGAACCGCAAAGATGTCCGTGCGATAAGGCTCTCCACTCCTCGTGCGTCAAGAACGCCGCACCTTGCTAAACTTGGTCGGGCTCACCGGAGTGATGGCTCGCAACGAGCCGTGAGGATACCTGCTGATCAGATCGGTATCCTGTTGGTGCATCGCATCCAGGAAGGAGGACTCTACAAAATTGCTCTTTGAAAGTCGAACGCTTTCCCGATTCGTCTACGACGTTGAGGACGTGTTGCGCGCACACGGCACCGGCCCTTTATGTGGAGTGCGCGCATGGACTTCACTATCTGGAGCTTGACGATGAAATACGATCCGGCCAACACGGCAGTAGTATTTATTGATCCGCAGATCGATGTGCTTAGCCCGCTAGGAAAAAACTGGGATGCTGTAGGGGCCAGCGTGACGGAGAACCGCACCGTCGAGAACATGCTGCAGATATTCAAGGCCGCGAAAGCGGGGAAATTTGGTGTCTTCATCTCGCCGCACTATTTTTATCCGACCGACCGGAAATGGAAGTTCAACGGTCCGCTGGAGACGGGAGAGTTCGACACCGGCACATTTGCTCGCGCAGGGGCGCTGAACCTGAGTGGCTTCGAGAAATCGGGTGCGGACTGGATGCCGGAGTTCAAGCCGTATATCGAAGACGGTGAGACCGTCGTGGTGAGCCCGCACAAGGTTTTCGGCCCTCAAACAAACGACCTCACGCTCCAGTTGCGAAAGTGCAATGTGCAGAAAATCGTGTTGGGCGGCATGCTGGCCAATATGTGTGTCGAGTCTCACCTGCGCGACCTGATCGAGCAAGGCTTCGAAGTGTCCGTGGTTGCGGACGCCACGGCGGGGCCGCGCCATCCGGTATGGGGCGACGGTTACAAGGCTGCGCTTGTGAACTACGCGTTTCTGGCGCACGCCATTGTAAAGACTCAGGACGTTGTCGCGGCAATGTCGTAACGGTAACTGCAACACGACGGAGCTGGCTGCCGGAACGGACCAGATGAGCTCACGCTTGCTGCGAGACAAGCCGTACGCCACGCGTTGCGGCTGTCGCAGCGATGAGATCCTGCATGGTGCGTGCATCCAGCAACATCTTCTCGATGAGGGAGCGGTCGGCGTTGTGCTTGAGCACGAACTGGAGGGCGTAGATCGTGCCGTGATGGATGAAATGCTGGCCGATGAGTTCACGCGCCTTCATTTCAGTCAGCGCCTCGAACGTCAGGTGCCAGGCCTCTGGGTTGTTTTCGATATTTGACACAGCTCATTCCTTTCTGGATGCCGACACGATTCCGCAATCGGATCGCCGGCGACTACCGACGCTTTAGCAATTGATGCGCCACCGCGCGGCTGGCCTTGTACGGCGGGGAGATGCACGATCGTGCGGGAGAATCGATGGCTGGAAAGGGCGTGACTGTTCCAGTTTTGATACAGCCAAAAGAACCGTGGTGCATGAGTCCGACCCGCTTGATCCCGTTGACAGGTGTGCGGGATAGTGAAGCGGGCGTCGAAACTGTTTCAGAACCTGGATCGCATGCTCAAAGGCCAGGGAGGCCAGCCCGATCGGCTGAGCTTATGCGCGTGCACCGACAACAATGAATTCCGTCAACGATGGCCATTGCCGGACAGGGGTACGTCTACACTGCAGTCTCCGATGCGTACAAGACGGTACGCAGCATGTTCCCCGAGAGAAAGCCATGAAAATCGCACGATTCATCATCGCAAGCTTGCTGGTCGTTCCGTCCGCCTTCGCGTTCGCACAATCGACGCCGCCATCGATCGATGGCGGCTTGAGCGCGAGCATCGCACAGCAGAACGGCACCTATCGATTCGCAGATCGCACCGAGCAGACGCAAGCGGAGATAAACGATGCAAAACGGACGGCGCTGCTGCCGCATCAATTGGCCGAGATGAACGTGGGCCGTTATTCGCTGTCGGTCGTGCGTCCGTCGTTTTGATTGAATCGCCCGGCGTGTTTCAGTAGAAGGTTCAGGCCACGTCTGCTTTTTGCGCGAGCTGCGTGGCCAATAGTTCGTTGTTCGCCTTGTTCTTGCGTGCCCGGTACTTTACGTACGCTGCGGTTGCGAGCGGCGTCAGCAGCGACGTAATAATCGTCGAAGCGGCAATCTGCGGCGTTGCAATCGCAACCAGCGACCCGAGATGCGGATCCACCGCGGCGATCGCGGTTGGCGTCGCAACGGCGTTGCCCGCAGTCGTCGAGACAGCCGCTCCCGCTACGCCCGTGCCGCCGGCAAGGCGCGCAGCGATGATGTTCACGGCGAAACCCAATACGAGTGTCATAAGTCCGAGCAGAATGCCCGACAGCCCTGCGGCGAGAATTGCGTGCAGGTTGATTCCCACGCCGAGGCCGAACGCGAAAAACGGGATCAACAGATGGCCGCCCGCTTTCAGGAACTTGCGCATGTCGGGATCGAGGTTGCCAAGCGCCATACCGATCATGATGGGCAGGATCGTCGCGATCAGCTCGGTAAACGGAATCTTCGCGAGACCCGACACACCGAGCGCGATCATCGTCATGAACGGGCCTTCCTGAATCGACAGCACCGCGAGCGCGCCGCGATCGACTTCATCGCCAAACTGCTGCGTGAGTGCCGCATAAAGGCCCATGTTCGCGTTGGTCATCGCCGCGATGATCGCGATGCTCGACAAGCCGAGCACCTCGTGCCCCTTGAAAAAATGGCTGACCAGCAGGCCGATCGCGATGCCGACGGCGAGCTTCGAGAGTGTGATCACCGCACCTTGTTTCAGCGCGCGCGGTGCGGTTTTCAGCTGGATCTCAGCGCCCATGCAGACGAAGAACACCGCGAGAATCGGCAGCGCGCCGTGCGCAAGCTGCGTCGAGAAACTGCCGATAGCAAGCACGTGCGGGAAATACGTATTGAGGATGCTGCCCCACAACAGGGGAATCACCATCATGCCACCGGGGAATTTCTCGATGGCTTGCTTGATCTTCATTGCATTGTCTCCGTCGGGCACCGCATCCGTTTCGATGGGCGCTCAGGCGTCAAGGCCAGACGGCCATTGACGTAGGGGGGCCCGCGCGGTCACTCGTTCGAGCAACCACGCGCGGGCTGAAAGCGGCTATGGGATGTGTTGCCTGAGTTTGCTGCTTACATCTGTGCGCCGATCATCCAGGGCACGAACTCTTCGTTGCCTACGCCGAGGGCTTCGCTCTTGCTCTTCGCGCCCGATGCGATTTCGATAATCATTTCGAAGATCTCGCGGCCTTTCTGCTCGACCGTCGAGTCACCGTCCATGATGTCGCCGCAGTTGATGTCCATATCGTCGACCATGCGCGTGTACATCTTCGTGTTGGTCGCGAGCTTGATGGAGGGCGCCGGCTTGGCGCCGAAGCACGAGCCGCGGCCGGTGGTGAACAGCACGAGGTTCGCACCGCTCGCGATCTGCCCGGTCGCGCCCATCGGGTCGTAGCCCGGCGCGTCCATGAACACGAGACCGTTGGTGTCGATCGGCTCGGCATAGCGATACACGCCCGTCAGCGGCGTAGAGCCGCTCTTGGCCACCGCGCCGAGCGACTTCTCGAGAATCGTCGTGAGGCCGCCGGCCTTGTTGCCCGGTGTGGGGTTGTTATCGATGCTGCCTTTTTCGCGCTTCGCGTAGTCTTCCCACCAATGAATGCGCTCGACGATTTTCTGGCCGACTTCGGGCGTGATCGCGCGGCGCGTGAGCAGGTGCTCGGCGCCGTAGATTTCGGGCGTTTCGCTGAGAATCGCGGTGCCGCCGTGCTGCACGAGCAGATCGACTGCCGCGCCGAGTGCCGGGTTCGCGGTGATACCCGAATAGCCGTCCGAGCCGCCGCATTGCAGCGCGATATTCAGATGCGAGACCGGCAGCGGCTCGCGCTTCACGTCGTTGGCGGCGGGCAGCATCTTCTCGAGCGCGGCGATCGCGGCGTCGACGGTCTTCTGCGTGCCGCCCTGTTCCTGAATCACGAGCGGCACCATCATCGCGTTGGGCTCGACGCCTTCGGCGATGAACAGGGCGCCCATCTGGTTGGATTCGCAGCCGAGGCCGATCACGAGCACGCCCGCGAAATTCGGATGGCGGATATAGCCGCCGATCGTGCGGCGCAACTGTTGCACGCCTTCGCCGTGGTGATCGATGCAGCAGCCGAAGCTGTGCGTAATCGGCACGATACCGTCGACGTTCGGATACGCATCGAGCTTGCCGGGCGCGGAGAAGTGCTGCGAGACGAGCTTCGTGACGGTGGCCGAGCAGTTGACCGTGCTGACCACGCCGATGTAGTTGCGCGTGGCGACGCGGCCGTCAGCGCGGCGAAAGCCCATGAACGTGCGCGCCGTTTCTGCAGGCACCACTTGCTTCATGTCCTGGCCGAACGCGTAGTCGCGCGCGAAATCACCCATCGACACGTTTTGCGAATGCACGTGCGCACCGGGCTCGATAGCCTGCGTGGCGAAACCAATGATCTGACCGTAGCGCCGGACCGGATCGCCGGCCTTGATCGAGCGTAGCGCTACCTTGTGCGCCGCGGGGATGTCGTCACGCGTGACGATGCCGCCGACTTCGGCCATTGCCGTGCCCGACGCGATTGCAACGCGCGCGATCGCGACGTCGTCGTCCGCATGAAGCCTGATAACCAGTGATGCAGAATCCGCCATGTTGTTCTCCAATATTGTAGGGAGCGATGCATCGGTGCTGATTTATCGCCGTTGATGCGATCGCGCTCACGTATGGTGGTTTCGCATCTGGCGCAGTGCAAATTGGTCCGGCCACTTGTCGGCCCGTCGCCAGGTCTCTGTCAAACGGCCGCCCAGGCCTGGTCAGCCCGATCGTTCGATCACACCGCTGTCACATTGTCTTCCTACACTCGCGATCGCATTACGTTTTGCTTTCTCAAACAAAACATAAAGCTTTCCGAAATTAGACAATGTCGACGCCATGTGCCTCCCGAGACTCATAAGAACGCTTGCTGTTTCGCTGATCGCCGCCGCCACGCTCGCCTCGTGCGGCGGTAGCGATTCATCCACCACCACGCCCACCAGGTCCGATTCCGAACAACCCACCCCGGTCAAGCGCTGCGCGCCTTGAGCTCACGACCCAGCCTGCAGAAGAACAAGTCAATGATTTCACGCCGCAAATTTCTGAAAGCCGCGAGTGGCGCCGGCTTTGCCGCTGCCACGCTAGCCAGCTTCCCGCTTAGCATTCGCCGCGCACTGGCCATTCCCGCCAACAATGCCACCGGCACCATCAAGGACGTCGAGCATGTGATTATCCTGATGCAGGAGAATCGCTCGTTCGACCATTATTTCGGCACGCTCAAAGGCGTGCGTGGCTTCGGTGACCGCTTCACCATTCCGCTAGCCAACGGCCGCAAGGTCTGGCAGCAGCAGCGCGGCAACGGCGCGGTACTCACGCCGTATCACCTCGACGGCAGCGCCAACAACGCGCAGCGCGCAGCGGGCGCCAATCACACGTGGGTCGATAGCCAGAACGCGTGGGATAGTGGCCGCATGTCGAATTGGCCCACCTACAAGACCGATGTCTCGATGGGCTACTTCAAGGAAAAGGAAATCCCGTTTCAGTTCGCGCTGGCCAACGCCTTCACGTTGTGCGATGCGTATCACTGTTCGATGCATACGGGCACCGATGCGAACCGCTCGTTCCACATCACGGGCACGAACGGTCCGACCGCCGCTGGCGTCGCATTCGTCAACAACGAATGGGACTACATCGACGGCCTGCCGGCCTCGGTCAATACGGGTTACACGTGGAAGACTTATGCAGAGCGCCTCGAAGAAGCGGGCGTGAGCTGGATCTCGTATCAGAACATGCCGGACGAGTGGGGCGACAACATGCTGGGTGCGTTCCAGCAGTTTCGCCGCGCCAATCTGGCCTCGGGCTTCCCGGTGGCCAGTGGCGGAGAGCCGGGCAGTCCCTATGCGCTTACCGGGCAGCCGTTGCCGTATCACGCCTACGATGCAGCCTCGGACAACGCAGCCAACCCGCTGTACAAAGGCATCGCGAACACGCTGCCGGGCACCACGCCGGAAAGCTACCTCGATGCGTTCAAGCGCGACATCCGCGAAGGCAGGTTGCCGCAGGTCAGCTGGATCAATGCGCCGTCGATCTATTGCGAACACCCTGGGCCATCCCGTCCGGTTCAGGGCGCGTGGTTCCTGCAAGAGGTACTCGATGCACTAACGGCGGTGCCCGAAGTGTGGAGCAAGACCGCGCTGTTGATCAATTTCGACGAGAACGACGGTTACTTCGACCACATGCCGTCGCCGTCGGCGCCGTCACGAAACGCGGATCAGACCTTGGCAGGCAAGACCACGCTGTCCGACGACGATATGCGGTTCGAGTACCACAACTATCCGGCGCCGCAGGGCAGCAGCGGCCAGCCTGCGCCGGACGGCCGCGTGTTCGGTCCCGGCCCGCGCGTGCCGCTGTATGTGATTTCGCCGTGGAGCCGCGGAGGCTGGGTGAATTCGCAGGTCTTCGACCATACGTCGGTGCTGCGCTTCCTGGAAGAGCGCTTTGGCGTGAAGGAGACCAATATCAGCCCGTACCGCCGCGCGGTGTGCGGGGACCTGACTAGCGCGTTCAACTTCAAGACACCCAACAGCGAATTGCTGCCCACGCTCAATGGCCGCAGCACCCGTGCCGAGGCCGACCAGTTGCGCCAGTCGCAGCAGGCCCTGCCGGCCGTGCCGTTGCCGGTGGACGTGCAGTTGCCGATCCAGACCAGCGGCACGCGACCCTCTCGCGCGCTGCCGTATGAGTTGCACACCAGCGCGCGCTGCGCGGCCAACGGCACGGTCGAATTGCTGTTCTCGAATACCGGCACTCAGGCTGCGGTGTTCCATGTGTATGACCGCTACAAGCTGAATCGCGTGCCGCGTCGCTACGTGGTCGAGGCTGGCAAGACGCTGAGCGACAGCTGGAACGCGCAGCAGGACAACCTCGGTATGTACGATCTGTGGGTGCTGGGCCCGAACGGTTATCACCGGCATTTCAAGGGTGATCTGAATCGCCTGGCCGACAGCGGGGTCACGCCGGAGATCCGCGTCTGCTACGACATCGCCAACGGCAACGTGTATGCCGACCTGATGAACACCGGCAGTAGTGCCTGCAGCTTCACGATTACGTCGCTGGCCTACCGCACCGATGGCCCATGGCAGGTCAAACTGGCGGGGACGGGCACGGACACGCTTCTATGGTCTTTGGCGTCGAGTGGCCAGTGGTACGACTTTGCTGTGACCTGCGATAGCGACAAGGCGTTCTACCGTCGCTTTGCAGGGCGGGTGGAGACGGGCAAGCATTCGGTTAGCGATCCGGCTATGGGCGTGAGCGGGAGTGTGGCTGCTTAAGCGCTGAGAAACTCGATTGGTCTTGATGGAGGGGCAGCAAACCGGCGTTTTCGGTGTTGAAGGGCGCCGGTTGCTGTTCCTCTGGAATTCGAGGGCATCGGCCGCCTGGTCAGCGGTTTCTCAACTCGCGTCGGATCAGCTTGCCGGTCGAAGTCATCGGCAGCGACTCCCTGTATTCGACGAGACGCGGGTACTCGTGCGCCGCGAGACGCACACGCACGTGGTCCTGAAGTTCTCGTGTCAGCGCATCGCTGGCGGAGAACCCGTCGGCAAGCACCACATACGCCTTCACCACCTCGGTGCGCGCTTCGTCCGGCACACCTACCACGGCTACCAGTCGCACGGCCGGATGGCCAAGCAGACAGTCCTCGATAGGACCCGGCCCAATGCGATAACCGGCACTCGTGATCACGTCGTCGTTGCGACCAACGTAGTGAATGAATCCATCCGCGTCCATCCGGCCTAAATCACCCGTCAGCAGGAAATCGCCCGCGAATTTCTCGGCGGTAGCGGTCGGGTTGTTCCAGAAGCCCAGAAACATCACGGGGTCCGGCGACCGAATCGCGATGTTGCCGATTTCATCGATGGGAACAACCGCGCCATGATCGTCGACCACTTTCACGTCGTGCCCCGGCGCCGCACGCCCGATTGCGCCGGTTCGAGCGGCAAACCAGTTACTGCAAGACGAAACGACCATGTTGCATTCGGTCTGCCCATAAAACTCATTGATGGTGACCCCGAGCGCATCCTTGCACCACGTCAGAAGCTCGGATCCCAACGATTCGCCGCCGCTCGCTATGGATCGCAGATTCAGATTCCATCGGTCGCGAGGCGCCTTCTCGATGCGAAGCATCTTCAGCGCTGTCGGTGGAAGAAACACATGCGTGACACCGTGTCGACTCATTAGATCGAACGCTGCCGCTGCATCGAACTTCTCGAACCGGTGCGAAACGACCGTGCATCCGTGATGAAGTGCCGGAAGCAGTACGTCGAGCAGCCCACCAATCCAGGCCCAGTCAGCAGGCGTCCAGAAGATGTCGCCTTGACTGATCGAGCCGCCATGCGACATCTCCACGCCCGGCAGATGGCCCAGCAAGACACGATGCGCATGCAATGCGCCTTTCGGTTTTCCGGTGGTGCCGGACGTATAGATAATAGTGGCGGGGTCATCGGCACGTGTGACTACCGGCTCATAGAAGTCCGTCTCTGCATCGAGAGCCGAGTCGAAGCTCTCCATCGCCGCGACCGAACCCTCGACAGCCTCGGTGACGAGGATGGATCGCAAATCCGGTAGCCGGTCCCTGATGCCGGCAATTTTCCGCGCGCCTGCCGCATCGGTGACCAGCACACTGGCGCCGCTATCTCTCAGCCGATACTCCAGCGCTTCCTCTCCAAACAGCGAGAACAATGGCACCGAGATCGCACCCACCTTGAAGGCCGCGATATGAGCAATCGCAGTCTGCGGCGACTGCGCAAGAAGTATCGCAACGCGGCTGCCTTGCTCTACACCGCGTGTGCAAAAACAGTTGGCGGCCTGATTGCTTCGCCGACGCAGTTCCGCGAACGTCATGCGGACGATCCGACCGTCTTTGTGTTCATGAACCAGGGCTGTGTGGTCGGGTGCAGCATCCGCCCACTTGTCGCAGACGTCGACGCCGATATTGAAGTGCCCGGGAATATCCCAGCGGAAATTACGGACCTTGTCTTCGTAGCCGCCGTCTGCGCACCGCATGATCACACTCCCAGATACTGACGTTGCAAATCCGCATCGTTGATGATCCGCTCGGGCTCGCATTCGAAAACGATGCGGCCTTTGTCCACCAATCGACAATGTGCACCCATGCGCGCCACAAATTCGAGATTTTGCTCAACGACGATAACAGCGATTCCGTCCCGGCGGTTGATGTCTCGTACGGTTTCGGCGATCTGATCGACGATCGACGGCTGGATGCCCTCAGACGGTTCGTCGAGCAGCAGCAACGAAGGTCGCGTGATCAGCGCACGGGCTAACGCGAGAATTTGCTGTTGACCGCCGCTCAGCGAGTCACCGCGTTCATCGGCCTTCTGGCGCAGCATCGGAAACGACGCAAACAATTCGTCGATCGCTTCACGCCAGTCCGAGCGCTTTGTTCCGAAGGCAGCCGCTTTCAGATTATCGACTACCGACAAAGAAGGAAAGATGTCTCGCCCTTGCGGGACGTAGGCGATTCCCCGATGAGCGCGTCGATGCACCGCAACACCTTTCAGCGACGTTCCACCGAACACGATATCACCTTGCTGCACATCGATCGCACCGGCTATAGCGCGCAACAGCGTGGTCTTTCCCACGCCGTTGCGGCCGAGTATCGAAACCATCTGCCCCGGTTCCATCTGCAGATCCAGACCATGGAGAACCGAGGTTTGCCCATAGCCGGCATGGAGGTTCTTTATTTCAAGCAGCATGTTCTTTTCCATGTCGCCCCAGGTAGATATCAAGGATTCGCTCGTCGCGTCGCAAATCGTCGAGTGAACCCGAAGCAAAGACACTTCCCTGGTGAAACACTGTCACTGGAACATCCAGCGCGCGCACGAATTCCATATCGTGCTCGACCACAATGACCGACACGGCATCTCCCAGCAGCCGAACCATTGCGGCCATACGTGCGGTTTCTTCTGTCGTCATGCCTGCTGTGGGTTCATCAAGCAGAACAACCGATGGATCGGTGGCGATGACCATAGCGATTTCCAGCCACTGCTTCTGCCCGTGCGATAGCGACCCGGCATGGCTATCGCCGCGTTCGCCAAGTCCTAGCCACCCGATCAATTCCTGCGCGCGACGGCCGGCCGCGGCGCTGCTTCGCAGCCGCCCATACGCGGCCAGCCATAAGTTCTCTCGTATCGACAGCTCGTTGAAGATACTGGCTACCTGCAGCTTGATGCCCAGTCCACATCTCACTCTGTCGTGCGCTTTCATGCGGGTGATCGGGCGGCCTCCAAGTGCGATTGCACCGCGATTCGGTGCGAATCGACCCACCAGCAAGTTGAAGAACGTGCTCTTGCCCGCGCCGTTTGGTCCGATCAGGCAGTGAACGCCGCGCTGCGCAAATTCGATGGTCGCGTTCTCCACCGCCCTTACTCCGCCAAAGCGTTTCTCGAGCCCGATGACGCCAAGTGCAGCACCTGTCGACTCGCTTTTGAAGGGCAGGGCTTCCAGTCGTGGCCCTTCGGGTTCTGCTTGCGCGGTGCCTGCTGTTTCGGTGAGATCTCTTTTACGTCTTGAGGCGAGGTAGCCAGTAAGCGTCGGGACCACACCTGCGGGCAGAAACAAAACCACCGCGATAAGAACGACGCCGAGTATCACCGGGGTTGCATCGCCGGCCCCGCCACCCAGTGCGAAAGAAACCGATTGCACCAGCAGTGCGCCTACGAATGCGCCAGGAAACGATATGCGGCCACCGACGAGCACCCAGATGACGACCTGCGCGGCCAACGCCAGCCCAAACACACCGGGGCTGGTGAACATGGCCCATGCGGCGTAAAGCGCACCGGCGACGCCCGCTATCGCGCCTCCAACCGTGAACACGGCAAGCTTTCTCAGGCGCACATCGTATGCGAGCAACTGGGTGCGCAATTCGTTCTGCCGGAGGGCCGTAAGCACTCGACCGAACGGGAGTTGGAGAAGAATGTAGAGCCCTGCCACCACCAGCGCGCAAATCACTACAACGAGCACATAGGACTGCACGACCGTTAGCGGCATCCCTGTGTCGCCGAATGGCAGCGTAAGCGGCGGCACAGCCGACATACCGTTGTAGCCGCCAAGCTGCGCATCGCCGATGTGATACTTCGGGTCGGCGGTACTTGAAAGCACCGTGAACAAGACCAGGGTCATGGCCAGCGTGATGATTCCGACATAGACGTCGCCGACATTTCCATAAAATATGAAGTAGCCGACCAACGCGGCCACCACCGCCGCGGCCAGCGTAGCGAGCACCACCGACGACAGTGTCTCGTTCGTAATCGGCAACAGATTGATGGCAGCAAGGCTGTACGCATAGGCGCCGATGCCGAAAAATGCGCCTTGTCCGAAGCTGAATATTCCGCCGTGACCCCAAACGAATACCAGGCTGACGGCGAGCAGGCCATACAGCGCCCAGCTTGTTAGCTGCAGCGTCGCGAACTCGGGCATGACCACACCGAGAACAATGCAAACTAGCGCAATCGCCGCGCAGGCGGCCATGCGTAACTTCAACGGAGCGATCGAGGGTTTCATGGTTCCGCGCCTCGCTCAGAGCTTGCGTCGCAGGCGACCGGAAATACCGGTCGGCATCACGCGTACAAGGCAAATGGCGAGAATGAGCAACGCCGCTTGTCCAAAGAACGGCGTCGACAGATAAGAGACGATGTTCTCAAGACCACCAAGCAGCACGGATGCCGCCGCTGCACCGGTGAGCACGCCGGAACCGCCCACTACGACGGTCATGAACGCGCGCGCAATATAAGCCTCTCCCATGGTGGGCATCACGCCGACCATCGGGGCGAGCAGCGCACCCGCAGCGCCGGCGAGGCCGGCTCCGAACATAAACGTCAATGCGTTGATGCGCTGCGGGTCGATGCCGATAGCTGCAGCCATCTGTGGCCGCTGAACCGCCGCGCGCGCCATCACGCCATACTTCGTTCGCGTGAAGACCGCGTAGACAAATCCGAGCAGACCCAGCGCCGCGACAATAAGAATCACTGAGTAAACGGAGATCGAGTATTCGCCGACCTTGAAGCTGCCGCCGGGCGTAGCAATGCCTTGGGTTGCCGAACCGAAAAGGTACACCGCGACCTGCGACATGACGAGGCTAAGCCCCCAGGTTGCAAGCATGCTGTCCGCGAGGCGCCCATACAGATGACGGATCAGCAAGCGTTCGACCACCCACCCATACGCGGCAACGACACATGTGGCCAGAATCATCGCCACCGGAAGCGGCAAGTGCAGCCTGACCCCGGCGAGCGTCGCAAACGCGCCGAACATCAGGAATTCGCCATGGGCCAGATTGATAATCCCCATCATCCCGAACAGGACGGACAGGCCCAAGGAAATCAGTATCAGAATCGCGATGCTGAGCCCGATGGACACAGCCATGTTCGATATCCAACCCAGGTTTGACGCTGCGATCATCAGTTTCTTCCGGGACGATAAGCCGTTTAGTTCGCGTTAGCCGAAGGCGTGTACTGACGAGCCGTAGCAGGGCGCGCCTTGAGGTCGCATACGCTGCGTTCATAGCTCGGCACAACGGCTTGTTGCTCGCCGATTACGGTGAAGCCATGGCTATCGTTGGCACGCGCGAGATGGACGTTCTGCACGAGATGGTGCGTACCCGCGTCCATCGACACCTTGCCCGACGGCCCGTCGAATTCAACGCCACTCTCAAGCGCCGCGATGACTTTGTCCCGGTCAGTGCTTCCGGCTTTCTCGACCGCCGCAGCCCACAGGTGCCAACCGTTCCAGACCGCGACTGCGCTATCGGTGATGTACGGGTAACTGGCGCCGTAGGCTTTCTTCCAGTTGTCGCGGAACTTGTCGTTGCCCGCACCGCCCAGTTCCTGGAAGTACGGAAATGCGACCGTGATGCCGTTCGCTTCTTGCGGACCGAGCACGACCTGCTCGTTGCCGAGGCCGAAGGTTGCTGAGACAACCTGCATGCGGCTGGCCAGGCCTGCGGCCGCGAACTGGCGATAGAAGGCAATATGATTGCCGCCAACCAGCAGGGAAAAGACGACGTCGGGCTTCGCTTCCTGAAGCTTGGAAATGACGGAGCCGAACTCGCTCACATCCAACGGAATGAAGTCCACGCCGATCACCGTGCCGCCGGCCTTCTTCACATACTGTTTAACCCAGTCTGCCGAAATGTGGCCGTAGTTGTAGTCCGCGGCCAGAACGTAGAATTTCTTCTTGCCGTTCTTGATCGCCCAGTCGACCAGCGGCGCGATCTGTTGCGACGGCACGATGCCTGTCAGGAAGACGTTCTTGTCGCACACGCCGCCTTCATACTGCTCGTTGTAGAAGTAGAGCGTCTTGTTGCGGTCGGCGATCGGTCTGATCGCTTCCCGGGACGCACTGGTGATGCCCCCCATGATCACCGATACCTTGTCGCGAAGGGCAAGTTGATTCGCGTAGGTCGTGTATTTCGAGTTGTCGGACTGCGCGTCATAGGTGACGAGTTTCAACGGGCGCCCGAGAACGCCGCCTGAATCGTTGATGGACTTGACCGCGAGCCGGGTCGCGTCGGCCATCGTTTTTCCGTAGACATTGAGGCCCCCGGTCTCATCAAGCACGCTTCCGACCATGATGGGGTCTTTGTCCGCCGCTATCGCTGCAGATTGCGACAGAGACACCAGGCAGACAACTGCCAGCGCGGAAAGTATTCGAATCATGGGAACTCCACTGAGGTGGTGAAACGGGTGCTGTCGGCAGCGGATTCTTCGCATGGCGAAGCGGCGCCGACAGACGTTTTTGAATTATTTGCAGTGCAGCAACCGCCGCAACACGATACGCACCGAGCGCAGACGCTTACAGGTTTGCCAGTGAGCCAATCGTGTCAACGAAAGTAGCAGGGCGCGGTATGACCCGCTTGCATGTCGCGGACAACGCGATAGTCCCGGTCGGCCACATCAGGGTCATTGCTAGTGCGGTAAACGCGAGGTCGCCGGGGATGTCGGCGAGCTTCTTGACCCTGTGGTTCTACGAGCATGGCGCGCATGCACAAGCGACGAAGTTACTGGCACGTTACGCTTTCCCCGTCATTCATGAAGGAGAGCGCAGTGTCGACTTCGAATGTTGAGGAGCGGGTCAGGACGATGGCCAAGGCGGCAGACCTGCCGCTTGAAGACCACCGGATAACGGAAATCGCCCAGATTTTGGGGCCGTGGCTAATCGCGGCCAATGCGCTGTCGGCAAAGATGAGCGCGCCCGAGCTGGCGCAGGTGACGCCGATCACCGGGATCCTGCAGACGGTCAATCATGGCGAGGTGTCGCATGGCAAGTGACCTTCCGGGTTTGACAATAGCAGCGGCAGCAAAGCTCATACGCCGCGGCGAAGTGAGCCCCACGGAACTGCTCGACGCATCGCTCAAAGAAATTGAAAGACACAACAGTACGCTTCGTGCGTTCATCTCGGTCAGTGAAGAATCGGCAAGAAAGGCCGCGTCTGCTGCGCAGTTGATGCTGTCGGCGGGTTACGATCTTGGCCCGCTTCACGGCATACCGTTGGGCATCAAGGACAATATCGGCATCAAGGGTGAGCGTACGACGGCCGGGAGCAAGATCCTGGAAGACTGGCGTCCGGACCGGGACGCAACCGTCATATCGAGGCTGAAGCAGGCCGGAGCGCTCTTCGTCGGCAAGACGAACATGCATGAGTATGCGTGGGGAGGGACTTCGGCGAATCCGCACTATGGGCATGTGCGCAATCCGTGGGATACCAGCAAGTTTCCGGCGGGTTCCAGCGGAGGCTCCGGCGTTGCGGTTGCCGCCGGCCTCTGTTGCGGTGCGCTCGGAACCGATACAGGTGGCTCCATTCGGCTGCCTTCGGCAATCAATGGCGTGGTGGGGCTGCGTCCGACGTATGGGCGGGTCAGCAACGCGGGAATCATTCCTCTCGCCTGGACCATGGATACAGCAGGGCCGATGGCTCGAACCGTCGAGGACTGCGCGTTGATGTTCAATGCGATTGCCGGAGCCGACCCGACTGATCCGGCAACCGCGTCTGTGCCTGTCGACGACTACATCTGCAGACTGAGCACGGGCGTCAGGGGGCTGCGGATCGGCATTGTTCCAAGCTACTTTTTTACGCACCTCCAGCCCGATGTAAAGCGGGCGGTCGAGCATGCGTTGAAGACCTTCGAGGAACTCGGCGCGCACATCGTCGAAGTGGACATCAAACATATCGAAGGCAACATCTCTGCGCAACTGACGATCGAATCGGCTGAGCCCAGCGCTTATCACCAGAGGTCGCTGAGAGAAAGGCCTGCGGATTTCGGCGACGATGTTCGCACCTTGCTGGAGGTCGGCGAGATGCTGCTGGCCACCCACTACATACAGGCCCAGCGTTACCGGACTTTGCTACGCAACGAGTTCCTGGAAGCCTTTAAATCCGTGGACGTGTTTATTTGTCCCACGCTGCCATTTACGGCCACGGCCTTAGGGGCAACCACGGTCGTGATCGAGGGCGGTGTGGAGGAGGACATGCTTTCGGCAATCATGCAATTTACGGGGGTGGCCAGCCTGACCGGTCTTCCAGCTTTGAGCGTGCCTTGCGGTTTCGATTCGGGTGGGCTGCCGGTGGGCATGCAGATTATCGGTGCGCCTTTTACTGAGTCGCATCTGTTCTCGGTTGGCCATGCGTTTCAGTCCGCAACCGATTTTCACACGCGGCGCCCTGACCTGCGCGTTCCTTGATAAGGGGAAACGCCGCGCATCATGTAACTGAAAGCGCGGCGTTTCGGAGCGATCGGGGGGCTAATCTTTGCTGCGTTCGACAGGTTCGCCGCCGCGGAACAGGATGCTATGAGGCGTCACGCCGTAGCTCTTCTTGAATGAGCGGCTGAAGTGCGAAACATCGCAGAAGCCGTAAGTCATGGCCGCTTCTGTGACGTTCTTGACCGCGCCTCCCCGGAGCGCGCAATAGCTCGCCTCGAGCCGCTTTTGCCAGATAGCCTTCATCGGCGTGGTCGCTTGCCCGGCGAAAGCGCGCGCCAGGGTTCGCGTCGATACGTGCATTGAGCTCGCGATGTAATCGACGTCGAGACCGGTATGCTCGATATTATCTTCGATGAACGCGAGGGCCTTGCGATACAGGGTTGCCTGCGAGGATGCTGGCGGAGCGTCGCCCTGGTGAATTTCGATTATCGCGCTGACCAGGTCCAGAATGGCGCCCGCCACGCGCGATTCGGCATGTGACGACTGGCTCAACTCTTTCGACTCACACGCCTCCTTGATCATCGCGCCGAGCACTGCCCGAAAGCCGGTGCCGGGGCCAAGGGACGTGGCGACCGCGTGTTCGGCGTTAGCGGTGCGCCGAAGCAGCAGGTCTCGCGGAATTCGCAGGATGAAAAAGGATTCTGGGGCGATGGTGTAGTTGAAGGGGCGCGCTGCGTCGTACAGCAAAATGTCGCCCGCGTGCTGAACAACTCGCCTTCCATTTTGTTCGAGATAGCCGACACCCGACTCAAGGAACGATAGCCAAAGATTGGCTTCGGGACCGCTGCGGATGCTGTTGGAGTCGCGTACCCACTGATGCTCCGGTCCAATCATCTTCGCGACATGGAGCGCGCCGATGGAACGGCCCACGATGTCGGCATCGAATTGGTCGCGATGGGGAGAATCGCTTGCGGCGGGAATGCAATGGTGGCACACCACGTCGCGCCAGTAATCGAAGCGTTCGGGTGCGGCGACCGAGGTGGTGGAGAAGACGTATCGCATCGCAGCTCCGAAATCAGCGTAAGACGTTTAGCCTTGGTGAACTGACGAGTAGAGATATCGGTCCGGCACGCGTGAAACAATAAGGGTTTGTGCTTATGTCTCGGGGCAGTGGGGTGGTTGAGGGTGCGGGCGCTATCGATTGGGCATAACAGTAGATCGCCAAATCGGTGAATGCAAGCGGGGGGGGGCGTCTCTGGTAAACCGCGGCTGGCGTCCAGTACAGACCTCGCGTATGTCGCCGGAACGACGCGACAGAGGTTCGACAGACGCTCTCCAATAGTTGACAATCCGGAACTCAAACGCGCCAATAAAAGAACCGCTTTTTAACGGGATTCCTGGCCGAAAGCGCGCAGTCACCTGATGTTCGTTCGCTTCACACCATCCTGGATCCGCCATGCCCCTGTCTTTGCATGAAAAAGGCCTGTATTTCGCGCATTCACTCGCCGAGCTGACCGGCAAGCAAGTCGCGGTCTATATCGAAGCAACCGGTGTGAAGGCGGGCGGGATCAGTACCGCAACAGACCGCTACCAGATCCGCACGGCGCTGGTGAATTTGCTGCGCAACGGCAAGTACGGTCGCGCCGGTTTGATCTGCCTGAGCTATGTTCCCGACGAACTGGACCAGGGCATGTTCCAGATGAACTCGGTGACGGGCGGACTGTTCTGGGCAACCGCGTCGCAAATCTATAAGGCAACCGTCGCTTCGTTCGTGTGGACGGCCAGCGTGGTGGCGTATTCAGATGATGCCCGCCCTTGGGTGACCGCCAGCGCGAGTAACCGCGTGGTGATGGCTAATAGCTGGCTGCGCATCAATCGGCTGGATGGCAAACCGCTGCATCCGCCGATGGTCTCGACCGAGGTCAGCGATATGCGCGGCCAACTGGTGCGTGAATACACTCCGCCCACGGTGGTCGACGTGCCTGACGCTACCGGCACGCCACCGGGCTATCGGGTAACCCCGCTGAGCGACGCAATCCTGATGGCGCTGGCGTATGCGATCGTGCGGGTGTCATGGTCTGAAGGCTCCATCAAGCACGATGGGCGTAGCACGCAGGCCGAGGAGTTTGGCGGCCACAACATCGGCTGCGTCATGATCGATGGTACCGGCAAGATCTTCGGCTGGGGGCTCAACCTGACCGCTGTCGGTGCCAGCCTGCACGGCGAAACGATGGCGATCCTGACCCACCAGCGCACCAACGGCGGACCACTGCCTGCCGGCACGCGCATCTATACCACCTTGAAGCCTTGCTATATGTGCGCGGGCACCATCGTGAGCGCCGCGCCGGACTGTACCGTCATTTACGGCCAGGACGACATCAACATCAAAAACAGCGCGCTGGATCGACGCGTGAACAACTGCAGCAACGCCATGCGTTCGGGCGAAACAACCGGGCCGGCGCTGCTGAGCATCCAGGGCAGACAATCCACGACTGGCAGCCTGGCGACCGAAACCGCGCGTGGGCTGATGGGCGATGCGCTTGAGGAGTTCTTCGAGATCGGTGCCAATATTCCGCCGAGCCGGTGGGAAAGCGATCTGTGGGTGCAAGCGATGGATTTGCTGTCAGCAATCAGCCCGTTTGCCAAGACGCTGTATGGCTATTACCTGAAGGGGCTGGAGGCGCAGTCAAGCTGACGGCGTGTTTGCAGCTCAGCGAGCCGCGCTCATCCCGTCGCGACGACGCGTGCCACGCCGGTCGTCACGCAGGATGCGCGCTAGCCCATTACACCGGAGTCGACGTATTGTTCGAACCCCCGCATGCCGCCAATATCAAGGTTAAGGCCACCCCTACGGTGCTATTCCGTATCTTATTTAACATGATTTGCCTGGTTATTGCGAAATAACCGGCCTGCGTCGCTGCGCCGGATTTCTTCTTTGTTTCGCTGGTTTTAAATCGCGCCAATGAGCCGGAGATGGGCGGCCGATAAGCGAATTGATGGCATGCCTTTGGAGATTGTTGCGTAAAGGCAAATTTATTCAGGTGTAAGTGAGCGCTGTATTATTTACCAGAAATATAACGATTCCGTTTAAGTTTTGTTTAGGAAGCGTGACTGCGTGGGCCCCATACGGTTATCGTCGTGCGACCAACCGCTGACAGCCGGGTATCACGCTCATTATCTGCATGACGCTAACGGTTGAGAAAGAATTGAAGGCGTTAAGTAATGAATTTGCTGTGCGCCGCAATGTCATTGAATGCGTTGGCGGATAAGTCGCGACATGAGCGTATCGATAGAGCCTCCACGTAGCGCTTTGACGCACGTATGATTGCGTCCACCAAACAAAACGAGGAGACGGCTTTGAGCGAGAAACCCCCCCTTCAGTTGACCCGGCGTCGTTTCATTCAGGCCAGTCTGCTCGCGAGCGCAGCGCCGCAAACGCTGATGGGCGAGGCGGCTCACGCCGCCGACACGGTTGCGCAGACGGGCGGCGCGGCCGCCTCGGCGACGGCACCTGCAGCGCCGCCGGCGAAGGGCGCACCATCGCCAACCGTCACCCTCGCGCACTACGGCGCCGCGCTGCGCTATGAAGACATTCCCGCGCCGGTGCTGCAACGCGCGAAGGACTGCATGACCGATGCGGTGGCCACCATCATCTACGGCGCCAGTCTGCCGTGGAGCAAGATGATCATCGCGTACGTGCGTCAGAACGGAGCGGGTGGTCGCAGCCAGATTCTCGGCGCCGGCACGCTGCCTGTGCATCCGCCGGCGGCGGCGCTGGCGCAGGGCGCGATGGCTCATGCATTTGAACTCGACAACCTCACCAAGCCGGATAGCGGCGGCCATCCCGGCGCCACGCTGTTTTCATCGGGTCTTGCAATAGCGCAGGACCGGGGCCTGGGTGGACGCACGCTGCTGACATCCTTCGTCGCCGGTTCGGAAGTGATGATCCGCATCGGCTATGCGACCCGACATACCAACGAGGAGCGCGGTTTCCACGCGCCCGGCACAGTCGGGCCGTTCGGCTCGGCGACGACGGTCGGCCATCTGCTCGGGCTGGATGCCGGGCAAATGACCAACGCGCTCGGCGTGGCAGGCTCGTGTGCGGGCGGGCTGCTGGCGTTCGCGCACGCGGGCAATGGGGCGATGGTCAAGCGTTTGAATGTTGGGCGCGCGGCCGAGGGTGGGGTGGTGGCGGCGAGTCTGGCGGCCGAAGGCTTCACGGGGCCGAGTACCGTGCTCGAAGGCGAGGGCGGGTTTCTGCGCGCGTTCTGCCCGGAGTTCGATCTCAACCAGCTGACGCTTGGTTTGGGGCAGACGTACGAGACCATGAACATCATGATCAAGCGTTACGCATGTCATATCACTGCCCATACGCCGGTTGAGGCGATTCTCGATTTGCGCAAGACGCGTGGGTTCGGCGCGCAGGACGTGGCGTCGATCGAAGTGGCGGGTAGTCAGCGCATGGCGACGGTCAACAATATCCCGCATCCGCCTGACGCGTTGCTGGCGCAGTTCAGCATCCCGTTCTGCGTAGCGCTCGCGTTGTATCGCAACCCGGTTGATCCGCGCTCGTTCGACGAGAATGTGGTGCGCGATACGGACATTCTCGCGATGACACAGCGGGTCAGTATGACGGTGACGCCGGGGCAAGGGAATGCGGATCTCGCGGCTAACGTCAAGGTCACGCTCAAAGATGGCCGCACGTTTAGCGAGCGCGTTACGGCGTTTAGCGGGACCCCGGAACGACCGCTCGACCGCGCCGGTCTGCGCGAAAAATTCATGCTGCTAACGAGTGATCATTCGGCAGCTGCGATGAGTACGCTGTTTGATCGATTGCAGAATCTCGAGCGCGAGGATGGCCTGGATTGGCTGCAGGTGTGAAGGTGTGAACGGCTGCGCGCCGCACACAATCAATAAACCGCCGGCATCCCCTGCGGACGATGTTTAAAGCGTCGATGCACCCAGTAATACTGAGCGGGGAACCTCAGTATCTGGGTCTCGAGAAACGCATTCATGCGGCGCGCGTCATCCGTGTCGTTTCCGGTTGGGAAATTGGTGAGCGGCGCAAAGACCTTCAGCCGATATCCCTTGAAATCCGGCAGTACTTCGGTGACGAACGGCACCACGCGCGCGCGCCCCACCTTGGCCAGGCGCGAAATAGAAGTCAGCGTGCACGCGGGAACGCCAAAAAACGGCACAAAAACAGAGTTTTCGATGCCGTGGTCCATGTCCGCTGCAAGCATGACCGGCTTGCCTTCATGAAGAAGACTCACGATCTTCCTCGCGCTTATCGAGCGTTCAATCATCTCGGCGCCGAAGCGGCCGCGCTGCCGTTTGGCCAGATCGCAAAGACGGGTGTTCGACATGTGCGTGTACAGCGCGGCGATGGGCGACTGCAGCGAATACAGCATGCAGCCCATCTCGATGCCGACGAAGTGAAATCCCATAAAGATGGTGGGCGGAGCATTTTCCTCTTCGAGGTCAATCTCGCTCTCGATCTCGACGATATTTCTGATCGAGCGCTCGCTCCCAAACCATTGAATGCCTCGTTCGAGATAGCTGCGCACGACGTGGCGGAAATGGTCTTTCGCGAGCGCGTCGCACTCAGGCCCGGACTTGTCCGGAAAGCAGAGGCGCAGGTTCACAAGGACGATATGCTTGCGTCGGCCAGGAAGTGCATACAGGCCCGCGCCAAGCGCGCTGCCAAGTCTCGCGACCCACACGTAAGGAAGTATTGAGAGCGAGCGCAGGAGGGCTACGACAAGCAGATGACCGAGTTTTCCCAAGATATATGCCGTCAGCTCCGGTGGGCGCACGCGGCGGAGTATGCGCTCTTTTGTCCGGAATAGGGG
>Ga0105248_10001372_pt1 | contig 27198 bp, 17 predicted proteins | sample KBSS34metaG_FD_81524 | JGI IMG/M metagenome (GOLD analysis project Ga0105248, IMG submission 81524) | Switchgrass rhizosphere microbial communities from Kellogg Biological Station, Michigan, USA - KBS S3-4 metaG | ecosystem: Host-associated > Plants > Roots > Rhizosphere > Soil | place... | reverse complement strand
GAGACTCCGATGATCACTTTGCCGCCGGCAATCCGGGGCGCCATGGTGATGTAGTACCCCTCTTGGGGCCAGGCGACGCGGGTCTCCCACACCGGTTTGCCCGTAAGCGCATCGAGCGCAAACAGCCGCCCATCCAGGCCCGGAGCGAAAATCTTCCCGTTGTAGAGCGCAAGTCCGCGACTCGCGTTAATACCCCTGGAACGCTGCTGATTAACCTCCGGATCCCACCGCCAGATCTGCTTCCCCGTGCGGGCGTCAACGGCGTACACCACGCTCCAGGTGGTGGTCCCGTAGATCGTGTTGTTCCAGACCAGCGGGGTGCCTTCCTGGTTGTAGCCGCCTGCGCCCGCCACATACGACCACTCAAGGCCGAGACGCTTCACGTTCGAAGCATCGATTTGTTTCAGCGGGCTATAGCGCGTCTCGCTCTGGGATTTCCCGTACGTGAGCCAGGAACCGGCAAACTGATCCGCGGGCGTCCCGGCCTTCTTCAGGACCGTAGAGTCAACAACCGCGGGCTGCTGGGCGGAAATCGTGGCGCTACCCGCCAGCGTAAGAGCCGCCGCAAGTAACAGGGCTGAGTGATTCCGTCGAAACGTTTGCATGAGGTCTCCTTCAAACAACCTGCTCGATCGAAACAGGCGAATGCTAGCCGGCTCAGAGCGCGTGTGAAACCCGGTATCTATCGAAATAAACTCGTTTCCGATTCTACTGCAATTCGTTCCCGAAGACCGGACCATGGGGGAACTCAATGCTGTGGGAATTAGCACTGTTCGCAGGCGTCACACGACCCCAATGGATACTCAAGCGCCGAGTTAACCTGAGCGTCAGGACCCGCTGAATGGCCGCACGACCCACGTCCTTTGCGCAGCAAGGGATCTTATGTGGAAACGGCGATGACGATCTTTCCGTATCCGCTTTTGTGCGTGACCGCTCCACTGTACGCGGCGGAAGCCTCATTCAGGGGAACGGTGGTTTTGACGAACGCTCTAAGGTGTCCCGCGTCAAGTTGCTTTGCGATTTCAACTAGCTGCTTTTGATTCGGCTCGACGATGAAGAAAGCATCTTTTACTCGCTGATCGGCTGTGCCTTCGCTGTCCGCGGCAATGGTGATCATGCGTCCACCTGGCTTGAGGACACCCCATGACCGGTCGAGCGTGTCACCGCCGACGGCATCGAAGACAACATCCACGTCCCGAACCTCTTTTTCAAACCGAGAGGCTTTGTAGTCAATCGCCTCGTCCGCTCCGACCCGCTTGACAAAATCGATGTCCTGAGCCGAGACGGTAGTGATGACGCGGGCGCCGCGGATATGCGCCAATTGCACAGCGTATAGGCCAACCGCGCCCGCGCCTCCGTGGACTAATACGCGCTCGCCTGGCTCTAGCCTCGCGCGATCTATCAGTCCTTGCCATGAAGTCAAGGCTCCGATCGGCACTGAGGCGGCAGCTTCGTGAGTTAAGGTTGCGGGCTTCCGCGCAATATTCTGGGGCAGCGTAATACAGAACTCCGCAGTGGCTCCATCAACGAACCAGTCGTTCATGCCATAGACTTCGTTGCCAATCTCGAAGTTTTGGACATCTTTGCCGATCGCCGTGATGACTCCCGAAAATTCGTGCCCTGGTACCGCGCGCATGCGCGCTGTTCCTGATTTCGTATGTGTCGTGGGATACCAAAGCAATTCTGTTGGGGTAACACCAGCGGCATGAACATGAATCAATATCTCGCCTAAGCCAGGTTCCGGTTTCTTTAATTCCGCCAGGATGAGCACTGGTCCCTGGTCGGCCTGATTTACCTGCATCGCCTTCATAAGCACCTCTTTTGAAACGTATCTTACTGGCTCCATAGACGCCAGGTCAGGCTTGGATGCCATACCGAGAGGCCCTATGCATGTGTGTGGTTGGGGCCACGTGCTTTGCGCGCGGCTTCGAAGGTTTTCCAGATCCCCACGGAGCACGTGAATAGCGTAAGAGTCAAAAATGGTGATACAAGTTCAATTGGAACGGGAAAACGATCCGCGCGGGCACCAAGCAGACCAACAAACGGGCGAAGTCGGTATTCGAAGGAGAGTGCCCTCGCCAAGTGAAAGCTTTTGGAGAAGAGTCGTTTCTTCCGTTTGTCCGTTCAACGCACGCTGCGACACTCAACACAATTCGGTTCCATGAAAACACCGTAGGCAACCTTTCTGCCTTCCCAAAACTGGCGAATCTACCGCTCGAGCTCAGAGACCGTGGCATCATACATCGCGCATCGTCAGCTCGACGGGGTCCAGGTATCGACGATCAACCGAGACCTCGCGACGCTCCGCCGAATGCTACATTTTGCCGCCACGATTCTTTTTGATTGTGGGTTGCGTCCGGAGGAGTGCTTTCGGGCGACATGGGAAAACTACCGTAGGTCCTAATCGTGATTCACAAAGGCAAAGGTCGGGGGTCTCGCCGCGTTCTTCCCGCCAGTAACCGCGTCCAGGGCATCCTGGGGATGCGCGAAGCTGTCGAGCCCTTTGTCCTATAAACGCTGCGCCACACCTGCATCACGCGATGGGCAAAGCATATGGACCCGATCACTCGTCACATGCTGGCTGGCCACACGGACATGAACACGACCAAGCGTTACGTTCACCCCAATGACACCGGCATTCACGAGGCAATGGCAAAGATTTGGGGTAGGCATACTCCTGGGCATACCGTCCCAGAAGACAAAATCACGCTAGACGCCAAATCCTCTTAGCTGACAGAATTGAAAAGGACTTATCTGGAGCCACCCGCCGGGATCGAACCGGCGACCTGCTGATTACGAACCATAAACCAACGTATTATCAGTAACTTAGCAGTGGGCTCGATGGTTGTTCTCCGTTGCGCATTGTTGCGAGTTTTCAAACACTTCGCCCGCGAACGCGCTTTAGAGCTAGCAAGAGCGCGCAACACTTCTATGCAGGGGGTGGGCACAAAACTGGGCACACTCTTAAAGGATTCGTGTTAAGGCTCGGACCGATGGCAGGTAAGGTATAGGCCGTTTCTCCACGGCCGCGCCGCGGAGTGCAACCTCCCTGCCGCAACCTTGCTTGAGCTGACGGCGAGAGCGGCTACACGCAGATTGCGTGAAATGTTTGGACGGAAAAAATGGGCAGTTCGGCCTCCCCTAGTCTTGCTGCTGGGAAGAGTCGTTGCTCGATTGAGTTCTGGTGTCTATCCGGCTCGGTGCTTTTGAGCCGACCTCGCCTCGCATATATACTGGCCACTTACTAGTTTCCTCAACGACTTCCTTAAGCCGCTGACGATCTAACTTCCGTACCGGGGCTTGGCCGTTCGTGTTGGAGGGTGTTGCCATGGTGGTTAGACTAGATTCTAAGCGTAAAGTTACGTAGAAGGCAATACCCTATCTATTCCGGCGGCAATAACTTTTTCACGATCAAGGTAGGAAGCGGTTTCCATTACGACCCGCGGTCGCTGACCTGGACGGGCCCACGCAATTACGTCGCCACTCGCTCTGTGCTCCTTGCGACGAACCTCTCGCCCGCTACTGAGCTTCATAGAGAATAGGTCTAAATAGCGCCTCGGTCCGACTCCCAGAAAGGGTTCGTATACGACTTTATCCTGACATGCACCCTCACGTGTGCCGTCCAATCCTCTTTCGTTCAAGACGATCGAATCAAAGTGGAATCGGAACGCCAGGCTCTTGGGATAGGGTTCGACATACACAACTCGGCTCAGTCCAGCAGCAACGATGTGCCTCGTACAGTTGTGACACGGGAACGTGGTTGCATATAAGGTAGAACCGACTGTACTTCTTCCAACCCGAGCTGTTGCAAGCAAAGCATCCATTTCAGCGTGTACCGTCCGCCCAAATTCCGTAAGGCTAAATAGTGGGGTGTCCCTCAGCGCTTTCTTGGCCTCGGCTAACGACAATTCCTCATCATTTCGAAGATGTCCGATCAGCGACTCCAGAGATTGAACCGAGAGTGCGTCGGCAACGGAATCGCCAAGCACGGAGCGAATCATGTCTCGGCAGTACTCGGGGGAAACACGCGCCTCGTTTCGCAACAGCCTTAGCAGCGCGCGGATGATTTCGTCTCGGCGTTTTTCGTTGGAATCGGCGCCTCTTACGTGATCGCGCTGATCGCCGGAGCCAGGCCAATACAGACCACCGCCATACCGTGGCACATCGTTGCAGCCCACGGCAAGAACATCACCGCGTTAAGTGGTCAGAGCAGCACCGACCTGACGTGATAAATCACCGGAACGAAGGCTAGCCGAGTACGCGAGAAACATTCCGTGCTCGTCCTGGGTCGGAGTTTCAAACGGGCATCCAAAGACTAGGTCCACGAACCTACTCAACCTGGCCTTTCCAACGCTGGCATCCTGGGGTACGAAGACGTCCGCTAGAGCGAATGTATCACCAGTTCGCTGACCCCATGCGACCCGACTCTCATCTTTGTCCCGCTCAATGAGCCTCCACGCGTCCGTCTCTGGAACGGAATGCTTAGTTTGTAGAAAGAGTGAGCGCTCCTCTTCTGGAGCATATACACCGATAAGGAAGAATCCGCTGCCGTAAACGGCTCGAAGGAGAACCACCTCCTCCTCGCGTTTTAGTGAACTTACTATATAGGCAGTGCGGGGACGCGCGCTATAGGACGTAGTCGGCCGTGTCTGCCAGATTGCCGCGATCGCCAGTTGGGCTGCGATATCTTCATTTTGAGTTACCTCCCGCAGCCGATTCCCGGCGTCCATTCTGGACGATATTCGGGCATAGTAGGGGTCATCCTGAAGCGTCACGCCAGTACAGTGACTCATGTGATCCTGAAAGAGATCACTTAACTTTATATCCTCGACGGCGTAACCGAATTGCGCGAGTTGGGTTGAGAGATGTTTTTGGATAGGATCCGCCTGGGTGCCGACTGCATAGACAAAAGCGAATACAAGCTCATCGGGAAACGTGCGAATGTCAGGCTTGACGGCATCTATACCACCTTGGTCCTCTTCTATTTTGGGACTACCTGTCTCGTTGCCAGTATTATTCATGTAGTTTTTCCGGGGGGATCAAGCGTTCCTTCGTCTGATGTTAATTCGGCCGATTATGCCACAAATCATAGCCACATCATCTAGTTGCTCTCTCAGCTAAGGCGGCGACGGCTTGATTTTGGTCAGAACCTTCGAAAATCGCCGTATTTCACGGGCTTCAAGGCGTCTGAAAGTTAGCCTAAACCATTGCAATGCCTAGGTCCGCGGCGTTCTCCGTAACAACAACCTCGGCAAGCCCGAGGGAATTATGAGTCCACGCGGAGCTAACGGCGCCTCGCTCCCATCCAACTAGAACTCTCGGAGATCGACCCGTACTTCGCTTGTCATATCGCACTTATTGCCTGTCTAGATGCTGAGGGGCTAGCTACCGATATTACGGATTAACGGGAGTTCTGGTTCGGCTACCGCGAAGCCGGTCGTTTGGGTTACAGAAAAACAGACCGCATTCCTGGTTTCGCTAGGCCTTCTCTTGTCCCTGGCTCCAAGCGCCAGTTTTTAGAATCCCGCGAGCGAAAGAAAAAGCAGCTTCGACACCCACCCTTAAAACTTTCGCCGGATCAAGTGCCCCTTTGTCCCCAGACTCGTGGAGGCACCCCCGCTGGGCGTCGAACCCAAAGCTTTGCGAACCGAGCGCAAGGTGGTCGGAAACTGCTTGATTAGGGTTCATACCAGCGTTTTCCGCCAGAGCACGAAAGGCCACTTCCAGGCTTTCAGAGATCACGTTTGCACCGGCCTTCTGGGCCTCAGATACGAAAGTCAATTTCGAGACTTCTAGCGCGGCCTTAATAAGGCCGACCCCACCTCCATATACAAATCCTTCCTCGACCGCCGCACGTGTAGAATGCAAAGCACTGGCGGCGCGGTATAACTGGTCTTCAGCTTCGGCATGCGCCTTTCCGCCAACGCGGATCGTTGCCACGCCTCCTGCCAAGTTGGTTAGCCGCTCCTGCAACTTCTCTCGCTCAAATCCATCGGTTGTCCGGTCAATCTCTCCCCGCAGCGAATGAATGTGAGACTCAATCACACGTTGATTGCCGTGCCCACCGGTTATTGTAGTCGTATCCTTCGTTACGACAACCTTCTGAGCTGTTCCGAAATCGTCTAGTCGGATTGCGGAGATATCAATTCCACTTTCGGATGTGATTGCCTTAGCGCCAGTGAGAATCGCCATGTCATGTAGAAGATGGCGTCGCCGATCTCCTGTCCCAGGTGCTTTGACAGCCACAACGGCTAGCGCTCCCCGAAGACGATTGACTACCAGTGTTGCCAGAGCCTCCCCTTCAACATCATCTGCGATCACTATGAGTGATTCTTTAGATCGAGCTACTTGTTCGAGGGCGGGCAGAATTTGCTGTAGGTTAGTTATCCGGCGATCGCATATTAGAAGCCGGCACTCGTCGAGCACACACTCCTTGGTATCGATCTCAGTTATAAACGTCTCGGAGAGATACCCGCGATCAAATCGAAAGCCTTCCAGGACGGTCAAAACTGGTTCTGGATTGTCACTGGATTCTATCGTGATCACGCCGTCGTTCCCGGCACGTTCCATGGCGTCAACGACGACAGAAGCTAAACGCTCGTCGCCCGCAGCGGTGCGGGCAATTCTCAGCAGGTTCTCTGGTGCGGCAGACATTGCTTGGTCCCGAAGCGAGGAGATGGCCGTCTTTACAGCTAGTTCCATGCCTTGAATCACTTCAATAGGCGGATGTCCACGGATTATAGCGAGATGACCACCCTTGACCATTGCATGGGCTACCCGCCAAGCGCTCACGGTGGCCTTGGTGAAACCGGGCCGCGGCGCCTGCTGGAACCAGCTTAGGAACTCATCCAGCGCCATGTTGTACACGCGTTTCGTAATCGGTGAGGAGACGCTGTCGAGTACGAGGGTCTTCAGCTTTTCCCAGCCGGCAATCTTCTGAATCGCAATCAAGTCCGTCATGAAAGGTCCTTTTAATGGGCATTAACGGTAGCTACACCATGAGGACATTACCTCGTGGCGGCGGGCACATCAAGCGGAAATGAGTCCGTCCTGTAGAATTGCGTCCGGCGTGAGCATGACGTTGCTGGGTTATGACGTATACCTTAAGCGACGCCAGCATTCGCCAGGTCGTTGAAACCACAGAGCCGAGTCAGCTAATCGACGCCAAAAAGACCTTAGACGTTCGATCCAGAACTTTTAGCTCTTGTGCCATCCAGATACTTCCCGTAAACTCCAACTGAATGTTTGTTAAATGGTTACCGTTATTCCTTGATAGGCAGACTCCGATAATGACAATTTACAGAAGTATCGAATATAACCTTAAGCATTCCAAGAGTCATATGCGCAGCCAGTCTAGCCAGGTTGCCATCCTTATCTTGGCGACAATGGCCAGTTTAAGCGCAGGAAACGTCATCCACGTTCCCGGGGATCAGCCAACCATCCAAGCCGGGATCGGCGCAGCGACGAATGGAGACACCGTCCTAGTTGCGGCCGGCATTTATTACGAAAACATCAACTTCAATGGAAAGGCGATTACCGTCGCAAGTGAACAAGGTGCGGGCCTAACGGTCATCGATGGTCAGTCCCACGGATCAGTCGCGACATTTGCCACTTCAGAGGGACCCAATTCCATACTCAGTGGATTCACGTTGCAAGGTGGCCAATCCGGGTTCGACGACGGTGGTGTCCGGATCAGTAGCGCATCACCGACGATTCAGAACAACGTCATTCGAAATAACAGCGTCGGGATTTCGGTGAGGTTCGGTTCTCCGCTCATACAGGGAAACACTGTCCGCAATAACAGCACCGATACTTCCGCGGGTAAAACGGGAGGAGGTATCCGTATGGAGGTGGTCCGGGGGCCCAAGTCATCAATAACGTGATTGAAAACAATATTCTGTTTGGCGGGAATGGCGCGGGCATCTCTCTATTCGCAGCCGGCAATCCGACGATCAGCGGCAACATCATCCGCCAGAACAAGGCCTCCGGTCTAAGTCCGTGCGCCCAAGGTGGTGGGATGTGGATCGTGAACCAATCGGATGCCCTGATCGTCAACAATGTGATCACTGGCAACAGCGCGGGCTGCGGAGGGGGGATCTACTGGCTGGTGCCATTCGGAGCCAGGGGACCTTTCCTCATCAACAACACAATTGCTGCGAATACCGCTCCGCAGGGTTCAGGCGTTTTCGCGGACGGATCGGATGCTCAAGCCCAACTGGTCAACAACATCGTCGCGGCACCATCCGGTCAGACGGCGGTTTATTGCGGCAATTCCAATAACCAGAATCCGCCAATATTCGGGTCCAACGACGTTTTTGGGGACACTACCTACGGGGGAATCTGCGGCAACCAGACCGGCCTGAACGGAAACATTTCGGCCGATCCTCTCTTCTTCGATCCGGCAAGCGGAGATTTCCACACACCATCCACGTCGCCCATAGTCGATGTGGGAACCGCGGACAGCGCCCCGGCGTTTGATCAGGAAGGCAACGCAAGGCCGGTTGATGGAAATGGCGATGGGACACCGGCAATAGATATTGGAGCTTATGAAGTGGCGCAAGTCGGAGTGACTCTCCCCGATCTCACCGTAACGAACACAAACAACGTGAGCGGCGCTGTGGTGTTTCCGAATCCATGGACCTGGTCGATTTCGGTAGTGAATCATGGCGGCTTACCTGCAGCATTTTCAGCGGATCAAGTTTTGCTTAGGGACAATCTGCCCTCAGCCGGCGTCACCTACGGGTTCGCCGCCGTCATAACGATGCGTGGCCTATCAGGGCCTGGCACAGTCAGTTGCAATGTTACCTTTAGCGATCTTGTGTGCACTGCCAGTAGTGGTAGCGTAACCATTGGCGTGGAAGGTGTCTTCGTCGTCCAATTGATGGCGATTCCTACCGAAGCCGGAACTTTCACGAATCCCCGAAGCGGGGGCGTGTGCGCTGCAGATCCGGATGGACTCGTCTCTGAAAGAAACGAGACTAATAATAGTTGTGACGACACCGTAGTCATTCCAGGTCCTGACCTCCGATTGACGAAGGCAATCTCGGCGGGGGCACCGGGAGGCATCGCCATCGCCGGCACAAATGTGACGTATCTCCTGACCGTTACAAATAACGGTCCCAGCTCGGCCAATAACGTAATCATTACCGATAACCTCTCGGCCAAGACGACGTTCGTTTCTTGTAGCGCGAGTATTGGCTCGTGCGGCAATCAAGCCAATACGGTAACCGCGAACCTTGGGTCTTTGGTCAACGGCGCACAAGCTACGGTGATTATTGTGGTTCAAGTCGCGCCCATGGTAACTGACGGGACGCTGATTCTGAACATGGCAACTGCCAGTTCTTCGCTCCCCGACCCGATTCCCGCGAACAACATCGCTGGGCCTGTTTCCTTCACGGTAAGGGGATCCGCAGATCTACAGTTGAGCAAAGTAATTTCGGCGGGCGCCCCCGGCGGAATCGCCACTGCCGGATCGAACGTGACCTACCTGATGACCGTTACAAATAACGGTCCCATCGCAGCCTCCAACGTAGTGATTACCGATAGTTTGCCAGCCAATATGTCTGTGGTTTCCTGCCTTGGAAGCATGGGGTCGTGCTCCAATCAGATCAACGCCGTATCCGCCAGCCTCGGATCCCTTCAGAGCGGGGCGCAGGCTACCGTCACGTTGGTGGCTCAAATCGGGTTTAGCGTTCCGGGCGGAACCGTGCTTTCCAATTCCGCCTCAGTCACATCATCCAATCCCGATCCCAATCCAGCGAACAACGTCGGAGGGCCCGCGGCGTTTACCGTTCGAGCTGCAGATCCAGCCGATCTTCAACTAACAAAGGTGGTTTCGACGGGCGCTCCGGGTGGAATCGCCGGTGCGGGTTCAAACGTCACGTACCTAATTACGGTCGTCAACCATGGCCCTGGCGTCGCACCCAATGTGGTGGTCGCCGAGAGTCTGCCGACCAATGTCACTTTCGTATCATGCATGGCAAGTGTGGGGAATTGCGGTTTTGACCATCTCAATACGTTTAGCGCGAGCTTCGGGTCTCTGGCGAACGGAGCTCAGGCCACGCTGACAATCACGGTGAACGCTGGTTGTGGGATCGCAAACGGCGCTGTGATTACCAATACCGCGAGCGTTTCCTCTCTAGTTCCGGATCCTGTTCCGGCCAATAACAGCAGCGGTCCAGTCACCTTCACGGTTCGGCAGCCAAGTCCAGTAGTGAACGCGTCTGTATCTCAAAACGTATTTACGCTGAACAATCACGAGCTGGTGAACGTAGGATTGGCAGCATCCGCAACGTATAGCTCCTGCCCTGCGTCCACAAGTTTTAGCGTGCAGGTGTTTGGCAATGAGGACGACCAGACTCCTACGGCCAAGAATGAGATCTATTCCCCCGATGCCGCGAACATCGCACTCGGAACTCTCCGGCTGCGCGCCGAACGGGTGGACAACGGCGGCGGCCGTGTGTACCTCATTGTGACGACGGGGACAAGTTCCGCAGGACCAACTGGATTTGGAGTCGCAACCGTGGTGATGCCCAAGAGCTCCAGCGCCGCCAGCGTCGCCTCAGTTTTGAACCAAGCCGCCACAGCCGCCTCGTATGTCAGCTCAAACAATGGCGCGATGCCCCCCGGCTACTTTGTGATCGGCGACGGGCCGATGATCGGCTCTAAACAGTAAAGGTTCAGACGCCAAGGCCGATGGTCGTTCTGTCCTGTAAACTGCTCCTCGCATGGTTTACAGGTTGGTCGCTTGGTTGAGAACGGAGCAAGCCCGAGCCGCCAGGAGCTTGAGCTTCTCTGAAGGGTGGTGGTACGTCGCCTTTCCCGATAGTCGAATGTGCGGAAACGTTCATCCTAACCGAAAGCCCGTTAAGTCACATTAACGTACACTACTTCACGAGAACAGTTCTAGCGCATCTCTGGCTAGCCACAAATCGGGACTTAGCAACTGGGCTCGCGTTTCATCCGTAACCGAGTGGATGCTTAACCGGATCCGATCCAAGTTCTTGGAAATAGCGGGATCGAGTCCCAGAGCATTTTCTCGACGGCTACCGGGTCTTGGCAGGCGGCGCTTCCACCCCCGCGAGTTTGGCTCGAGAAAGTGAATCCTTGAGAAATGTCGAGGCGCGTGCCTCGTCCAGAAATTCGTTCACAAAGCGTAGTTTCGCAGCATCGCCCTTCTGGACCACAATGTTCTGCTCAAGCAACGTGAAATTATCCTGAGCGACCCGCAGGCCGGGGTAACGGTCAGCGGCTTCCACCAGCCGGGCACGATTGCCTGCGTAGGCATCCACTTGCCCGCTCGCGAACATCTTCAGGATCTCTTCGAAGGGCGGCGCGGCGGTCCACAAAATGACCTTGGCGTTTTTCAGGTGCTGCTGCAAATAGATCGTGGGAGAATTGCCGTCCACGGCTCCAATCTTCACGCCCGGCCGATCGGCATCGGCGGCAGTTCTAATCGGAGACGCCGCGGGAACCAGGTAGGTGGTTCCCATAAGCAGATAGGGACCCGAAAAATCCACCAGCCGCGCGCGGTCGGCCTCCCAAGCGAGAAAGCCGATATCGGCCATGCGAGCGTTTAGCCGTTCGATCAGTTCTTTCGCGCCGTTTGAAGGAGTGATCGTGTAAGGTACGCCCGCGCGGCGAGCCAGTTCTTTGACGATGTCCGCTGCGGGGCCGCTGATCGCGCCCGTGCTGGTGTCAATGGTTGCCTGCACCGGATTGCCTGAAAGAAAGGTCGCTCGTAGTGTGCCGGTGGGCGCCAGATCGGCGGCGACCGAGGGCAAGCATGCCAGAGCCAAGAACAGGAGACGCTTGGATTGCCGCATGCGCTTATTATAGGACTGCGCTCAACTACGTGGATGCTGCAAGCACTTCGAGCAGAGCGGCTGATACAGCCTGCGGATTTTCCCGGGGCAAGAAGTGGCCGGCGGCTTGGATCATTCGCCGTGCAATCAGCTTAGGGAATGATGCTTTGTCGGCCGATTCGGCAGGCTCCCGCCCACCCAGCGTGTCGTCCGCGCCGCGGAGAAGAATTGTGGGCGCTTCGATCTTGGGACGCTTCGCAAGTCTCTCTTCCATTTCCCTGAAACGCGGATCACCAGGAGCGTTCCCGATGCGGTGCCGATAGGAATGAATCACACAATCCACAAAGTCCGGATTGTCAAAGGATGGCGCTGTACGCTCGAACGTCTCGTCGGCGAAATGCCACGTTGGTGACCACGTTTGCCATAAGAACTTGCAAATGGCCCGGCGGTTCGCGGTCAGGCCCGCTCGCCCACGCTCAGTGTTGAAGTAGTACTGATACCACAAGTTCCGTTCCGTTTCCGGCGAGCCCGGCGGAGCGGCGTCGATCGTGTTCTGGATCGAATAACCGCTAAGCAGCACCGCCGCTCGTACTCGATCCGGATGGAGTGCCGCGGCGATGCATGCCGCTCTCCCACCCCAGTCGTAACCCGAAAGAGCAAAGCGGTTGAGTCCCAACGCGTCTGCGAAATCGATCACATCCTGTCCGATCGCCGCCTGCTCTGCCATGCGCGGAGCGTTCGGATCGCGGAAGCTGGTCGGGCCGTACCCGCGCAAATAGGGAGCCAGGACTCGATATCCGGCTTTTACCAGCGGAGGGGCGACATCCGCCCAGGCATGCGCATCGTCTGGAAACCCGTGCAGCAGGATAACCGGGAATCCCTGGCCGCTCTCCTCGTAGCCGATATTGAGTACCGTAGTTTGGACGCGTTTCGAGGACAGAGCGCGCGCATGCATTCCGGCCACAATAGCACCGCCGGCGGCTGCGAGGAATGTACGACGAGTCATGCGTTTTGGGTTCACGGACGCCTCGCCGGTCCGCTCAGATGCTTAGTGTCCTTCTCATTCTCATTGCAGACGTATTCCATCAATTCGTCTTTGGGCAACAGAATGTGGGTGCCAGTGATCGTAAACGGCCGAGTGTAAGCGCCTGGATCGTCGATCGTCACCTCTTCTGCCAGTGTCCCAAATGTCGTCCGGCGATACCGCTCTACGGTATGGAGCTGTTCGGTATGCGGGTGGCCAAGGAAATCGAACCAGGTCCTTTCGTTGAATCCAATCGTGTCCACGATCAAAGCATCGCCTTCCCTCCAACCGATCGAGTGCCCATACCATGTCGGGTCCACTTCCACGGGATGTTTGCGACCGTCTATGAATATCTGGCGGTAGCTGTGGATGTTTCCTTCAAACAAGAAGAAGATGTGCGTGACTGTTTCGACGATTCTCCACGGATAAGGAGCCAGGCGCGGTACCCCCGTTGGCAGGCAGTTCGCCTCCGGGTCATCTTTAGACAACCGAGCCTTCAGACTCCTCTCGCCCGCCGGATTCAACGGGAGCGTCTCCCCCTTCTTGAGTCCCAGAGAAATGTCTTCAATCAGGAAAACATCAGCCGGGCGCCAGACTCCTGAAAAGTCTACTCGCCCGTCGGCGAGCCGGGGCGTTGGTCCGGGAGGCGCCGCGGGCAAGGGATTGAGATTGGCGAACGAGTTGGCGTTTCCGGCCTTTGATGGAAGTTCACTGGTCGCAGGAGTCTGGGCCGTGCCAACCGTTTGTGCGCCAAACCAGATCCCGCCTGTCGTGGCCAACGCCGCGACCCAACTGAAGGCGCGTTGTTTCATCCTGGTTCAGGATTATACCGGCGATCCAGTTCGAATGCAGCCTTCAGCATACTTAGACATTTTCACTGCTTGGCCCTCTGGGCTACCTAAGGTTCTGGTACACCAGCTCCTCGAAGTCGCGAAGCGTCCGAATGGCGCCCTCGTCGTAGAAGGGAAGCAATTGCATCATCTGGACGCCACCGATGTGCTTCACCGGATCGATCCAGAACTCAGTGTTGAAGATGCCGGCCCAGCTCATGCTGCCTGGGCTGCGGAATTTTGAGAACCGCGGGTCGTTTGACGCGATCTGAAAACCGAGACCGAATTTATCGTGGCCAGCGCCGAGCGGAAACGGCTTGGTGCGCAGTTTGTCGGCGTCGGGCTGCAACTCCACGAAGACCGATCCGATGTTGTTCTTGCCCATCATCTTCACCGAACTCTCGCTCAGGATTTTCGCGGACCCCAGGTGACCGCCGTTGAGCAACATCTGGACGAACTTGCCGTAGTCCTGCACGGTCGAGTAGAGGCCGCCATCGCCGCGGGACGGGGCCGGGGGCGTCGACGGGATGGGCGCTCGCGTCTGCTCCTGCAAAACGCCATTTACACGGCCGTGCTGGGTCGGTACGCGCGACTGGCTGGCGGCTCGCACGGCGTACGACGTATCTACCATGCCCAGCGGTTTGAAGATGCGTTGCTGGTAGTAGGTTTCGAGCGGCGCACCGGTAATCTTCTCGACGATCATTCCGAGCACGCGCGTGCTGGCGCTGTAGTTCCATTTGTCGCCAGGATCGCTGAGGAGCGGCAGTTCCCACTCGCCCTTCTTCGTCGCCTGCGTGAGCCGGTACTCGATCGGGTTCGTAAACCCGTATCCGATACCGGAGGTGTGTGTCAGCAAATGCCGAATGGTCATTGGCCGTTTCGCAGGCCGGGTTTCGTAGGTTGCGTCCTTCTCGTTGAACTTCGTAATGACTCGCAGGTTGTCGAAGCCTGTCAGGTATTTCGACACCGGATCGTCGAGCTTGAGCTTGCCCTCTTCGAGGAGCATCATGATGGCCACAGACGTCACGGGCTTGGTCATGGACGCGATCGAAAATATGGCATTCACGGGCATCGCGATGTTTTTCGCAACGTCAAGCTTGCCAGCTGCTCCTTCGTAAAGCACGCCGTCGCGGCCGACGACCAGGGCGACGACCCCGGGCGTGTCGCCGCGAGTGACAGCGCTGCTTAGCTGGCTCGACAACGCGGCCCTGCCAGCGTCTGAAAATCCCCGTGTCTGTTCGACCGCACGAGCGGGCTGCGCGTTGGTCTGGGCCGAACCCGTAGAAACCAGCCATCCGACGAGGACCACGAACGCGGGGAAAGTAAGGGCAGTCTTGTGCGGTCTCATAGTTTGGCTAGGCTACGTCTAACCTATCAAATAGTGGACGCGTCGTGGATTCAAATAGGGATGACGGCGAATCCTGGAGTTACTCCTTCGGTCCAATGGCCTTGCGCGAAAAATCCTCTTCGGGGAAGTTGCCCGATAACGAGCATTATCGGAAGGTATCCAGGCTCCGGAGGCCGTACATGTCCGTGTTTGTTGCGTTACGCGGCCAGGTGTCAGGTCCCGTCGCCGGGCACCGTTTGTCAGCCGATGCGACCTACGCGGCTGACAAGCTATGTGTCCTCGACAGGGACAGTGGGAGGATAGTAACGAAGGAGGGCTTCAACCTTGCCACTTCCCTCGGACGAGAGACTGATTGCGCTGAGCCAGGACTTACTTCAACAGCTCGACACGCTCTTCGGACTACACCCTGGCTTTCGACCAGCTCATGCCAAAGGCGTCATGCTGACCGGAAGATTTACGCCTTCGACCGGCGCAGCTTCCCTTACACGGGCGGCACACCTAAACCGGGAGTCTACACCGGTAACTGTACGCTTCTCAAACACCACGGGCTTGCCGCTGATACCCGATAACGACCCCAATGCCAATCCGCGCGGACTTGCGATTCGTTTCCATCTCGCCGAACACGTTCACACCGACATTGTCAGCCATTCGACCGATGGATTTCCCACTAGGACAGGCCAGGAGTTTTTGGAGTTCTTGCGCGCTCTCGCTTCAAGCGATCCGTCAAAGCCATCACCATCTCCGATTGAAGCATTCCTCGGCACTCATCCCAAGGCTCTCGCGTTCGTACAGGTGCCCAAGCCTGTGCCATCCAGTTTTGCCAGAGAATCATACTTCGGCGTCACAGCCATGCGCTTCACGAGCAAGAATGGCGCCAGCCGCCATGGACGCTACCGGATCGTCCCGGAGGCTGGCAGTGATCATCTACGCGATGACATCGCCGCTCATAAGAGTGCAAACTTCCTGTTCGATGAAATCGCAGAAAGAATTGCCAGGGGGCCGATCATTTTCCACATTTTGGCTCAACTGGCAAACGATGGAGATACGGTGGACGACGCCACCGTCCACTGGCCCGAGGAGCGGACTTTGTTGGACCTAGGCGCGATTACCTTGACCGCGCCAGTGGCAGACAACGCCCATGAACAGAAGCACATCATCTTCGATCCCATTCCGCGCGTCGAAGGGATCGATCCTTCGGAGGACCCTCTGCTTGAACTGCGCGCTGCCATCTATTTGTTGAGCGGGCGCCGACGCCGGGCGGCTGCCGAAGAATTTCACGGAACGATAGGGTAGGTCATTCGAGCAGGGACGCGGGTCCGATAAGACGTATTAACGAACGCTACTTCCCAAAACAGCGTTTCACGGGACTAATAAAAGGTGATTCTAGCGACGTTTGATTTGCAGCGCGGCGATTTTCGAGCTCAGAGTCGTCGGACGCATGCCCAGGATCTCGGCGGCACCGCCGGGACCGTAGATCTTGCCGCGACTGCGTTGAAGCGCTTCCATGATGCGCGTTCGTTCGAGTTCAAGGAGTTGTGCGCGAGTTGAAACGGGAGTGGTGGCCTTTAGCCCGACAGTCATTGAATCCGCTTCTTCATGCAGATTGAAGTGAAGAGTGCCGCCAGCTGCCAGGATTACTGCCCTCTCGATGACATTCTGTAGCTCACGGATATTCCCCGGCCAGGCATAGCGCGTGAGGTCCTCCAGGTTGTGCCGTGCCAGGACAGGGATGGGACAGTGCATCCGTTTTGCAGCTTGCGCGAGGAAACTGGCAGCCAGGATCGGAATGTCCTCTAAGCGATCCCGCAGCGGCGGCACCTTAAGCGGGAAGACGCTCAGACGAAAATAGAGGTCCCGGCGAAACCGGCCCGCTTCCACCTCTTGTTCCAGGTTGCGGTTGGTTGCGGCGATGACCCGAACGCTGACCTTACGTGTACGATCTTCGCCGACACGTTCAAATTCTCCTTCCTGCAAGACCCGGAGCAGTTTGGATTGTGATTCCAGCGGAATTTCGGCGACCTCATCTAGGAATAGGGTGCCTCGGTCGGCAAGCTGAAACCGTCCCACGCGGTCGCGCAATGCGCCAGTGAACGAGCCTTTTGCATGTCCGAAGAACTCGCTTTCAAAGAGGTCGTGCGGGATGGATGCGCAATTGACCTTGACTAGGGCTCGGCTGGCGCGGCCGCTGCGATCGTGGAGAGCTCGCGCGATTAGCTCTTTTCCGGTACCCGATTCGCCGAGGATCAGCACGCTGGCCTCAGTCGGAGCAACCAACTCGATCTGCGAAAGAATCGTCTTCAGAGCAGGACTTTCGCCGAGTAAGCCGACGAAACTCTCGTTTACCTCGGCCCTGAGGTAGTCGTTTTCCTGTTTGACCTGCCGGTGCAGCAAATGGATTTCCTCGAAAGCTCGGGCATTCGCGATGGATACGGCAGCTTGATCGGCGAATAGTCGGAGCCATCTGAAGTGCTCGTCGAGGAATGGCTTGCGCCCGAATGCCCCGAGAACGCCAAGGACTTCTTCTCTAAAAATGAGCGGATGGCCGGCGAAACCGTGGATACCCTCCTGGCGTATCCATTCTGGGTGCGCCGTCAGTTCTGGCTTCAAAACGGCGTCTTCAATAAGAAATGACTTGCCAGTTGCAGCGACCTGGCCTATTTTTCGTACGCCGAGCGGAATCCGACGGAAAGCGCCCTCGATCCCGTTCCACTCCTTTCGATCCAACTGAGAGCAGCCAGCACTGGCGGCGAGGTGCAGACAGCGAACCCGTGAGGGACATTCCCCGCTCATTGGACAGGTCGCACAAATATCGCCGGGTGCAATCAACCAGATACGGGCCAGGGCGAAATCGGCCTTCTCGACGAGTCCGTCGACGACCATCTTGAGGACAGACTCCACAGTTCGCGCCTGGCTCACGGCTAGGGAAATCGACTGCAGAAGTTCCAAATCCACGCCTGTAGCGTACACCCGTTCCACCGTCGCGCCGACGGTTCGTCGTTGCAAACCTCGAACTCGTCGTCATCGGGGGCGCGTGGATCCTAGTTTCAACGGTTTAAAGTCGCGTGTGGTGGGTACGGGAAGTGCTGTGTAGAGGTCATGATCAACAACGCCACAGAAGCCACAAAGACGCCAGACACGAATCCCTCTCATGTCCGAATCGATTTATTGAGCGGCGCTGTGGTCGAAATTTGCGGCGGCTTACGGCTGCTGCTAACCGATGTTTTCAGTCGGATGTTGCAATGAACATCCCAAAAGCCGACCGTCAGCTTTGAAATGCCTCGGTCGAAAGGGAAAGAAAGGTCAATCATGAAAATCGTAGTAATCGGCGGTAGTGGACTCGTCGGAACCAAGCTCGTCGACGAGCTTCGTAAACACGGGCACCAAGTAGTGGCTGCATCACCCAGTTTCGGCGTCAACACCCTCAGCGGCGAGGGACTGGCCGAAGCTCTGAAAGGCGCCTCGGTGGTCGTTGATGTGTCGAACTCCCCCTCCTTCGAGGAGGCGACCGCGCTGGAGTTCTTTGAGACATCAACCCGTAATCTCCTCACGTATGAGGTGGCCGCAGGCGTGGGGCATCACGTCGCGTTGTCGGTGGTTGGAATTGAGCGCCTACCTGAATACGGCTACTTCCGCGCAAAAATCGCTCAGGAGAAGCTGATCAAGGGCTCATCGATCCCCTACTCAATCATCCGCGCGACGCAGTTCTTCGAGTTCATTGGCAGAATCGCGGATGAGGGCACCGAGGGCAACACGGTCCGTCTCGCACCTGCCCTCATCCAGCCCATGGCGGCAGACGATGTCGCCAGTGCGGTAGCTAGCTTCGCGGTGGGTACACCGGTGAATGGCACCGTTGAAATAGCGGGGCCAGAACAGTTTCGTCTCGATGAACTCGTTCGACGGGATTTGGCGGCACTCAACGATCGGCGTGAGGTTATCTCTAACCCGCACGCGCGTTACTTCGGAGGGGAGCTGCGCGAGAAAACACTTGTTCCGGGCAATGATGCGCGACTCGGCGAGACCCGTTTCGAAAGCTGGCTCAGTCAGCCTGCACGTCAGATCCCGAATACGAGCCTGCAGCCCGCGACGGGTACGGGGCGTCGTGAACAACTTATGGCGAGCTCCAAACCAATGTTGGCGCTGGCATTGCTCATAACCATCACCCTTATCATTACTGGCACTCTGATGGCGGAGGAGACTGTCACCCCGCTTATGACGAATGATCTGGCAGGAGTCTCCGGCAAGGAAGTTCTGATGTACACCGTGGACTTTCCGGCGGGCTTTTCGAGCCCTGTCCACCGCCACAATGCGCAGGTGTCTGTTTACGTGCTGGAGGGCACCGTCGTGATGCAGGTGAGAGGCGGAAAAGAAGTCACGCTGGGGCCAGGCCAGAGCTTTTATGAAAATCCCAACGACATTCACGTCGTCAGCCGGAACGCAAGTAGTTCAAAACCGGCCAAATTCCTTGTGTTCCTGATTCACGAGAAAGGCGCTCCGCTCGTGATACCAGCCAAGTAAATCAATACTTGGGAGCGGTCTCGTCACCACACTCGATCCTAGAGAACAATCACATGAGCACGATTACAGACGGTACGACGATCTAGTGCAAGGACTGAGGGCAACGCCGGCCCGCGGTGTTCAGTCACGGCCGCCGAACGTAGGCAAGCGGGAGGGGCGGCTCTGCTGCCCACCCGGGACTTTAACGATCGGACAAAGATTTCGCCGTTACTTATCAGCAGAGACTGGCGTCGCACGTTCACGTCCCGTTATCACGCAATATCGGTAGTTACTTCCCACAAGCGCGTTTATCGTTCCTAATCCGAACACCCCAGTTCGTACGCCTTTCTCCGAGCGGCACGTGATCCGACCAGAATGCCCGGTAACCCCAGAACGCCGTTTTGGGTCGTGACGCGTTCGTGACACGCCAATGACGCGGCTATGGCCTAGGCTCATTAAAATAGGAAGAATGCGCAACATCCCGCTTCTGTTGGCAGCGGCCATCCTGATCCCCATCGGGGTGTTGAGCTGGCTCGGCGTCCGCATCTTACAACAGGACCGCGATGCTGAACGGCAGCGACGAAGAGAAACCCTTGAAGTGACCGCGGGCCGGCTGGCCTTGGATATCGAGCGACGCTTGGAGCAAATCGAGGACCAACTCGCTAAGGGACGCGGGATTGTGTTGAACCCCCATCCCGAAGAAGAGCCCCCAGCAATTATCTTTGCCGAAACTGAAGCCCTTGAATTCCAGGAAAGAGATCTGCGAAGCGCGGCAAGCGCTTATCGTAAACTCGCGGAGTCGCCAAAAGCCGGCGTACGCGCCGCGGCGCTGGTGCGTCTCGGACGTGTCCTGCGGAAGCTCCGGGATCGCGAGGGCGCACTTCGCGCTTACGTTAGCCTGGAGCAACTTGGTTCAGCGGCTGTAGCTGGGCAGGCTGCCGATTTGCTGGGCTACCAGGGACACTGCCGTGTTTTGGAAGAAGCTCGCGACATTGAGAACCTGAAGACCCAAGCTATCGCGCTGGCCAGGGCGCTAGAGTCCGGGCGGTGGCCGATGGATCAGCCCACGTTCGACTTCTATCGCGAGCTGGTGCGGACTTGGGGTGCACCGGCGCCGTCATCGTTGCGAGCAGAGGCCGTTCTGCATTTGAGGAATGCTGAGCTCGAACCCCGAGGCCGCCGCGTTCTGCGAGAAAAGAGCGGCGCCGTGCTGGCGATCTGGAACGACGGCAGAGCGTGGCTCGCGACCCCAGGCGAGATGGAAGAGCTGTGGCACGCGGAGCGTTATGCTGTTGCGTTGTACCACACCGACGGCCAGCTCATTGCCGGCCGGACCAGTCGAGACGGCGTGTCGCTCACCCCGGGGCAAACGCGCCTGCCCTTCATCATCAACGTGTCGTCGTTCGCGAACCCCGCCGACCGAGGCCGCACGGTTCTCATCAGTGGCCTAACGCTGGCATTCCTGGCGATCCTTGGTGCCGCGTACGGTCTCTATCGCGCTACGACGCGCGAAATGATACTCGCGCGCCAGCAGGCGGATTTCGTTTCCGCGGTTTCGCACGAGTTTCGGACTCCCCTAACCTCGCTGCGTCACCTCACCGACCTTCTCGTCTCGCGCGGAGTAACTAGCGAAGAACGCAAGACGCAATACTATGCACTTCTGGCGAATGAAGCCGAGCGCCTGCATCGGATGGTGGAGAGCCTGCTCAGTTTCGGCCGGATCGAAGCGGGAGCCTACGCGTGGCATCTGAAGCCGGCCGGCATTGCGGACCTGGTGCCCGGTATCCTCGAAGAATTCCGCCGCGAATCGCAAGCACGAGAACGGCAAGTAGAGTGTGACATCGAAGAGGGTCTTCCGCCGATTCGCGCCGATCGCGAAGGGCTCTCCCGCGCGCTTTGGAATTTGCTGGAAAATGCCGCCAAGTACTCGCCGCCCGGCAGCCCCATTCGAGTGGCCGCGCGCCGCCAGGGAAACTCCGTTTTGCTGGCCGTGGAAGACGAGGGATCTGGCATCCCCGCGGCGGAGCGCGACCGAATCTTCCAGAAATTTGTGCGCGGCGCCGAGGCAAAGCAAGCGGGCGTCCGCGGCGTCGGCATCGGGCTGGCGCTGGTGAAGCGGATTATGGAGGCACACGGCGGCTCAGTGCGCCTGGAAACCGAGCTTGGCCGCGGCTCCACGTTTACGCTGGTACTTCCCGCAGCAGTGCAATGAAAATGTCGAGGCTTCTGATTGTCGAAGACGACCCGGCGATTGCCATCGCGCTGGAAGACGATCTGCGCCTGGAAGGTTATGAGGTCGAGAGAGTGCAGGACGGCGAAGCTGCGGTCAAGCGAGCGCGCGAGGCGGCCTTCGATCTGATTGTGCTCGATGTGATGCTGCCGAAGAAGGACGGCTTCGACGTGTGCCGGGAGATGCGGCGGTCTGGCGTGGAATCGATGGTCCTCCTATTGACCGCGCGCACCGCCGAGGCGGAGAAGGTGCTGGGGCTGGATCTTGGCGCGGACGATTACATGACCAAGCCCTATAGTCCCAAGGAGCTCCGCGCGCGCATCCGGGCCTTGCTGCGGCGCACCTTGCCGGAAGCCGGCGCGGCGGGTGTTATCGGTTTTGGCGACTGCGAACTCGACCACGTGAAGGGGGAACTGCGCCGCAGAGGTAAAGTCGTACCGACGACGCCCCTGGAGTTCAAACTGTTGGCCCTCCTGGTCCGGCGCGCCGGGCACGTGCTGACGCGGCGCACGCTCATCGACGAGGTGTGGGGTGAAGACACCGCGATCACCGAGCGAGTCGTCGACAACCAGGTCGCCAACCTGCGCAAGAAGATTGAGCCGTCGCCCGCCGCACCGCAGTATCTCAAGAGCGTCAAGGGAATCGGATATCGGATCGACTTGGAGGATGCACAGGGGTGAGTCCGTTGTGCATCAGAAAAAAAGACGTGACTGAATTGTGACACGACTATGGAGCCGTTATGGAATGCGGAGCGTAGCCTGGTGCAGGAGGTGGTTCCCGATGAAAACAATGATGAACCCGATTTGGACTGGAATCGCGGCTGCGGTGCTCGCAGTTGGCGCTGATAAGGCTCAGGACGCCGAGCGGCTGCTCAAAGCGGCCATGAATACAGAGCTTGTAGATGGCGATCTGAAAACCGCCATCGAGCGCTATAAGAAGGTCGCACAGAGCGGTGTTCGGCCGCTCGCCGCGCAAGCGCTGGTTCACATGGCCGAGTGCTACCAGAAGCTCGGTGATTCGGAATCGCGGAGGATTTACGAACAAATCGTGCGCGAGTACGGGGATCAAAAGGAAGCTGTTGCTGCAGCTCGCGCGCATCTCGACACGGCAGGCAGCGCACAAAGCTTGCGGCAGATTACGACGCTGGTATGGGCCGGTCAGAACGCTGACGACGAAGGAAGCGTGTCTTCCGACGGCCGCTACATCTCCTATCCAGATTGGAAGACGGGCAACTTGGCGGTGCACGATTTCGTTACCGGTACGGAGCGCGCTATCACGACGACCGGCACCTGGGAGAAGAAGGGGGAGGCGGCGTTTGCCGAGGAATCGGCGATCTCGCGCGATGGAAAACAAATCGCGTACGGCTGGTATGAAGGGAAGACCAATCGATTCGAGTTGCGAGTGGCCAATGTCACGGGCGACGCCAACCCGCAAAAGATATTCCAGAGCGGGGAAATGAGGTTCTTATCGCCGGATGACTGGTCGCCAGACGGCAAGTGGATAGCAGTTCACATGGAGCCAGAAAACTCGGATGCGCGAACCGGCCAGCCGGCGCGCCCGGGAATGAAGGCCGCGATCGCCATGGTTGGCGTGCAGGATAGATCACTTCGAGTGCTAAAAACCACGGACTGGAGCGGCCCCAGCATTGGAAGGTGGAAAGCCCTATTTTCACCGGACGGAAAGTATCTGGCCTACGACCGCGCTACCGGATCGGCCAACGATCAGCGCGGCGTGTTTGTGATGGAGCTTGCGAGCGGCCGGGAAGTTGCGGTGGCGGCGAGTGCGTGGAGCGATCAACTGGCGGCATGGTCACCGAACGGCAAACAGATTCTCTTTACCAACAAGCGGACCGGCACGAACAGTCTGTGGGCAATCGCATTCACGGGCGGGATGCCACAGGGCCGAGCGGAGGTGATTAAGCCGGACCTTGGTTCAGGCTCGGTGGTCGGGATGGCTACCAGTGGAGCGCTCTACTATTACGTGGCCCCGAGCCGCGACCTGCCGAGCATTTACTTGGCAGGGTTCGATATTACGAAGGGACAGCTGACATCACAGCCCGGGGCCATTACAAGCGGCGCGTCCGGCGAAGGAGGTTACTCGCCTGCGTGGTCGCGGGACGGGAAGCGGCTAGCGTATCTGTCGCAGAAACGAGTTGGGTCTGGGTGGCAGTTCTCGATCAAGATCTACAGCATCGCAGACCGGCGTGAAGTTCGCGAACTCCGGCCCACCACGTTAAAGCCCCGCGACTTGCGCTGGACGCCCGATGGCGGAGCTCTGCTGTTGGATGATGACCAAGGGTTGTACCGCGTGGATCTGCAAACCGGCGAGGCCTCCCTTCTGGTCGCCAGACCGAAGGGGACGGGTCAAACTCGTATCGAGCTTTCGCCGGATGGAAAAACGATTTACTACGTCCGGAGGGACGGCGCCGAGGGAGTATTTCTGGCGTTCGATCTGACGTCGGGAAAGGAGCGGGAGATCATTCGGCGGGCGAATTTGCGTGGATTGTACCTATCTCCGGACGGGGCCTACGCGGCTTCGGGCATCGCGGATCCGGCGGGTAAGACGAAGGCCCTCCTCATCATTCCAGTAGATGGCGGGTTATCACGCGAGGTGGTTCGGATGACGGGCGAGAAGGAAGTGGTGTTGGGAGTGGAATGGGTGCCGGACAGCAAATCGGTGCTGTTCCAGAAACCAGCGGGTCCGAATGTCGAATTGTGGCAGGGGTTCGTGGACGGGCGCGAGGCTCTGATCACTCAGAAGTTAGAACCGGAGTTGGCACAAGGCAACATCCGGCTTTCCTCCGATGGCTTGCGAGTCGCGGGGGCGCTCCCTGGACATGACGCTACAGAGGCGCAAGCGCCAGGGCAAATCATGGTACTGGACCATTTCCTGCCCGCTGCGCGGTAAGCCGCGGTCTCTGGAAACGATCGGTCACGAACGTCTCACGACCGGAGTCAGGGAGCTCAGAGTGCTCGAGTTCGCGCTAACCAGTGGTTCCCATATGCGTCAGGCTAGTAGCTCTGGCTGATCGAGCCTTCGCCAAGCCCGGCGACGCCGACGAATCGATCATCGCGAACCGCAAGTCCGTTCCGGGGAATTGGGGTGGCTTTGTCTGGATCGTCGGAGACTCGGACACCTGCGGTAGCCGGATAAGTCTCCGGAAGTCGGCTTGTAGGAAGTTACTCAAAGGAAGCCGTTATGCAACATTATCGGAAGTCATTCTGCGACTGGCGAAGTTGCGCCTTCGCCGGACCATTCCAGGATTGTGGGAGACTGGCTCTCTTACTTTTCAAGATCCTTAAGCAGCCTTACGCCGCGCGGAACCTTTCTTACTGGTGGGTCGTGCGGTCGATTTGAGGCTCTGCTTGAGTGCCTCCATCAGATCGATCACAGGCGCCTTCTTTGGCTGCTTGATGGTCGTGATCTTCTCGCCCCTCCGCTTTTGCTCAATGAGCCGCTCGACATTCTCGCGATACGTGTCGTGAAATGCCTCTGGCTTGAAGGGAGCGGCGAGATGTTTGACCAAGCTTTTAGCCATGTCCAGTTCGTTGGCGGTGAACTTCGCCTTAGGCGCCTTAGATCGATTCGCTTCGTGCAGCTCGTCGGTGTAAAACAGGGTGTGGAGAACCAAACCGCCGTCCGCCGGCCGGATCAAGACCACATGCTCGCGATTGTGCATGGCTATCTTGGCAATGGCATCGTGTTCCGTTTCCGTCAGCGCTGCAAGGAATAACCCACACGGTTTGCTTACCTTCTCTTCGGGCGCCACATAATACGAGCTTTCGAAGAAGATAGGGTCTACCTCGTCGTTTCGGACGAATTGGAGGATCTCCATGGTGCTGGCGGTGGGAGGAGCGATTTTCTTGAGCTCGTCGTCGTCCACGACAACAGATTTGTTGCCTTTGCTGGCTTCATAGCCCTTGACGATTTCCGAGCGCTCAATCGGCTTGTTTTCTTTAGCGCAGTACCAGACCTCCTTTACCCGAGACAGGTCCTTCTTGTGGAGCATATGGAAGTGAACCCCTTCCGCCCGCGCGGCCGAAAACAACCGCACGGGAAATGAAACCAATCCGAAACTTACATATCCCTTCCAAACAGTTGCTTGCATGTTCTAACTCCTTTGTCATCGATTCGTTTAACTTGTGTGAGTCGTCCCGACGGCTAAGTGTTACCTCGGGGATCACTGCCCCGCCGTCTGCACGCCTCCTCACGCGGAGCAATTCGCACGGTTGTGGACGCATTTCGGCGGCCGGCGGGATCCAGGAATCGGGGGGTGGAACATAGCGTTATCCACCATTATCGGTAGCGTTCGGAGCTTCCCATAACGCCGTTTCGGACTATTCGTCAGTCACCTGAAGGCTCCCCCTCTTGCAATTCCGAACGACCAGACTTCTACTCCCCAGTTGTCCAATATCCCAACCTCCTGCCAAATGGTTAGTTTGGCATCCGGCATTTCAACTGACCGCTGTCCGGATGAGGCCGCCGCGATCCCGACATGTGTAGTGGTCGACAGGGTTGACAATCCGCGCGATAATCAGGGGCGTGCGGAGTGTCGCTGTTATCCTGCTGATGAGCGCCTCATTCGGGCAGGCACCCCGTGCCGGGACGGACACGCGTCCGCAGTTCGAAGTTGCCTCAATCCGCCAGTTCGATTCCAACGCCCAACGTCGCGGAGTCGGTTTCTCGGGCGGCCGGTTCACGGGGAACGGTGTTTCCGCGCGTTTGCTCATCGAGATGGCGTACGAGTTGCAACCATTTCGACTTTCGAACGCGCCCGGATGGATCGATTCCGAACTCTACGCCGTGCAGGCGACCTGGTCCGAGGCCAACGGCACAAGATTCCGTGAGATGCTCCAGCGGTTGCTTGAAGAGCGATTCCATCTCGAGATGAGGCGCGAGTCGAAAGAGCAAAACCTCTACGCCTTGCAGGTGCGCGATAAGGGCAAACTGCGACCAACCAAAACTCCGGGGCGCTCCGCTACGTACGCTCGCGCAGAGGACCGCAACGTCCGCACCGAGTTTATCGCCACGACAATGGGTCGTTTTGCCGAAATACTGTCTCGCGAATCGAATCGCTTGGTTGTCGATGAAACAGGGCTGACTGGCGAGTACGACTTCGTCCTCGAAACGGAACGTGAGGTGGATGAAAAGAACATGTTCGTTACACCGCTGCTTCCGTCGGTGGGACAGGCCGGGTTGAAGCTGGAGTCGCGCAAGGGACCCGTGGAGTTCTACACGATCAGAGCAATCGAGCGCCCGTCGGAGAATTGATGGGCCGCGCAAAACGTTGGCTTGGTAGATGCCTCTCTCGCTAGTATTTATCTTCACCTACCATCCGCTAATAGAGTGCCTGCCAGCGTGAACCGCGCAGGTTACGCACCGCTAATTCTCCGTTGGCTCTTTTTCGATTCGATCGATCACGACAATCTCAACTGGGACCTTTGAGGAATCGACGGTGAAGCCGAGTT